>Ga0182738_1006268_pt1 | contig 12408 bp, 10 predicted proteins | sample eDN5th30CBELigMG_FD_128876 | JGI IMG/M metagenome (GOLD analysis project Ga0182738, IMG submission 128876) | Enriched Miracle-Growth compost microbial communities from Emeryville, California, USA - eDNA 5th pass 30_C BE-Lig MG (version 2)... ...
CGCCGACTCGTAGTCGATCGACACCGCCCGCATGGCCTTCCCCAGCCGCGTGGTCGACAGCATCCAGACGAGTGCCACCGCCAGGACGACCGCAAGCGCGCACAGCAGCAGGCGCTGCGAGGACAGGGACATGCCAAGAAAGCTCACGTTGCCCCCGAGCAGCGGCGGAACCGTCCGCACTCCGCCGCCGAACAGGTTCTGGTTGATGCCCTCGAACAGCAGCACCAGGCCTACCGAAAGGACGAACGATCCCGTCATGTCCCGCTGGAATCGGCGGAACGCGAGCTGGTACGAAATCGCGCCCAAGAGCGTGGCGCACGCGATGCCGATGATGCAACCCAGCACATAGGCAAGCGTGATGGATAACCCATGCGAGATGAGCCATGGAATCGCCACGGACACGATCAGTGCAGAGATAGTAAAGAATTGCCCGTGCGCGAAATTGACGATGCGCAGCACCCCGAAGATCAGCGTCAGGCCCAACGCGAACAGCACGTAGACGGAACTGATCTGCACCCCGATCAGAACAAGTTGAACTATCGTTTCCATGGCATTTCCCGCAGGGTTCCGGGCATTACTGCCCGGCCTTGCCCTTGAGCTCTTCCGGCATCAGGCGCGAAAGCTCGACCAGTTTTCCGTTCTTGATCTGCGTGACGATCACGGGCTCAAGCATCTGCTGCGGCGAACCATACTCGCTTTGGCCGCCAAACGCGGATGTCTCGCCGTAGAACGACTTGAACGTGATGGTCGGCAGCGTCTTGGCCACCACCTTGGGATCGACGCTCTGCGCTTTTTCCATGGCGGCCTTGAGGGCCATCACCGCATCGTAGAAGCCGACTTGTATGGCGTTGAGCGAATCACCGCTCACCTTGTGCACCCCGGCATCCAAGGCACGCTGGCGCTCGGTGGCCGTCGGGCCATCGAAGGTAATGGCGGCCCCCAGGTAGGTGTTCTCGACCGCGGTTCCGCCGGTGGCGATAAGGCCGCCGGCTCCCGTACCCACCTCGACCACCTGCACGCCCTTCCATCCCAGCGCGGCCAGTTCTTTCAAGATCAGGCCGGCGTCGGCCGGGGGGCTGGAACACAGGTCGACCGCGTCGGGCTTCAAGGCCGCGATCTTGGCGGCCAGCGGCTGGAATTCCGTCGTGCCGCGCTCGTACCGGTCCGTCGACACCACGGAAAGGCCCGTGGACTTCCAGGCCTGGTTGGCCACGGACTCGGTTTCCTCTCCGGTCGCATCGTTCGGATTGACCAGCGCCACCGTCTTGATCTGCGGGTTGGCCTGCTTGATGTACTGGACCAGGGGCTTGGAGATTTCAAGGGGCGTGTTCATCTCGGTGAACGTCAGGGGATACTTCGGCCCCTTCATGCTCTTGCCCCAGGCCGTGGTGAAGTGCAACACGCCCTGGCGCTCGGTCATGGACTGCAATGCGCGCGCCGGCGCGGTGCCCAGGCTGCCGCCTATGAATTTCACACCGTCTTCGGTAAGCAGGCGCCGCGCGACTTTGGCGCCTTCCGCCGCGTTGTACTTGTTGTCATAGGCAATGCATTCGAAGTTGTACGTCTTGCCCTCGACCTTGACCCCGCCGCCGGCCTTGACCTCTTCGGCGGCCTGTTGGCACATGTACTCGCTGCCCTTGCCCCAGCCCGCGCCGGCGCCGGACAACGGAACCGACAATCCGAGCTTGATGATTTCCGCTTCAGCCGCGTGGGCGGGGACAGCCGTCGCCGCAACCGCGACCGCGGCGCCCGCCGCCAGGCCCTTCAGTATGCTATGCATGATTTGTCTCCTTGCTCTTTAAATGGATTATTGCTTTACAGCGCCTGCATGGGTGGTCAGAACGAACGCGGAAGCTTTAGCGTGTGTTCCGCGATATGGCTCAGGATCATGTTGGTGGAAATGGGAGCCACTTGGTAAAGACGTGTTTCGCGGAACTTGCGCTCCACGTCGTATTCGCAGGCAAAACCGAAACCGCCGTGCGTCTGCAGACAGGCATTGGCGGCTTCCCAGCTGGCCTTGGCGGCCAGATATTTGGCCATGTTCGCTTCGGTACCGGCATTCTGGCGGGCATCGATCTTCTCGCAGGCCCGCCAGCGCATCAGGCTGGCGGCCTCGAGTTCGATGAAATTCTCGGCCAGCGGAAACTGGATGCCCTGGTTCTGGCCTATGGCGCGGCCGAACACCTTGCGGTCGTTGGCGTAGTTGCAGGCTTTTTCCAGAAACCAGTAACCGTCGCCGATACACTCAGAGGCGATCAGCGTGCGCTCGGCGTTCAGGCCCTCGAAGATCACCTTCAAGCCCTTGCCCTCGGCTCCCAGCAGCGCATCTTCGGGGACTTCGAGGTTGTCGAAGAACAACTCGTTGGTCTCGTGATTGACCATATTGAGAATGGGCTTGACCGTCAGCCCCTTGCCGATGGCCTTGTCCAGCTCGATGATGAAGCACGACAGGCCGTCGCTCTTCTTCTGGACCTGGTCCAGCGGCGTGGTGCGCGCGAGCAGAATCAGCAGATCGCTATGCTGCACGCGCGAGATCCACACCTTCTGGCCGTTGATGACCCAGCGGCCGTCTTTCTTGACCGCCGTGGTCTTGAGCTTGGTCGTGTCGCTGCCCGTCGTCGGCTCGGTGACGCCCATCGATTGCACCCGCAGTTCGCCCGCGGCAATCTTGGGCAGATAATGCGCTTTCTGCTGCTGGGTGCCGCTGAACACGATGGTGTTCATCACATACATCTGTCCGTGGCAGGCCCCGGAGTTGCCGCCCGAACGGTTGATCTCTTCCATGATGACCGCGGCCTCGGCCATCGAAAGGCCGGGGCCGCCGTATTCTTCCGGAATCAGCGCGGCGAGCCAGCCCGCCTTGGTCAGGGCATTGACGAACTCTTCCGGATAACCGCGCGCCTCGTCGATCTCGCGATGGTATTCGGGGGGGAACTGATTGCACAGGCTGCGCACTGCGTCGCGGATTTCCTGATACTGGTCAGGAGCGGAGAATAGGCTCATGTGGGCATTTCCTGGATCGGTATGGTTGTGGCGGGCAGGGTCAAACGACCTGGCACTCTCGCAGCCTGGAAATAGTGCCGGCATCCATGCCGAGCTCGGCGAGAATTTCGTCGGTATGCTCGCCCGTCAGGGGCGGGCGCTGGCGAATTTCAGGAGGCGTGCGCGACAGCGACACGGGCGTGGCGAAAATGGGCACCTTCTTGGGAGCACCCGGGTAGTCCATCCAGTGAATCAGGTCGGCGGCCCGGACGGTTTCGTCCTGCAGCACCTGGCGCGGCGAGTTGACGGGGCTGGCCGGAATGCGCGCCTGCTCCAGCGCGGCCAGCGCCTCGGCCAGCGTTTTTTCCTTGCACCACGCGCTCATTACATTGCTCAGGAATTCGCCGTTCCGGCCTCGCAAGGTATCGTCCGCGAATCGCGGGTCGTCGAGCAATTCGGGACGTTCCACGAGCTGGGTCCAGCGCTTGAACATGGGCCGGCTGATCACCTGGGTAATGAACCAGCCATCCGTGGCCTTGAAGATATCGGAAGGCGCATAGCTGGACGCGCGGTTGAGCGTGGCCTGGCGGTCCAGCCCCAGCAGGGCTTCTTCGATCAGCGCGCCGCTGGCCATATTCAGGCCGGTGCACAGCAGCGATGCCCCCACCTCTTGGCCCAGGCCGCTGCGCTGGCGTTCGTACAGGGCCAGCATGACGCCCAGGGCGCAGGCGAACGCGGTAGAGAAGTCCACCACGGGCACCATGGCCTTTTGCGGCTGTTCGGGGGTGCCGGCGATATGCACGGCGCCGCTGAGCGCCTGGCCCACGCCGTCGAAACCCACGCGGTCGCGCACGGCGGCGGCATCGCCGAACGCATTGGAGGCGACCAGAATGATGTCGGGCTTGATCCGGCACAGCGCCGCGTAGTCCAGGCCCAGGCTCTGCAGGGTGCGCGGCGGCATGTTGGCGACGACCACGTCGGTGCCGAGCACCAGCTTGCGCACGATTTCACGCCCTTCGGGACTGTTCACGTCCAGGGTCATCGAGCGCTTGTTGCGATTGATCTGCAGGAAAAGAGCGCCATCGCCCTGTTCCGTCACGGGGACGATATAGCGGTCCTCCCCGCCTCCCACCCGGTCGATGCGAATGACGTCGGCGCCATAATCGGCCAACAGGGCCGCGCAGAATGGTCCGGCGATGAAACGGCCAAAATCCAGAACCTTTATGCCTTCGAGTACTTTCATTGATCTGTGCACTTAAGAATCTCAGTCGTCCACGTGGCTGATCGCCGTGAATTCGTTCTGCAGCGCCCGGCCCATGGCCACTAGCCGGGGGCCCAGCGCCCGTTCCACGCGCGCGCGGGTCATGACCTGGCTGGCTCCGATACAGGCGAGCACGAAGGGGGATGCCCCTTCCAGCAGCACGGGCGTGGCAACGATGCCCAAATCGGGTTCCCATTCGCCGATCGCCGTGCAATACCCTTTTTCGCCGACCTGGGCGATGCCCTCGCTGACCCGCCGGCGCGTCCGGGACCAATCCTTGGACATGCGCTGCTCCACGTTTTTCAGCAGATAGGCGCGTTCGAGTTCCGGCAAGGCGGCGAGCAGCGACCAGCCCATGGGCGAGAACGCGATGCCCACCCGCATGCCCACGTACAGCGGCAAGGCCAGCGGAGACTCGAGGCTGCGCCGGCACTCGAGCACGGCCAGTTCGAGCCGGTCGCGCGTGGCCAGGCAGACGTGCACTTTGTGTTCCGCGGCGAAGGCCGCCATATGCTCGCCCGCCAACCCTTGAATCGCCGAATGCGCGATGGCCGCATAGCCCAGCCCGAGCACGGCGGCCGAAAGGCGGTACTTCCGTTCCTCGGCGTCATGCAGCAGATAGCCCAATTGCGTCAGCGTCTGCGCGATGCGCGTGACCGTAGAAGGCGGCAAGCCCGTGCGCTGCGCGAGCTGGCCGTTGCTCAGCCAGCGCTCATGCGGTTCGAATACCGCCAGGAGCGCCAACGCGCGAACCAGCGGCCTGACTACCGTGAAGCCCGATTTAGGATGCATACAGTCGGTCATGTTAGCCAGCGCGATTCGCGCGGTGTTTCGGGTCCTGGCGGTGGATAGGCCGCCACCCATGCTGTTGCTGGAGGTCCGCCCGAATGGAACTGAGACCCTCTCGAGGGGCGTCGAACGCGGTGAGGATTGAAGCCAGGTCATGTCACCCTCCCGCGGAATCCGAGGCCGCCGCGCGCACCTCGTCGATCGAGGCGGGATTATCCAGCGACGACAGGTCGCCCGACGGCATTCCGCTATAAACGTTGCGGATCACGCGGCGCATGATCTTCGAACTGCGTGTCTTGGGCAATTGCTCGACCACGTGCACCTTGCCGGGACGGAACGGCCGCCCCAGGCGCTTGTCCACGTGGCCGACCACGGCGGCCTGCAGCGCCGCCGGCGTGGCATCGACATCGGGTTTCGGCACGACGAAAACCACCAGTTTCTGCCCCTTCTCGGAGTCGTTGACACCAATGGCGGCGGCCTCGGCCAGCTGGGGAAGCTCAAGCACCACCTCTTCGACTTCTGCCGGCCCCAGCCGCTTGCCCGCCACCTTCAGGGTGTCGTCAGAGCGCCCCATCATGAAGAAGTTTCCTTCGGGTGTGCGCAGCGCCAGGTCGCCATGCACCCAGATACCGGGAATGGCGTGCCAGTAGGTTTCGAGATAACGCTGGTCGTCGCGCCAGAACGAGTGCGTCATTCCCACGAAGGGCGCGCGAATCGCGAGTTCGCCGACTTCGCCGGTCACGCTGTTGCCTTCGGGGTCGACCACGTCCGCCGCCACCCCGGGCGAAATGGTATTGAAGCCGCTGGGCGGGATCGGACGGATGGGAACGCTCGCCAGCAGCGCGCCCGAGACCTCGGTGCCGCCCGTGTAGTTGATCAAGGGCGCCGTGCCGTCGCCGAACCGCTGCAGGAACCAATTGAAGTGTTCCGGCGCGATACCCTCGCCCGCCGTGATCAGCAGGCGCACCGAGGACCGGTCTCCCGCCAGCGCCAGCGCCTCGTGGCTGGCCATGCCGCGGATCAGCGTGGGGGCCGAGCCGAAATGGGTGACCTTGTACCGTTCCACCAGCCGGGACATCCTCGACCAATCGGGGTAATCGGGCGCGCCGTCATAGCAGACCAGCGTGGCGCCGCGCAGCAGCGCGCAACCCAGCACCAGCGTACCCGCGATCCAGCCCATGTCGGCGGGCCAGCAGTAGACATCGCCGGGATTGACATCGAAATGAACCAGCGAATCGTGGGCGATCTTGATGGGGAAACTGCCGTGCGTATGCACGACGCCTTTGGGCTTGCCCGTGGTACCCGAGGTGTAGATCACCATGAAAGGCGTATCGGGGGTCACGATCACGGCATCGAGCCCGGCACCCTTGGCGGCGGAGGCCACCTGGTGCCAATCCAGGTCGCGCGCGTCTTGGTCCGTTTCGCCCTCGGCGCGCTTCCAGACCACGCGCTCGAGCAACGGCAACTGCCGCCAGGCTTCGCGCAGCGGGCCCTGCACATCTACCCGTTTGGCGCGGCGCGAGAAACCGGTGGAAGCGATGACCAACTTCGCCTCGGCGGCCGATAGCCGGGCCGTGATGGCATCGACGCCGAAGCCGCTGAACAGGGGCACGACCAGCGCACCCAGGTGAATGATGGCCAGCAGCGAGACCGTTGCCTCGACACCGTTTTCCATCAGCAGGCCGACACGATCGCCCTGCTTGACGCCGTGCCCGGCCAGGCCCGCCGCGAAATCCCGTACGCGCGCCTCGAGTTCGGCGTAGGTCAGCGAGGTCACGCTGCCATCTTCGCGCTCGCCGACGACGGCGGGCCGGCCGGCGGTGGCGGGCGCCCGGGACCAGTGATAGATCGTATTGACCCAGTTGAGCCTGCCCCCGGGAAACCAATTGGGAAACTCCGGGCCGCGCGCAAGATCGACATAGCCCGCGGGAGCCTTGTCCCAGGCGATGTCGCACTCGCGCATCACCGTATTCCAATAGCGTTCCGGCTCGGACACGGAAACACGCATCAACTCTTCATACGAAGATGCGCCCAGGGCGCGCATGAGATGCGAAACACCGGAATGCTGCAATTCCCGCTGGCCGGGCTGCCAGACGAGAGAAGGATCGATGTTGATCATGAAGGTTCTGTCTCCCCCGTCTTTGTTCTCAAGCGCGCTCGAAGATCATGGCGATGCCCTGCCCCCCGCCGATGCACATGGTTTCCAGGCCGTAGCGAGCCTGGCGGCGCTGCATCTCGTGAAGCAGCGTGCTCATGATGCGCACGCCCGTGGCGCCCACGGGATGCCCCAGCGAGATGCCCGAGCCATTGACATTGAGCTTGTCTTCCAGCGCCTGCATGGAACTTCCCCATCCCTTCACGCACGAGAGCGCCTGGCATGCGAAGGCTTCATTGAGTTCGATCAGATCCATCTGGTCGAACGCCAGCCCCGTGCGCTCCAGCACCTTGCGCACGGCAGGTACGGGGCCGATACCCATGCGCGCCGGATCGCAGCCCGCGGCGGCCCAGCCGACCAGCCAGCCCAGGGGTTCCAGGCCCAGCGCATCGAGCTTGTCTTCGGCCACGATCAGGCAGGCGGCGGCGGCATCGTTCTGCTGGCAGGCATTGCCCGCGGTGACGGTTCCCTCTTTCATGATGGTGCGCAGCTTGGCCAGGCTCTCCGCCGTGGTCTCGCCACGCACCCCTTCGTCGCGCTCGACGATGAGCGGGTCGCCCTTGCGCTGCGGCACGGATACCGAAACGATCTCGGCATCGAACTTGCCCGCGGCCTGGGCCGCCGCGGCGCGCTGGTGGCTGCGCGCGGCGAAACGGTCGGCCTCTTCGCGGGAAATTTCGTATTCGCGCGCCAGATTCTCGGCGGTTTCTATCATGCCGCTGATCCGGCCGAATCGGCTTTCCGGCTGTGAACGCTCGCGTCCCCGGTCCAGTCTGTCGTGCAACTTGACCGAACCCGCGCGCTTGCCCCACCGCATATCGGTGGTGTAGTACTCGACGTTGCTCATGCTCTCGACGCCGCCGGCCATGACCACGTCGGCCACGCCGGTCTGCACCATCATCGCCGCCGTGGCCAGGGCCTGGACGCCGCCACCGCAGCGGCGGTCCAGCTGCATGCCCGCGACCTCGATGGGAAAATCCGCCTGCAGGGCCACCCAGCGCCCCGTGCAAGGGGTCTCGCCATTGGTATAGCTCTGGGCGAAGACAACATCGTCGATGCGCGCGGGGTCGAGCCCCGTGCGCTGCACAATCGCCCGCGCCACGGTGGCGCCCAGTTCTTCGACGGGAACTCCCTTCAATGCTCCGCCGTACGCACCCACGGGAGTGCGCAGCGGAGAGACTATGGCTGCTCGTTTCATTGTGTTGCCTCTGAATGTTTTACGTGAATTAACCGTAGCGTCCGCCCGTCACATGCAGCACTTCGCCACTGATAAAGCTCGCGCGTTCGCTGGCAAGAAAAGCCACGGCGTCGGCGACATCGTCGGGATGTCCGGCGCGCTTGATGGGCTGTGCCGCCACGGCGCGCTCTTTGATGGTTTCGTAGGTGGACAGGGCCTGCACCATTTCCGTGTCCATGAAGCCGGGCGCCACGCAGTTCACCGTAATGCCGTAGCGCCCCTCTTCTTGCGCCAGGGCCTTGGCCATTCCGATCAGGCCGGCCTTGGCGGCCGAGTAATTGGCCTGCGTGGGGTTGCCCAGGTGGGCGCGAGAACTGATGTTGACGACCCGCCCCCAGCCCTGGTTGATGTAATGCGGCATGACGGCCTTGGCCGCCAGGAACGCGCCCTTGAGCATCACGGCCATGACGAAATCCCAGTCGTCTTCGCTCATTTTCACAAGATACTTGTCGCGCGGCGCGCCCGCGTTGTTCACAAGAATATGCACGCCGCCGAAATGGGCCACGGTTTCATCGACCAGGCGCTGCACATCGGCCCCCTTCGTGACATCACCCACGATGCAGTGGGCGGCCAGGCCGTCTTTTTGCAGGGCCTGGGCCGTGGCTTGCGCCAATTCGGCGTTGATGTCGGTGATGACCACGCTGGCGCCCTCTAGTGCCAGGCGGCGCGCCGTGGCCGCGCCCAGGCCGCGCGCCGAGCCTGTCACAATGGCCACCTTGCCGTTCAACCCCAGGTCCATCTTGGATTCTCCTTGAATAGGTGCAGTCAGCGCAGGTCGACCCGCGCGTTGTTCAAAACCGTCACGCCGCGCTCTATTGCCGTGACACGCAGCGATATCGTTTGTCCGCGTTCCCACATCTCGACGCGCAGCGTGTCTCCGGGCCATGCGGGCGCAGTGAAGCGGACACGCATGCCCGCGAAGCGAGTGTCGTCATAGGAAAGGACCGTACGCAGCACCGCGTGCGCGGCCACTCCCATCAGGGCCATGCCATGCAGAATGGGACGCGCGAACCCCGCGGCGGCGGCGACTGCCGGATCGGCATGCAGGGGATTCAGATCGCCGCTCAGGCGGTAGATCAGCGCCAGTTGCGCCGGCGTGGGCAAATCGCACACATGATCGGCGGGGCCGTCCGGCATGGCATGGGCGGCGGGCGGCACGCCGGTGCTGCCGCCGGCGCCAAAGCCGCCGTCACCGCGCAGCAGGCTCAATTGCACAACGGTCGCCAGCAGCTGCCCCGTACCGGCATGGGTGATTTCGCGCGTCTGCTGCAGAAATGCGCCCTTGCCCTCGCCTTTGTCCCACAGGCCCGTGATGCGGGTCGCGCCCTTCACGCGGCCGCTGGCGGGCAATGGCGCGTGGATATGGATTTCCTGCTCGGCATGAAGCAGCTTTTGCCAGGTGATGCCGGTGTCGGGCTCGCGCGCCCAGAAACCGGGGTAGGCAAGAATGTTCGCCATGGTCGGCATGGCGCGCAGCGCGCTGCCGTCCTGCCCTTCATACACATACTGCAACTGGCCCGCGTCCAGCGGATCGATCCCCATCCCCAACCCCAGCGCGTAGAGTTGGGTATCGCGCTGGGTATATGCATGCTCCAAGACCGGAAACGAGCGCGCGAGCAAGTGACGAGGATCAACGGGCATGACAGACTCGATGTAGCGAAGGACAAGCCGTACGATGACGCCGCATGCTCGCCCAGGTCAACGGATGAAGAATCTTTGTTCCATACATTGGAATGTTCATAAATTCCGAATCCGCCCTTTCACTGCGATAAAGTGCCTAGGCGTATTTCCGACAATCGGAACGATATTATGTAGCCGCTTATGCTTTCAGTAATGGGGACATAAGTATTTCGCTTGGGTATTCCCGAGATTTGGCATAGGCTTCGATAACCCGCCTGTCCAGTCAGGCCGATGATGGCGTCGAAGAAAACTATGAACATATCCCGAGACAGCGATACATCCGACCAAGCCACACTGATGACCGTGGAACGGGGCCTGCAAGTACTGCGCTCGTTCCGCTCGAATCGCGCGCCCCTGAGCAACGCCGAACTGGTCAAGCGCACGGGCCTGCCCAAGGCCACCATATCGCGCCTTACCTCGACGCTGCTGCAGGTGGGTTTTTTGCGCCGCGTTCCAGGCAAGCGCGAGTTCGAGCTGGCCGCCGGCGCCCTGGGCATCGGCCACGCCTATCTCGCGACCAGCGAACTGCTGCAATCCGCCCAGCCGCTGATGCAAGAGCTTGCGGATCGGCTCGATGTATCGGTCGCGCTGGGCGTCCAGGACGGCATCGACATTCTCTACGCGGGCTATTGCGTCAGCCGCAAGGTCGCCACGCTGCGCCTGGGCGTCGGCTCGGTGCTGCCCATGGCCACTACCTCGATCGGCAGAGCCTATCTTTGGGGGCTGCCCCCGGAACTTCGCCGTCCATTGATCATGGCGCAAAAGCGCCTTGCCGGAGAAAAAGGCGATGCCTTGGAACGCGACATCCGTTCGTCGTTTTCCGAACTCGAAACCCTGGGCACATGCGCCGTGCTGGGTGGATACCAGCGCGGCACCTATGGCGTGGCGCTGCCCGTGCGCCTGGGCCGGCAGGGCACGCTGATGAGCCTGAGCTGCGGCAAAGCCGACGTGGCGCTAGACCTGCAGTCCGAACGCGAGCGCATCGCGCCCGCGCTCAAAGAAACCGCCGAACGGCTTCAAGAACTGTCGGCACGGTCTTGTGTTCAGCTGTAGCGTCGTGCTCTTACGCCCGGGGAACTCTGGCCGAAGGAAAATCCGGCTGGCGCTTTTCGCGCAAGGCCGCCAGGCCTTCCCTGACATCGGGCCCCAGGAAGCAAAGCATTTCCATGGCCAGCGAATTGTCGAACACCGGCCCGGCCATGCGCATCCAGTTGTTGAGCGATTTCTTGGTCGCGCGTATGGCATCCTGGCTGCCCCGCGCGAGCTTGGCCGCAACGGCCAGCGACCGGGCCAGCACCTCGGCGCGCGGCGCGCAGAAAGTGACCAGGCCGATACGCTCGGCCTCTTTGCCGTCGACGAAATCGGCCGTCATCAGGTAGTACTTGGCCTTGGACATGCCGCACAGAAGCGGCCAGACGATGGCCGCATGGTCTCCCGCCGACACGCCCAGGCGCGCGTGGCCATCGGTAAGCTTCGCATCTTCGGCCATCACGCTGACGTCGGCCAGCAGCGCCACGGCCAGCCCCGCGCCGACGGCCGTTCCGTTGATCGCGGAAATAATGGGCTTGTCGCAGGCCAGCATGTTGTAGACGATGTCGGAGGCTTCCTTCATTACCCGCAAGGTGGCTTCCTGGCTGTTGGCCATTTCTTCCACCATGTCCAGGTCGCCCCCCGCGGAAAAGGCCCGTTCGCCCGCGCCGGTGACCACGATGGCCTTGACCCCCGGGTCTTTGCCGGCCACGTCCCAGAGCTGGGTCAGTTCCCAGTGCATCCGGGCATTCGTGGCGTTCATCACTTCCGGACGGTTGAGCGTGGCGAGCAGCACGCCATCCGGCTGGCGATCGAACAGAATGAACTGAAAGTCTTCGTAGCGCATGGGGCAACCTCGAAAAATAGGAAGTATTCACGCAGCATTGGGCCAGCAGGCCGGCGACAAGGCAACGCCTGCAGTTTAAGTGTTCCGTACTTCGCGGCGAGCCAAAGCACGGAACATACGTCGGCGGCGGATTGACGTATCCTTGCATGCTACGCAAGCTGACGAGACTTGGCATGGGGGCATCCGGCTACATGGCGCACGCAACAACACTTGAACTGGCAAAGCACATCCGTCCCGGCGACACGCTGGTATTCGGGCAGGCCGACGCTAACCCGCGAACCCTGTTGCGCGCGCTCGTCGAGCAGCGCCGCCAAATCGGAAAAGTACGGCTGTTCCTGGGCATCGGCCAGGGCCTGGACGACTTGCTGCGGCCCGAGTACGCCGACGATTTCACCTATCTTTCCTATTGCGGCGGCGGCTCGAACCGC
>Ga0182738_1006270_pt1 | contig 12404 bp, 10 predicted proteins | sample eDN5th30CBELigMG_FD_128876 | JGI IMG/M metagenome (GOLD analysis project Ga0182738, IMG submission 128876) | Enriched Miracle-Growth compost microbial communities from Emeryville, California, USA - eDNA 5th pass 30_C BE-Lig MG (version 2)... ...
AAGAACATGGCCACTCGCCTCAAACACCCACGCTTATCGGCTGTAACTTGTTAACGATCTCGGCAGAAACTCCCGCTTCCACCAAACTCCGCCGCGATCAGCGAAGCCTTAGATTATGACACGCTTTTTGGAAGCCCGTCAAATTTTTTGGCTTTCTTCAAGCCCTCGACTCATTCGAATCCGCCGCTTTCGCACTTGCGACCCCGAATCAGCCGAGCCTGCGATTATGGCATCTTTTTCGATGCCCCGTCAACTCGTTCCTCGTGGTGTCCAGTGGATCGAATCGGCGGTTTCGTCGCCCCCGGCCTTCCGCTTCCGCGTTCAGCCGAGCCCGCCAGTATACATCGGTTGAAAGGCATCGGTCGATGGCGAGGATGTGGACCGTGCGAGCGGCCGCGTGGCGAGGCGCCCCGCGCCGGCGACCGCGGGGCGCGCCTCCCGCGCTCCGGATAATCGACGGATGGCACTCATCACTTTGCTGGGCGCGCATCTCGCCTTCGGGCATGTCGCCCTGTTGGATGGCGCGGAGTTCGCCCTGCTGGACAACGAACGCGTCGGACTGATCGGGCGCAACGGCGCCGGCAAGTCGTCGCTGCTGCGCATCCTGGCGGGACTGGAGCAACCCGACGACGGGACGCTGCAGCTGCGCACCGGGCTTCGGACGACCTACGTCGCCCAGGAGCCCGACCTCGCCCCGACCGCCACGGTCTTCGAGTCGGTGGCCGCCGGTCTGTCGCATGCAACGACGCTGCGCGAACGCTATCTGGCGGCGGCCGAGGGCGAGGACCTGGACGCTTTGCAGTCGCAGATCGAGGCGCTGGGCGCCTGGCACTGGGAGCAGCGCGTGGAAGAAACGCTGCACCGGCTCGGCCTGGACGCGACGGCCGTGATCGGCTCGCTGTCCGGCGGCACGCGCAAGCGGGTGGCGCTGGCGCAGGCGCTGGTGGCGCAGCCGGACGTGCTGCTGCTGGACGAGCCGACCAATCACCTGGACCTGGATGCGATCGAGTGGCTGGAGCAACTGCTGATCGACTTCAGGGGCAGCGTGGTGGTGATCACGCACGACCGCGCCTTCCTCGACCGGATCGCCACGCGCATCGTCGAGCTGGACCGCGGGCAGCTGCGTTCCTACCCCGGCAACTTCGCGCAGTACCAGGCGCAGAAGGAGGAGCAGCTGACGCAGGAGGCGGTGATCCAGGCCAAGGCCGACAAGCTGCTGGCGCAGGAGGAAGTCTGGATCCGCAAGGGCGTGGAGGCCCGCCGCACGCGCAGCCAGAGCCGCGTGGCGCGGCTGGAGGCGCTGCGCCGCCAGCGCGCGCGGCGGCGCGAAGCGCTGGGCAGCGTGAAGATGGACGTGGCCGGCGGCCTGCCCACCGGCAAGATCGTAGCGGAGCTGCAGGGCGTCACCAAGTCCTATGGCGGACGCGCCGTGGTGCACGACTTCAGCGCGACGCTGCTGCGCGGTGACAAGATCGGCCTGGTCGGCCCCAACGGCGCGGGCAAGACCACGCTGCTGCGGCTGATCCTGGGCGAGACGGCGCCGGACAGCGGCACGGTGCGCCTGGGCACGAACCTGCAGGTGGCGTACTTCGACCAGATGCGCGCAGCGCTCGACCTGGACGCGACGCTGGAGGACTTCATCAGCCCCGGCAGCGAGTGGATCGAGATCGGCACGCAGCGCAAGCACGTGAAGAGCTACCTGGGCGACTTCCTCTTCTCGCCGGCGCGCGCGCAGTCGCCGGTGCGCTCGCTCAGCGGCGGCGAGCGCAACCGGCTGCTGCTGGCGCGCCTGTTCGCCCGCCCGGCCAACGTGCTGGTGCTGGACGAGCCGACCAACGACCTGGACATCGACACGCTGGAGCTGCTGGAGAACCTGCTGCAGGACTACGACGGCACGGTGTTCCTGGTCAGCCACGACCGCACCTTCCTCGACAACGTGGTGACCAGCACCATCGCCTTCGAGGGCGAGGGCCGCTGGCGCGAGTACGAGGGCGGCGTGCAGGACTGGCTGATCCAGTCGCGCCGTGCGCGCGAACTCGCCCAGGCCGCGGCGCCGCGCACGGTCGCTGCATCGGCGCCGGCGGCCGCTCCAGCGCCGGCAGCGGCCTCGGCCAAGCGCAAGCTCAGCTACAAGGAGCAGCGCGAGCTCGAGGCGCTGCCGGAGCGCATCGCCGAGCTCGAGGCCGAACAGAAGACGATCGCCGAGCAACTGGAGCGCGGCGGCGGCGCCCTGTACGGAGAAGACCCGGCGCGCGCCGCCGAACTGGCCACGCGCCACGCGCAGATCGAGGAGGCGCTGATGACCGCCCTCGAACGCTGGGACGCCCTGGGCGCCATCGGTTGACCGGGCCTCACGCCATCATGCACCCGCGCATCTTCCTGGGCCGCATGTCCGCCGCCTTCGGCCAGGCGTGCATCCTCGGCGCACTGCTGCTCGGCCTCACGGCCTGCGCCCAGTTGCCGCAGGACGTACCGCGCCCGCCTTCCCGCGCGCTGGCCTCGCCCGAGGGCACGCCGCTGGGCACCCTGGTGCAGCAGCGCCGGCGCGAGGCCGGGGCGCGCAGCGCCTCCGGCTTCCTGCTGCTGGAAGGGCCGCAGACCGCCTACGGCAGCCGGCTGGCGCTCGTCGACGCGGCCCGGAAAACGCTGGACCTGCAGTACTACGCCATCCACGCCGATGCCAGCACGGCCCGCCTGATGCGCGCGGTGCGCGAGGCCGCCGCGCGCGGCGTGCGGGTGCGCATCCTGCTCGACGACTTCCACAGCACCGGGCGCAACGCGCTGGTGCTGCGCCTGGCCTTCGAGCCGAACATCGAGATCCGCCTGTTCAACCCGCTGGCAGGCGCGCGCGCCTCCGCGCTCGGGCGGATCGTCGGCTCGCTGGGCGACGCCGGGCGCATCCAGCAGCGCATGCACAACAAGCTGTTCATCGCCGACAACGCGATGGGCATCACCGGCGGACGCAACCTGGGCGACGCCTACTTCGGCCACGGCGACGCGGGCAACTTCGTCGACCTGGACGTGCTGGCCGCCGGCGAGGTGGTCAAGGAGCTGTCGCGCAGCTTCGACACCTACTGGAACAACGAGCGCGCCTACCCGGTGCAGTCGCTCGTCTCGCGCGAGGCGCTGGACCGGCTGCGCGACGAGGTGCGCGCCGAGCGCGCGCGCCGCGACGGCGCCGCGAACGCCCCGCAGCCGCCGGACGGCGAGCCGCGCCCCGTGGACGGCGCGGACCGCGCGCAGGCGGCGGCACGGCGCGCGGCCGTGTGGAACCAGCAGCCGATGGACCTGGCGGCGCAGCCCTTCGTCTGGGCGCCGGCCGCGATGATGGTGGACCGGCCGGCCAAGATCCCGGCCGACGAACAGGCCGCCGGCACGGCCCCGGCCGCGCCGCCCTCGGCGCAGGGCGAGGTGGCCGCCGGCGAGACGGTGGTCGACGGCCTGCTGCAGTTGATCGGCCAGGCGCGCGGCGATCTGCTGATCATCTCGCCCTACTTCGTGCCCGGCCCGGACATGATGAAGGCCTTCGCCGACGCGGTACGGCGCGGCGTGCGGGTGCGCGTGCTGACGAACTCGCTGGCCTCCAACGACGCGCCGATCGCGCACGTGGGCTATGCGCGGCACCGCGAGGCGCTGCTGGACGTCGGCGTCGCGCTCTACGAGATGCGCAGCGAGCAGGCCACGGTGGGCAGCGCGCTGGGCGCTTCGGGCGCGAGCGTGACGGGCGGCTCGCGCGCCATGCTGCACTCCAAGGTACTGGTCGTGGACGGACGCCTGCTGGTGGTCGGCTCGATGAACCTGGACCTGCGCTCGCAGAAGCAGAACACCGAGGTGGCCCTGCTGATCCGCAGCCCGCAGTTGTCGAAGCAGGCGACGCAGTCGATCGAGACGGCGCTGCGCGAGGGCGCCTGGCACGTCGAACGCACCGACGGCGGCGCCCTGGTCTGGCGCGCGCCGCAGGGTAGCGGGCTGCAGGACGCGCGCCGCGAGCCCGACGCCAGCCTGGGCCTGCGGCTGCTGCTGCAGCTGATCGGGCCGCTGGCGCCGGACGAGATGCTGTAGCGCGTCCGCTACCGCGGGGTCCAGTGCCGTCCGTCTACGGAGCGGTAGGTGCCGCCGGTCGCGCAGCAGCCGCCCGCGCCCAGCGCCCGCCGCCCGAGGGTGGCGAGCACGGCCTCCCCATCGGCATCCAGCCACTGGCGCTCGCAGGAGGTGAAGAAGGGATAGGGGCCCGGAGGGACCGCAGCCCGCAAGCGCAGCCCCCAGCACCAGCACGCCCAGGACGCTCCGCTCACAGCCCATCGCGCACCCGCACGAAGGTCTTCCAGAACGCCGCGTCCTGCGTCGTCGCGAAGTTGATGCGCATCAGCGTGGTCGGCGCGCGGCGCGCGTGGAACAGCGAGCCCGGCGCGAGCAGATAGCCCTCGTCCAGCATGCGCTGCGTCAGCGTGTCGGTGTCCACGCCGGTCTGGACCCAGCCGAACAGGCCGGCCGGCTCGGCGGCCAGCGTGCACCCGTGCGCCAGCGCCAGCTTCACCGCGCGGGCGCGGGCGCCGTCCAGCCGCAGGCGGATGCGCTCGACGTGCCGGCGCAACTGGCCCTGGTCGATGCACCAGGCCAGCGCCCGCTCGAACAGCGCCGGCGTGGTAAGGGTGGCCAGCAGCTTGGTCTCCAGCAGCCGCTCGACCAGGGCCGGCGAGGCGGTGAGGAAGCCGATGCGCCAGTTGGGCGCCAGGATCTTGGCGAAGCCGCTGACGTAGATGGTGCGCGAGAGGCCGTCCAGCACCGACAGGCGCGTGGCGTGCTCGGGGGCGAGGTGGCTGTAGGTGTCGTCCTCGACGATGTGGAAGTCGTGCTGCTGCGCCATCTGCAGCACGCGGTGCGCGCTGGCCGGCGAGAGGCAGTGGCCCGTCGGGTTGTGCAGCACGCTGACGCTGACGAAGAGCTTGGGCGCATGCGCCTCGCAATAGCGCTGCATCACCTCCAGGTCGGGCCCGTCGGCGCGGCGCGGCACGGGCAGCACGCGCATGCCCAGCGCCTCCAGCCGCGCGAACTCCACCGCCCAGCCGGGCTCCTCCACCATCACCGGGTCGCCGGCGCGCAGCAGGGTGCGGCTGACGATGTCCAGCGCGTGCGTGGCGCCGACGGTGGTGACGATCTGCGCGGGCGGCACCTCCAGCTGGATGCCGGCCAGCTTCTTCGCCAGGCTGCGGCGCAGGCCGGCGTCGCCGGCCGGGTCACCGTACTGGAGCGAGAACTCCTGCAGCGCCTTCACGCCGGTGACGCGGCGCACCGCGGCGGGCATGAAGCTGCTCTCCAGCCAGTCGGGCGGCAGCACGCCCATGCCGGGCTGGGGCTTGTCGCTCTGGCGGTGGAACATGCCGCGGATCAGCGTGCTGGCGTCGGCCGGCGCGGCCGCCAGCACGGTGGCGGCGGGCGCCGATGCCTCGTCGGCCGCACCGCGCCCGGGGCGCGCCGGCGCCGCGGCCTCGCTGCGCACGTAGAAGCCGCGCTGGCGACGCGCCTCGACCAGCCCCTGCGCGAGCAGCTGGTCGTAGGCGGCCACCACGGTGTGCGGGCTCACGCCCTGCTGGCGCGCGCATTCGCGCACCGAGGGCAGGCGCGCGCCGGGCGCCAGCAGGCGGTTGCGGATGCGCTCGGCAAAGCGGTCGGCGAGCTGCTCGGTCAGCGTCTGGGCGGATGTTCGTGTCAGCATGCGTGTGTCGGCGCGGTGACCAGTACAGATGGCCCTCAATGTTCTCGAATCTGTACTGGTTGTGTAATGGTCCTCAGTTTAGAGTGCGTTTCCATGGAATGGCAAGAATTCACGGCACTGCTGGTGCTGGCCACGGCGATGAGCTTCACGCCCGGCCCCAACACCACGCTGGCCACGGCCCTCGCGGCCAACGGCGGGCTGCGCGGCGCGATGCGCTTCGTGGTCGCCGTGCCCTTTGGCTGGAGCCTGCTGCTGCTGCTCACGGCCGGCGGCCTGGGCGCGCTGGTGACGGCCGTGCCGGCGGCGCGGCTGGCAGTCAAGGCGCTGGGCATCGCCTACCTGCTGTGGCTGGCGTTCAAGCTGTCGCAAAGCGGCCGGCTGGGCCAGGCCGACGGCGCGCGCATGCAGGTCGGCTTCTGGCAGGGCGTGGGCCTGCAGTTCGTGAACATCAAGGCCTGGCTGCTGGCGCTGGCCATCGTGGCCGGCTGGGTGGCCGGCAAGGCCGACGCGGCGCAGCGCACGGGGCTGGTGCTGGCGGTGATGCTGCTGTTCGCCTTTGCCAGCAACTTCCTCTATGCGGCGGCCGGCGCGCTGCTGCGCCGGTGGCTCGCGCAGGGGAGCCGCCTGCTCTGGTTCAACCGCGCGATGGCGCTGGTGCTGGTGCTCACCGCGGCCTGGATGGCGGTCGCATGACGGCCGCGCACAGGCCGACGCGCGAAGAGACGCTGGGGCTGTGGCTGGGCGTGCTGGGCGTGGCCTTCTTCGGCATCACGCTGCCGGCCACCCGGCTGGCCACCGGCACGGCCGAGGCGCCGCAGCTCTCGCCCTGGTTCGTGACGGTGGGGCGCGCGGCGCTGGCCGGCGCGCTGTCGGTGGTCTTCCTGCTCGCCACGCGTTCGCCGCGGCCGCAGCCGCACCAGTGGAAGCCGCTGGCGATGGCGGTGCTGGGCAACGTGGTCGGCTATCCGCTGCTGCTGGCCTATGCGCTGCGCAGCGTCACCGCCGGCCATGCGGCCGTGATCACCGCGCTGCTGCCGCTGGTGACGGCCGCCGTCGCGGCCTGGGTGCTGCACCAGCGCGCGCGGCTGGGCTTCTGGGTCTGCGCGGTGCTGGGCAGCGCGCTGGTGGTGGCCTTCTCGCTGCTGCGCGCCTGGCAGCAGGGGCACGGCTTCGGCTTCGAGTGGGCCGACGTGCTGCTGGTCGGCGCGGTGATCGCCGCCTCGGTGGGCTACATCTACGGCGCGCAGGTCACGCCGGCGCTGGGCGCGGAGCGCGTCATCTGCTGGGTCTGCGTGATGGCGCTGCCGCTCACGCTGCCCGCCACCGTCGCGCTGTGGCCCGACCGGCCGGCGGCCCCCTCGGCCTGGGCCGGCTTCGTCTACCTCGGGGTGTTCTCGATGTGGATGGGCTTCTTCGCCTGGTACCGCGGGCTGGCCATGGGCGGCGCCCTGCGCGTGAGCCAGACGCAGCTCCTCCAGCCCTTCTTCTCGATCCTCGCCTCGATCCCCCTGCTGGGCGAGCCGCTGGACGTGGTGACGCTCGGCTTCGCCGCGGCCGTGGTGGCCACGGTGGTGGCGGGCAAGAAGTTCTCACAACCTGCCGCGGCGGACAGCGCCCGGCGCACGCTCGACACAACGACATCAAGGAGCCCCTCATGACGATGACCTGGACCCTCGCCGCCCGCGCGGAAAAGATGAACCCCTCGGCGATCCGCGAGATCCTGAAGGTCACCGAGCGCCCGGACGTCATCAGCCTGGCCGGCGGCCTGCCCTCGCCGAAGACCTTCCCCGTGAGCGAGTTCGCCGCCGCCTGCGCCGAGGTGCTGGCCACCGACGGCCAGGCCGCGCTGCAGTACGCCGCCAGCGAGGGCTACGCGCCGCTGCGCCAGGCGGTGGCCGGCATGCTGCCGTGGGACGTGGACCCGGCGCAGGTGCTGATCACCACCGGCTCGCAGCAGGGCCTGGACCTGATCGCCAAGGTGCTGCTCGACCCGGGCAGCAAGGTGCTGGTGGAAACACCGACCTACCTGGGCGCGCTGCAGGCCTTCAGCCCGATGGAGCCGCAGGCGGTGAGCGTGGCGAGCGACCACGAGGGCGTGCTGGCCAACGACCTGCGAGCAAAGGCGAAGGACGCGCGTTTCATCTACCTGCTGCCCAACTTCCAGAACCCCACCGGCCACACGATGAGCGAGGCGCGCCGCGCCGCCGTCTCGGCCGTCGCCGCCGAGGCCGGCCTGCCGATCGTCGAGGACAACCCCTACGGCGAGCTGTGGTTCGACCAGCCGCCGCCGGCGCCGCTCACGGCCCGCAACCCCGGGGGCTGCATCTACCTGGGCTCCTTCTCCAAGGTGCTGGCGCCGGGCCTGCGGCTGGGCTTCCTGGTCGCGCCGAAGGCGATCTTCCCCAAGCTGCTGCAGGCCAAGCAGGCGGTGGACCTGCACACGCCCATCTTCACCCAGCGCATGGTGACTGCGGTGATGAAGGACGGCTTCCTCGACCGCCACGTGCCCACCATCCGCGCGCTCTACAGGCAGCAGCGCGATGCGATGGTGGCGGCGCTGCGCCGGGAGATGCACGGCCTGGACGTCGAGTTCAACGTGCCCGCCGGCGGCATGTTCCTGTGGCTGCGCCTGCCCGAGGGCATCGACACCGGCGCGCTGCTGGCGCGCGCGGTGGAGCGCCACGTGGCCTTCGTGCCCGGCGCGCCCTTCTACGCCGGCGAGCCGGACGTGCGCACGCTGCGGCTGTCCTTCGTCACCGCCACGCCCGAGCAGATCGCCACCGCCGTCGCCGCGCTGGCCGAGGCCGTGCGCGAGGCGCTGGGCAAGGGGTGAGCGCCATGCTGAACATCTGGGGCCGCATCAGCTCGATCAACGTGCGCAAGGTGGTGTGGTGCGCGCAGGAGCTGGGCCTGGACTTCCAGCGCACCGAGGCCGGCGGCAAGTACGGCGTGGTGCAGTCGCCCGAGTACCTGGCGCTGAACCCGAACGCGCTGGTGCCGGCCATCAGCGACGACGACGGCTTCGTGCTGTGGGAGTCGAACGTGATCGTGCGCTACCTGTGCGCCCGGCACTGGACGCGGCAGCTCTACCCCGAGCAGCTGCCCGAGCGCTTCGACGCCGAGCGCTGGATGGATTGGCAGCAGACCACGCTCAACCGCGTGAGCGGCGGCGCCTTCCTGCAGTGGGTGCGCACGCCGCCGGCCGAACGCGACGCGCAGGTGATCGCGCAGTCGGTCGCTGCCACCGAGCCGCTGATGGCGATGCTCGACGCCCACCTCGCCAGCCGGCCCTTCATGGCCGGCGAGCGCTTCACCATGGCCGACATCCCCATCGGCTGCGAGGTGCACCGCTGGTTCGGCCTGCCGCCGGCCGAGTACCGGCACCCGACCTGGCCGCACCTGGAGCGCTGGTTCGCCGAGGTGCAGGCACGCCCCGGCGCGCGCGGCGTGCTGGATCTCCCCCTGGAATGACCACCGTGACCTCCTCTCGCTCCTTCCAGCAAGTCGACGTCTTCACCGGCACGCCCGGCTTCGGCAACCCGCTCGCGGTCGTGCTCGACGCCGAGGGCCTTTCCGACGAGGCGATGCAGCGCTTCGCGCGCTGGACGAACTTGTCGGAAACCACCTTCGTGCTGCCGCCCACCGACCCGACGGCCGACTACCGCGTGCGCATCTTCACGCCCGGCGGCGAGCTGCCCTTCGCCGGCCACCCGACGCTGGGCACCTGCCATGCGTGGCTGCGCGCCGGCGGCCGGCCGCGACGCCAGGGCCGCGTGGTGCAGCAGTGCGCCGTGGGGCTGGTGGACATCCGCGCCGGCGGGCGGCTGGCCTTCGCCGCGCCGCCGGTCAGGCGCAGCGCGCCGAGCCCGATGCTGCTGGCCAAGGTGGCCGCCGCTCTGGGCCTGAAGGCGCCGCAGATCCTCGCTGCGCAGATGCTGGACAACGGCCCGGTGTGGCTGGGCCTGCTGCTGGCCGACGACGAGGCCGTGCTGTCGCTGCGGCCCGACCACCGCGCGCTGCGCGAGCTGGGGCAGAAGATCGGCGTCGCCGGGCTGCCGGCGTCGCAGGCGTCGCCCTTCCTGATCGGCCGCTCCAGCCGCGAGGCGCGCGCCTTTGGGGGCCGCCAGGACGAGGGCGACGTCGCCGTGGCCGAACGCGAGGACACGGTGGACCTGGAGGTGCGCGCCTTCGCCGCGCCCATCGGCGTGGACGAGGACCCGGTCACCGGCAGCCTCAACGCCAGCCTGGCGCAGTGGCTGATCGCGGAGGGCCACCTGGGCGAGCGCTACGTCGCCGGCCAGGGGCAGTGCCTGGGGCGCGACGGCCGCGTCTTCATCGAGCGCGACGCGGAGGGCCAGGTGTGGGTGGGCGGCGACGTCGCGCCCTGCATCGAGGGCCGCGTGGCACTGTGAGCCCCCGCCCGGCCGCTCCGAAGGGGGCTCGCACCGCAGCGCGCCAGCGCGAAGGTATGCCGATGTCCCCGCAGATCGACCACCTCGTCGTCGCCGCCGCCTCGCTGGCCGAGGGCGTGGCCTGGTGCGAGGCGACGCTGGGCGTCACGCCCGCGCCCGGCGGCGCGCACCCGCTGATGGGCACGCACAACCGGCTGCTGGCGCTGGGCGGTGCCGGCTTCCCGCGCTGTTACCTGGAGATCATCGCCATCGACCACGGCGCGCAGCCTGCCCGCGCCCGCGGCCTGCGGCGCTGGTTCGACCTGGACGACCCGGTGCTCCAGGCCGGCCTGGAGCACGACGGCCCGCGCCTGGTGCACTGGGTCGCCCGCGTGCCCGACATGCACGCCGCCGTGCAGGCGCTGGCCGCCGGGCCGGCGCCGATCGACCGCGGCGCGGTGCTCGCGGCCTCGCGGCAGACGCCTGCCGGCCGCCTGCAGTGGCAGATCACCGTGCGCGACGACGGCCAGCGCCTCTTCTACGGCGCGCTGCCCACGCTGATCCAGTGGGGCGGCGACGCGCACCCCGCCGACAGCCTGCCGCACGCCGGCGTCGACCTGCTGGACCTGCAGGCGACGCACCCGCGGCCCGAGGCGCTGCGCCCGGCGCTGGCGGCGCTGGGCCTGCAGGACACCGTGCCGGTGGAGGCCGGCGCCCCCAGCCTGGCCGCGCGGCTGCACACGCCGCGCGGCGAGGTCACGCTCGCATCGAAAGGACTCTGATGACCGGCCTGCACGAACTGCTGTTCTTCTCCCTGGCCGCCCTGGTGCTGGTGCTCACGCCGGGGCCGAACATGATCTATTGCGTCTCTCGCGCGCTGTGCCAGGGCCGTGCGGCGGGGCTGCTCTCGCTGGCCGGGGTGCTGCTGGGCTTCGTCGTGCACCTGATGGCGGCCTCGCTGGGCCTCACGGCGCTGCTGCTGGCCGTGCCCTTCGCCTTCGACGCGATCCGGCTGGCCGGCGCGGCCTACCTGGCGTGGCTGGCCTGGCAGGCGGTGAAGCCGGGCGGCGCGGCGCCCTTCCAGCCGCGCACCCTGCCGACCGACCCGCCGCGCCGGCTGTTCGCCATGGGCTTCCTCACCAACGTGCTGAACCCGAAGGTGGCGATGTTCTACCTTTCCTTCTTCCCGCAGTTCCTGCACCCGGACCAGGGCTCGGTGCTGCTGCAGAGCCTGAAGCTGGGCGCGATCCAGATCGGCATCAGCGGCGCGGTGAACTGCGCGCTGGTGCTGGGCGCGGCCGGCATCACCGTCTTCCTCTCGCGCAGCGAGGGCTGGCTGCGCGCCCAGCGCTGGGTGATAGGCAGCGTGCTGGCCGCGCTGGCCGTTCGCATCGCCCTGCCCGAACGCGAGTGAGGCCCGCCATGCGATTCACCGCCGACGAGATCGCCGACGCACGGCGCACCGTGCAGGCCGCGCTGCCGCCCACGCCGCAGTACGCCTGGCCGCTGCTGGCCGAGGCGCTGGGCTGCGAGGTCTGGCTCAAGCACGAGAACCACACGCCCGTGGGTGCCTTCAAGCTCCGCGGCGGGCTGACCTACTTCGACGCGCTGCGGCGCACGCAGCCCGGCGTGCGGCACGTCATCAGCGCCACGCGCGGCAACCACGGCCAGTCGGTCGGTTTCGCGGCGCGGCGGCACGGCCTGGCGGCCACCATCGTGGTGCCGCACGGCAATTCGGTGGAGAAGAACGCCGCCATGCGCGCGCTGGGCGTCACGCTGGTCGAGCACGGCGACGACTTCCAGGCCGCCGCCGAGCATGCGGCGGAACTGGCCGAGGCGCAGGGCCTGCATCGCGTGCCGAGCTTCGACCGCGAGCTGGTGCGCGGCGTGGCGACGGCCTGCGTCGAGTTCTTCGAGGCGCTGCGCGAGGCGCCGCCGGAGGTGCTGTTCGTGCCCATCGGCCTGGGCTCGGGCTTCGCCGCCGCCGCGGCGGCGCGGGCGCACGCGGGGGTGAAGACCCGGCTGGTGGGCGTGGTGTCGGCGCATGCGACGGCGTACCTCGATTCCTGGCGCGCCGGCCATGCCGTGGAGGCGCCGGTGAGCACGGTGCTGGCCGACGGCATGGCCTGCCGCACGCCGGTGCCCGAATCGCTGGAGGTGCTGCGCCGCGAGGCCGACGACGTGGTCGCCGTCACCGACGAGGAGGTGGCCGCCGCCATGCGCCTGCTCTACCGCGCCACCCACAACCTGGCCGAAGGGGCCGGCGCCGCCGCGCTGGCCGCCGCGATGCAGCAGCG
>Ga0182738_1006271_pt1 | contig 12403 bp, 9 predicted proteins | sample eDN5th30CBELigMG_FD_128876 | JGI IMG/M metagenome (GOLD analysis project Ga0182738, IMG submission 128876) | Enriched Miracle-Growth compost microbial communities from Emeryville, California, USA - eDNA 5th pass 30_C BE-Lig MG (version 2)... ...
GAGCCCGGCGCGGAATTGAGCTCGCCCGAATACAGCGTCTGGATGGAATCGATCACGGCCACCGCCGGGCGCTGCTCGGTCAGGGTGGCCTGGATGGTCTCCAGGCGGATTTCGGCCAGCAGGCCGACCTGGGCCGTGCGCAGCTCCAGGCGGCGGGCGCGCAGGGCCACCTGCTCGGCCGATTCCTCGCCGGTCACGTAGAGCACGCGGGCCGATTCCGACATGGCGGCCAGCGCCTGCAGCAGCAGCGTGGACTTGCCTATGCCCGGGTCGCCGCCGATCAGCACCACGGCGCCGGCCACCAGGCCGCCGCCCAGCACGCGGTCGAATTCCGGCAGGCCGGTGGGCTGGCGCGGCAGCTCGCGCGCCTCGATCTCGGCCAGGTTGCGCACCGGCGCGGCGGCGCCGGCCAGGGGCTCGTAGCGGTGGCCGCCGGCCGGCGCCGCGGCGGTCTCGACCAGGGTGTTCCAGGCCTCGCAGTGCGGGCAGCGGCCCAGCCACTTGGGCGAGGTGCCGCCGCATTCGGTGCAGGTATAGAGGGTTTTGCTTCGCGCCATAGGGCGCCAGTGTACTTGGCCGCGCAGGCGCCCGAGGCGGCGTGCGCGGCCGGCGCGCGCGCCGCTTGCGCCGGCCTCAGCCGCGCGCGATGCCCAGGCTGCCGCCGCCGTCCACCCCCAGCACCTGGCCGGTGATGAAGCCGGCCTCTTCCGACAGCAGGAAGGCGATGGCCGCGGCGACCTCGGCCGGGGTGCCCAGGCGCTTCATGGGGATGGCGGCCAGCGCCTGGCGCTCGCCCTCGCTGCCCACCGGCCGGCTCTGGCGGAACAGCTCGGTCTCCACCGGCCCGGGCGCCACCGCGTTGACGGTGACGCCGTATTCGGCCAGCTCGATCGCCCAGGTGCGCGTGCAACCCACCAGCGCGCTCTTGGCGGCCGAATAGGAGGTGCGGTCCTGCGCGCCCCAGATGGCCCGGCTGCACACGTTGACGATGCGCCCCGCGCGGCGCGCCTTCATGCCGTCGACGAAGGCCTGGGTGACCTGCACCGCGGCGCGCACGTTCAGGTCCAGCACCTGGTAGAGGCTGGCCAGGTCGACCTCGCCCAGCGGCTGCGGCAGGGTGATGCCGGCGTTGTTGACCACGCCGTCCACGGGGAATTTGTCGCGGATCGCGCGCAGCACGTCCTCGGTGCGGCCGGCGTCGGTCAGGTCGCACTCGTACAGATAGCCCGGGAAATCGATCTCGGACGTGTGGCGGGCGATGCCCACCACGTGGCAGCCCAGGTCGGCCAGCCGGCGGCTCAGCGCCCAGCCTATGCCCTTGGTGGCTCCGGTGACCAGCACGCACATGTCTTTCACGATCTCGTTCCTCCAAACGGGGGCGGGCGTCAGCCCTGGGCCAGCCGCACCGGCACCCGCCGGGCCAGCGCGCACAGCAATTCGTAGCCTATGGTGCCGGCGGCGCGCGCGACCTCGTCGACCGGCGGGCCGCCGTCGCCCCACAGCACCACGGGCGAGCCCACGCGCGCCGAAGGCGCCGGGCCCAGGTCCACGGCGAGCATGTCCATCGACACCCGGCCCAGCAGGCGCGTGGCCGCGCCGGCCACGTAGACCGGCGTGCCGGTGCCGGCGTGGCGCGGGTAGCCGTCGGCGTAGCCGCAGGCCACCACGCCCACCCGCATCGGCGCGGGCGCGCGAAACGACCCGCCGTAGCCCACGGTGTCGCCCGCGCGCAGGTGCTGCACGGCGATCAGCTCGGAGGCCAGGGTCATGGCCGGCAGCAGGCCGCGCGCCGAAGCGGGCTCGTCCTCGAAGGGCGAGGCGCCGTACAGGCAGATGCCCGGGCGCACCCAGGCCGGCTCGTCGCCGGGCAGGCAGGCCGCCTCGGGGTAGCGCAGCAGCGCGGCGGAATTGCACAGGCTGGCTGGCCCGGGCAGATGGCCGGCCGCCTCGGCGAAACAAGCCATCTGCGCGGCCACGCCCGGCGGGCCGTCGGCGTGCGCGAAATGCGTCATCCGCCCTATCGTCCCCAGCACGCCCTGCTCGTGCAGCTGGCAGGCGCGGGCATGGGCCTGGGCGTAGGCGGCGGGGGCGAAGCCCAGGCGGTTCATGCCGGTGTTGAGCTTGACATAGGCGTCCAGCCGGCGCGCCGGTCGGGCGTGCTGGAGCATGTCGATCTGCGCGATGTCGTGCAGGACGGTAGTGAGGTGGTAGCGGTCGACGATCTCGATGTCGCCGGGCTGGAAGAAGCCTTCGAGCAGCAGGATGGGCCCGACCCAGCCGGCCTCGCGGCAGCGCACGGCCTCGTCCAGGTCCAGCATGGCCAGGCCCTGCGCGGCCTGGAAGGCGGCCACGGCGCGCTCGATGCCGTGGCCGTAGGCGTTGGCCTTGATCACCGCCCACACCGACGGCGCCGGCACGCCGGCCGCGCGGGCGTGCTGGTCCAGATGCCGGCGCACCACGCCCAGGTTGTGGGTCATGGCGGACAGCGATACCGTGGCGTGTATGGGGCGGGGCATGGGGGTCCGTCCTGAGGCCGCTAGTCTACCCCAGCCCCACCCCGGCGCCCGGGCCGGCCCGCGCCCTGCCGGCCATGCCCGGCCAGCCACTAAAATCGCGGCATTGCAGCGCCGCTGCACCCGTTCAAGGATGGCATGGCCGTCGATCACTACGAGAACTTCCCCGTCGCCTCGCTGCTGCTGCCGGCGCGGCTGCGCGGCGCGGTGCGGGCCATCTACCGCTTCGCGCGCAGCGCCGACGACCTGGCCGACGAGGGCGACGCGGCCCCGGCCGAGCGCCTGGCCGCGCTGGCCGCCTACCGCGCCGAGCTGCACGCCATCGGCCTGGAGCCGGCGGCCGGCCGGCCCGCGCCCGACCCGGCGCTGGCGCCGGTGTTCGCGCCGCTGGCCCAGGCCATCGCCCGCCACCAATTGCCCATCGCCCCTTTCTACGACCTGCTCTCGGCCTTCGAGCAGGACGTCTCCGTCACCCGCTACGAGACCCATGACGATCTGCTCGACTACTGCAGCCGCTCGGCCAACCCGGTGGGCCGCCTGATGCTGCACCTGTACGGCGCCGCGCGGCCCGAGAACCTGCGCCTGGCCGACGCCATCTGCACCGGGCTGCAGCTGGCCAACTTCTGGCAGGACGTGCGCCTGGACTGGCACAAGGGCCGCGTCTACCTGCCGCAGCAGGACCTGCGCCGCCACGGCCTGGGCGACGACGACATCGCGCGCCAGGCCGTCACGCCGGCCTGGACGGCCATGATGCGCGAGCAGACCGCCCGGGCGCGCGCCTTGCTGCGATCCGGCGCGCCGCTCGCGCGCAGCCTGCCCGGGCGCATCGGCCTGGAGCTGCGCCTGGTCGTGCAGGGCGGGCTGCGCATCCTGGAGCGCATCGACGCCTGCGCGGGCGACGTCTTCCTGAACCGGCCCGTGCTGCGCGCGCGCGACTGGGCCATCATGCTGTGGCGGGCCAAATGACCCCCGACGAATACTGCCAGGACAAGGCCGCGCGCAGCGGCTCCAGCTTCTACTACGCCTTCCTCTTCCTGCCGCCCGAGCGGCGGCGCGCGATCACCGCGCTGTACGCCTTCTGCCGCGAGGTCGACGACGTGGTCGACGAATGCGCCGACGCCCAGGTCGCGCGCATCAAGCTGGCGTGGTGGCGCACCGAGGTCGACCGCATGTACGCCGGCTCCCCCGAGCACCCGGTCACGCAGGCCCTGGCGGCCCACCTGCAGACCTGCGGCATCGACCGCGAGCGCCTGCACGCCATCGTCGCCGGCATGGAGATGGACCTGGACCAGAGCCGCTACCTGGACTGGCCGGGGCTGCGCAACTACTGCTGGCACGCCGCCGGCGTGGTCGGCGAGCTGTCGGCCGGCGTGTTCGGCTACAGCGACCCGCGCACCCTGGTCTACGCCGAGAAACTCGGCCTGGCCTTCCAGATGACCAACATCATCCGCGACGTCGGCGACGACGCCCGGCGCGGGCGCATCTACCTGCCCATCGACGACCTGCAGCGCTTCGACGTCAAGGCCGCGGAGCTTCTCAACGCGCGACATTCCGATCGCTTCGAGGCGCTGATGCGCTTCCAGGCCGAGCGCGCGCGGGCCCTGTACCGCGAGGCCATGGAGAACCTGCCCGAGGCCGACCGGCGCGCGCAGCGCCCGGGCCTGATGATGGCCGCCATCTACCACGCGCTGCTCGACGAGATCGAGCGCGAGCGCTGGCAGGTGCTGGAGCAGCGCATCTCGCTCACGCCGCTGCGCAAGCTCTGGCTGGCCTGGAAGACCTGGGTGGGCGGCGGGCGCGGCGTGGTGCGCCGCCTGGGGCGCGCCTGAGCGGCGCCATGAAGGAACAGGCGGACCCGGCAAGCGGGCGGATGCCGCTCCCAGCCGCGGCCCGGGCGCATGCGCCAGCGGCCGCGCAAGCAGCCCGGTACGGCGGCGCGGACGCGGCTCCGGGCACAGGCCTGCGCGTCGCCGTCGTCGGCGCCGGCTGGGCCGGCCTGGCCGCCGCCGCGCAGTTGCACGAGGCGGGCTGCGCGGTCACGGTCCACGACGCCGGGCGCGTGCCGGGCGGGCGCGCCCGGCGGGTCGAGCGCGACGGCGGCCCGGCGCTGGACAACGGCCAGCACATCCTGCTGGGCGCCTACGGCCAGACGCTGGCGCTGATGCGGCGCCTGGGCTGCGACCCGCAGCGCCTGTTCCTGCGCACGCGGCTGCGCCTGGAAAGCGCCGACGGCAGCTTCCGGCTGGCCGCGCCGGCGCTGCCCGCCCCCCTGCACGCGGCCTGGGCGCTGGCCGCCGCGCGCGGCCTGTCCCTGTCCGAGCGCCTGGCGGCGCTGCGCCTGATGCGCGCCCTGCGCGCGGCGGCCTGGAGCGTGCCGCCCGACTGGACGGTCGCGCAGCTGCTGCAGCGCCACGGCCAGCCGCCGCGGCTGTGCGCCCGGCTCTGGACCCCGCTGTGCCTGGCCGCGCTCAACACCGCGCCGCACGAAGCCTGCGCCACCCTGTTCGCCACCGTGCTGCGCGACAGCCTGGCCGGCGCGCGCCAGGCCAGCGACATCCTGCTGCCGCGCACCGACCTGTCCGCCCTGTGGCCCGACGCGGCCGCGGCCCTGGGCGACTGGCGCCCCGGCCACGCGGTGCGCGAGCTGCGTGCAAGCCAGGGACAGGTGGAAGTGGACGGCCAGGCCTACGACGCCGCCGTGCTCGCCGTGCCGCCGCCGGCCGCCGCGGCGCTGCTCGCCGGCCTGCCGGCCCGGCCCGGCGCGGACGAACTGCGGGACGCCCTGCGGGCCTTCCGCTACCTGCCCATCGCCACCGTCACGCTGGAGCTGGCCGGCCCCTGGCGCCTGCCCCGGCCCATGATGATGCTGTTCGAGGACCCGGCGCGCGGCCATGCCGGCCAGTGGGTGTTCGACCGCGCCGCGCTGGCCGGCCGCCCGGAAAGCGGCGAACTGGCGGTGGTGGTCAGCGCCGCGCACGGGCTGCCCGGCCGCGAGGCAGCCGCCGCCCTGCTGGCCGAGCAGGTGCGCGAGCAGGCCGCGCGCCATCCGGGCCGCCTGCCTCCCATGCCGGCGGTCGCCGCCAGCGCCTGCATCGTCGAAAAGCGCGCCACCTTCGCCGCCGTGCCGGGCCTGTGCCGCCCGGCCCAGGAAACACCCTGGCCGCGCATCGCCCTGGCCGGCGACTGGACCGACACCGGCTACCCCGGCGTGCTGGAAGGCGCGGTGCGCAGCGGCCTGGCCGCCGCGCGCGTGCTGCTCAGGACGCTGCGCGCGCCGTAGCCAGGCCCAGCGCCGTCAGCGCCACCGACCCCGCCAGGCTGAGCGCCACGTAGCCGGTCGCGCGCAGGCGCCCGTCTCCAGCATGGCCACCGTCTCGGCGGAAAACGTGGAGAACGTGGTCAGCGCCCCCAGGAAGCCCGTCACCGTCGCCAGCCGCACCCAGGCCGGCCATTCCGGATGCAGCGACACCAGCCCCAGCAGCAGGCCGATCAGGTAGCCGCCGACCAGGTTGGCCGCCACCGTGCCCCAGGGCCAGCCCGAGGCATGGGTGTTCAGCCACAGCGCCAGCCACCAGCGGCTCCAGGCGCCCAGCACGGCGCCGGCGGCAATGGCCAGCAGGGAAAGGGGTTGGAACATGACGATCTCCTTGCGGGACGGCGGTCTCAGCGCAGCAGCCGCCTGCGCATCAACACGGCCGCCGCCCAGGCCGCCAGCAGCGCGGTCGCGAGCAACTGGGCCACGTGCAGCCAGGCGTCCTCGGGCAGCTGCCCCAGCATCAGCGGGCGGATCAGCTCGATGGCCGGCGCCAGCGGCAGCACGCGCACCACCGCCACCAGCAGGTCCGGCAGCTGCGACACGGGGAAGAACACGCCGGACAGGAACACCATGGGCGTGACGCCCAGCGTGAAGTAATACATGAAGAACTCGTAGTTGCGCGCCAGCGCGCTGACCACCATGGCCAGCGAGGCGAAGGCCAGCCCCGCCAGCGGCAGCACCGGCACGATCCACAGCATGGTGGGCGCGCGCGCGATGTCCAGCGCGGCCGCCACCAGCAGGATGGCCAGCCCGCTCTTGACCGCCTTGGCCGCCGCCCAGAACAACTCGGCCCAGACCACGTCGTCCAGGTCCAGCGGCGTGTTGAGCATGGCGTCCCAGGTGCGCTGGACCTGCAGGCGCGAGAACGCGCTGTAGGTGGCCTCGAAGGTAGCGCCGTAGAGCGCGCCCATGCAGATCGAGCCGGCCGACAGGAAGGTGATGTAGGGCACGCCCTGGATCGACGGCAGCAGGCCGCCCAGGCCGTAGCCCAGCGCCAGCAGCACGATCATCGGGTCCAGCACGTCGCCCAGCACGGTGCTGGAGGCGGTCTTGCGCCAGACCAGGAAGTTGCGCCGGAGCACGGCCAGGCACAGCCGGCTCGGCACGGGCCAGCGCCAGGCGTTCGGCGCGCCCTCGATCATGTTTCCTCCCGCATGCCGCGCCCCGTCAGGCGCAGGAACAGGTCTTCCAGGTTGGCCGGGCGGTGCAGGTAGCGCAGCCCGGCGCCCTCGGCGCCTTCCAGCGCGGCGATGACGGGATCGGCGCGCCCGGTGTAGCAGAAGGCGGTCTCGCCACTGACCTCGATGCGCGCCGGCAGGCCGGCGCGGTGGCGGGCCAGCCAGCCGTCCAGGCCTTCGCCGTAGACCTCGACCACCTGCGGCTCGACGTGCTCGGCGATCAGCGCGCGCGGCGCGCCCTCGGCGATCAGCCGGCCGCGGTCGATCACGCCCAGGCGGTGGCACAGGCGCTCGGCCTCGTCCATGAAATGCGTGGTCAGCAGGATGGTCTTGCCGCGCGCGAGCAGCGCCTTGAGCCGCTCCCAGATCAGGTGGCGGGCCTGCGGGTCCAGGCCGGTGGTGGGCTCGTCCATGACGATCAGCTCGGGATCGTTGATCATCGCCCTGGCCAGCGTCAGGCGCCGCTTCATGCCGCCGGACAGCTCGCCGATGCGGGCGCGCGCCTTGGACGCCAGCGCGGCGAATTCCAGCAGCTCCGGGATGCGCGCGCGCACGGCCGCGTCGCGCAGGCCGAAATAACGGCCGAACACGAGCAGGTTTTCCTCGACGGTGAAATCTGGGTCCAGGTTGTCCATCTGCGGCACCACGCCCATGCGCATGCGCGCCTGGCGGGCCTGGCGCGGCACGTCCAGGCCCAGCACCTCGATGCGCCCGGCGTCGTAGGGCGTCAGCCCCAGCAGGACGCGCAGCGTGGTCGTCTTGCCCGCGCCGTTGGGCCCGAGCAGGCCGTAGCATTCGCCGCGGCGAATGCCGAACGACAGCCCGTCGACGATGGTGCGCTCGCCGTAGCGCTTGACCAACCCGTCCACCGCCAGCGCGCAGCCTGGCGATGCCACTCCATGTTCGTCACGCATGCCGGGCATTCTAGCCGCTCGCGCGGCCGGGCCGGCGGCGCCGGGCCGGCCTTATCCCGTATGTGTCCAAAACGTCCCAGCCGGTCTGGCTCCGGCCGGGCTGCGGCGATAGACTGGCGCTCAAGGCCTTGGCGGACCGGCGCTTGCAGTACCCCGGCCCAGGCCGAGGCTGCCCGATAAATCACATATGTGTTTACAACAGCACGGTTCGTCGTTATGCTGCTTCTGCCGACCGGAAACCTCATGCGGCTGCGTTTCATGCCCGTCTTCGACACGCTGAAGTTCTCCAACACCCTCAAGACCGCCGGCATTCCCGCGCCGCAGGCCGATGCCCAGGCCGTCGCGCTGGCAGAAGCGCTGGAAACCTGCGTCGGGCGCCTCGCCACGTCCGACGGCCTGCGCCAGCAGTCCACCACGCTGCGCGGGGAAATGGCGCGACTGGGCACCGAGCTGCGGGCGGAAATGGCGCAGCAAGGTACCGAGCTGCGCACGGAAATGGCACAGTTGGGTACCGAGTTGCGCTCGGAGATGGCACAGTTGGGTACGGCGCTGCGCGCGGAAATGGCTCAGATGGGCGCCGAGTTGCGTGGGGAAATGACTCAGATGGGTGCCGAGTTGCGTGGGGAAATGGGCCAGATGGGCGCCGAACTGCGCGGCGACATGAAGCAGATGAAGGCCGACCTGCAAGGGCAGGTCAACCAGCTCAAGTGGATGATAGGCGTCATGGGCCTGGGCATCGCCGCCGTGCTGCAGCGGCTGTACTTTCCCTGAACGAGCCGCCGGCGGACGGCCCTGCTGCCCGCGCGCCGGCGTTCGGAAGCGCCAATCCGGAAGCTCGGAAGCGCCAATTCAGAAGCGCCAGTTCAGCCTGACGCTGGCCGCGTCCTGCCGGTTGCCGCCGCCGAACTGCCCCGCATAGCCCAGCTCCACCGACGCGCGGCGCGAGACCGCGGCCTGCAGGCCCAGCTCCACCACGGCCGCGTCGCGCGCGATCGGCGCGCCGCTCACCGTGAACGGCCGGCCGCCGTCGAAGGCCAGCGTCGCAGCCGGCCGCACGTCGCCGTAGGCATGCCGCCAGCCCACGCCCGCTTGCACGGCGCCGCGCTGCCCATTGGCCAGCACGAAGGCCGTGCTCGCGCGCAGCCCCAGCGTGGTCGTGCCCACCGCTTGCCGGCCCCGTTCGCCGGACAGCGCTGCCGAGCCGCCCTGCTCCGTGAAGCCGCGCGTGCGCAGATCGCTCCACGACGCTGCGGCATAAGGCTCCAGGATCGCGCCCGCAAAGCGCCGGCTCGCCGACCCGGCCGCCGGCGCATCGGCGCCGGCCTCGACTCCGACTCCGACCCCGGCCCCGGCTACCGCTGCGGCCCCGGCCTGCGCGCGCCGTGCCACCGTCCCGCCCAACGGCAGCGCATACCCGAGCTCGGCGAACACCTGCCCGTTGCCGGCGCCGTAGTCCGCCTGCAGCGACTGCGGCGCCCCCGGCAGGCCGGCCGTGCGCCGCGTATCCACCTCGCTCCAGGTGTACGCCGCGCCCGCCGTCGCCTTCAGCCTGCCCGGCCCGGCATCGACGGCGCGGCCGGCGTAGGCCACCGCGCTGTAGCTGTCCGCCCGGGCGCGCGACCGGCGCGCATCCAGGTCGGCATGAACGGCCGCGTAGCCCAGGGCGCCACCCACACGCCAGCCGCCGGCCTGCCGGTCCGCGCCCACGAACAGGCCGCCTTCGGACGCCCGGACCCGGCCCGCATTGCCGTCGCCGTCCAGCGTGCGCCAGTTGCCGAAGGCCTGCGCCCAGGCCGGGCTGGCGCCCGGCCCCGGCAAGGCGGAGGCCGGCAAGCCGCCCTCGGCCACAGACGCGGATGCGGATGCCGATGCCGATGCCGATGCGGACGCGGACGCGGACGCCAGCGGCTCGCCCGGCTCCATGCCCGCATCCAGGGCCATCCGCAGCCGGGCCAGCGGCAGCGCGCGCACCGTCTCGCCGCCCGTCTGCAGCACGCTGGCCACGCTGGCGTGCACCTCGCCCGACAGCGCATCGAACACGCCGGCCGCCTGGCCCCGCGCCAGGTTCAGCACGCCGCGGTACAGGCCGCTATCCTGCGGCAGGCTCTGCAGGCCATTGGCCGCCGCGCGCTGGTTGCCGGTGCGCGCCGCGTCGGCGAAGCGCATCGGCCGCGTAGGCGGCTCGGGCCGCGGCCCAGGCCCGGACGGCTCGGGTTCGGCCTCGTCGGGCACCAGCTTGTTGCGCATCAGCAGCGTCACGCCGTCGTCCCGGTATTCCAGCGACGGCTCCAGGAACTCGAAATTGCTGCTCACCGCGTCGAACTCGCCGGTGGTCGAGCCGTCCGAAGACAGGATCGCGTAGCGGGCGTTGGCCGCATAGCTGCCGGCGCCGGCCTGCACGTCCACCGTGCCGCCGTCGATGACGATGTCGCCGCCGACGTCCACGCGGTCCACGCCGCCGGCCGCATCGGCCTCGACGCGGTAGACCGAGCCCGGCGCGAAGCGCAGGTCGCCGGCGACCGCGAGCGTGCCGATGGAATTGCCCGGCGCCAGCACGCCGCCGCTGCGCACCGTGGCGCTGGCGACGCTGCCCGAGCCGGCCAGCATGCCGCCGGCGTCCACGTCGACCGCGCCGCCGACCGCGCCGTTGGCCTTAAACAGGCCGCCGTCCACGGCCACCGCCCCGTCGATGGAAGCGCCTGCCGCGACTTCCAGCGTGCCGGCCGATACCGCCGTGCCGCCGGTGTAGTGGCTTGCGCCGGCCAGCACCGTCGATCCCGCGCCGCGCTGATGCACGCGCACGTCGCCCTCGATGGGCAGGGACAGCGCCAGGGCGTCGCCCTGGTTGAAGTTGACGATGCCCTCGCCCAGGCCGCCTTCGATGGCGCTGGCCGAAAGCGAGCCGGCCGCGGTCGGCGCCGACAGGTCGTAGGCGCCGAAGTTCAGCGTACCCTGGCCGCCGGCCTGACTGCCCAGTATGAGTGGGCCGGCGCCCCCGTCGACCGAGACAACGCCGCCGTCGGCCAGGGTCAGGTCGCCCAGGCCGGCGTTGCCCACATACACGGCCCGGGCCTCCCACGTGCCGCCCGTCTCGACGGCCGCGCTGCCCTGGCTGCCTGCATCGAAGCCGATGACGGCACTGCTGCTGACGATGCTGCCGTTGCGCAGCAGCAATGCAGCCTCGTCGCCGGCATTGGCGGCAACGGTCAGGTAGCCGGCCGTGTGCTCGATGCTGCCGCCGATCACGGCCAGCGTGCCGCCGCGCACTACGGTGGCATCGTCGACCACCCGGCCGTAGCTGTGGCTGCCCCCCAGCACCACCGTGCCCGTGCCGCGCTTGTACAGGGTGCCCGTGCCCGAGATACTGCCGTCGTAGGCCAGCATGCCGCTGCGGTCGAAGACCAGCATACCGTCGGCCAGCGCGACGTCGCCCGTGCCCAGGGTGCCCGAGGCGCCCCCCGCGCCGATCTGCAGGATGCTGCTGGCGACGGTGGTCAGGCCGGTATAGCTGTTGTTGCCGGTCAGGATGGTCGTGCCGGAACTGTCGAGCCGGACCTGGCCGCCGCCGGAGATGGCCGTGGCCAGGGTGTAGCTGCCGTTGCTCTGGTTGAAATTGATCGTGCCGTCGTTGACGATGCCGTCCAGGCCGGCGATGGCGCCCGCCCGCGAGGCGCCGGGCGTGGCGCTGCCGAAATTGAGCGTGCCGGTGGGATTGATGGCGAAGGCGGCGCCGGCGCCGAAATCCAGCGTGCCGTCGCCCAGGTTCAGCACACCCGCGCCGCCCGCGCCGCCGATGCCTCCCCCGTTGGTGCCGTTGCCGCCGGCGGCGCCGCCCAGCACCAGGCGCCCGCCCGCGCCGATGCGCACCGCCGTGCCGGTGCCCAGACTCAGGCGGCCGCCGCCACCCGCGCCGCCCGCGCCCGTAATGCCTCCGCCGCCGCCCGAACCACCTATCAACAGGACCTTGGCGACATCGAGGGTCGCGAAACTGGCAAGGTCCACGCTGCCATCGCCGCCCCGCCCACCCTGGCTGCCGTTGTTGCCTCCGCCGCCCCCCGAACCGCCTATCAGCATCGACTCGGCAACGGTCAGGCGGGCCCCCACCCCTGCCAGGCTCAACGCGCCGGAATCGCCACTGCCTCCCGAAAAGCCGGCGACGTTGCCGGCGCCGCCGCCGCCGCCGCCCACCCCGACGTAGCCATAGCTGCGCGCGTCGCCGACCACGGCTATGGCGGGAGTGAATCCGTCGCCGGCGCCGTCGCCCGCCCCGCTGCCCTGTATGGCATTGCCGTCGATATCGACCAGCGTGCCGTTGCCGCCGCTGGCGCCGGCCTGGGCATCGGGCGACGCTCCCGGCCCGCTGCCGCCACCGCCGCCACCGCCACCGTTGTCGCCGCCATTGCCGCCGGCACCTGCGCCGGCACCTGCGCCGGCCTTGCCGCTGCCCCCGGCGGCGCCGATGGCGCCGCCTCCGCCGCCGGC
>Ga0182738_1006272_pt1 | contig 12402 bp, 12 predicted proteins | sample eDN5th30CBELigMG_FD_128876 | JGI IMG/M metagenome (GOLD analysis project Ga0182738, IMG submission 128876) | Enriched Miracle-Growth compost microbial communities from Emeryville, California, USA - eDNA 5th pass 30_C BE-Lig MG (version 2)... ...
GCCAGCGCCGTGATGAACAGGCGGATCGGGTCCGGGTCGTCGTGGACCCGGCTGCCCTTTGCGACCAGCACCATCTCGCTGTAGGTCGGCACCCCGAGCTTGTCGACCGGGTTGATCGTCGGCTTCATCCCCTCCTGTTTCAACTCGACGCCCTCGATGTTCCAGAAGGGACCGAGGGTTGCCTGCGCCCGGCCGCTGATGATCGATGGCAAGAGCCCCTGACCGACCCCGACCTTCTTGACTTGGTCCTCACGCAGCCCGGCCCGCTCGAGGATCGTCTTCAGGTAGGCGTCCTGGTAGGAGATGCCGGCGGTCGAGATCGTCTTGCCCTTCAGGTCCCTGACTCGCTTGATCTTCGATTTCTTCAGCCAGATCATCGAGGTGAGTGGCTGCCCGACCACGGTCGCGACCGAGACCACGTCGAGACCCTGTTCGCGGGCCAGCAGCACCTCCGGTTCGTATGAGAGGGCCAGGTCGGCCTTGCCGGCCGCGACCAGCTTGATCGGCAGCGACGGATCAGACGGCGAATCGAGTGAGACATCGAGCCCGGCATCTTCGAAGTAGCCCTGGTCCTGGGCGACCAGGAACCCGGCGTGATCCGGGTTCGGGTACCAGTCCATCGCCACGCTGAGCGGGTCTCGTACCGGGTTCACATCCTCGGACTTGGTGCCGCAGGCAGCGACTGCCATGGCGACGAAGAGGGCGAGGGGGAGCAGCGTGAAACGTTTCAAGTCATCTCCGGGGACGTGAACAGGTTCGGGCGGAGCCTAGAGGTTATTACCGCCAACGCACCACAACCCGTTCCAGCAGACCGATCAGTGCGTAGAGGACGATCGCGATCAGGGACAGCACGAAGACCGAAGCGAACATGCGCGCGGTCATCAATTGAGCGTTGTCTTGAAGGATCAGATGGCCCAGGCCCTTGTCCGACCCGGCCCACTCACCGAAGACCGCGCCGATCACCGCCACCGCGGCAGCGATCCTGGCCCCGGTGAAGATCGAGGGCAGCGCGGTCGGCACCTCGATCCGACGGAAGATGCAGAGTCGCGAACCGTCGAGGGAGCGCATCATCTTCACGGCCTCGGGGTCGGTTTGACGCAAGCCGTCGAGCGTGTTGACCGCGATCGGGAAGAAGCAGATCAGCGCGATGACCAGGAGCTTCGGCCAGATCCCGTAGCCGAACCAGACCACCAGCACCGGCGCGATCACGATCACCGGGATCGTCTGCGAGGCGACGACCAGCGGGTAGCCGGCCCTTCGGACCAGGTCTGAGCTGCGGAGTGCCACCCCGACCGACAGACCACAGAGCAACGCCAGGCCGAAACCGGCCACGATCTCGACCAGGGTGGTGCCGGCGTTGTCGAGGATCAGATCCCGGTCTTGCCAGAGCACGTCGGCGATCTCCGACGGAGAAGGCACCAGAAACTCCTCGAGGCCAAGCGCATCGGCCATGAAGCCACTCGCGGCGGCGAGCTGCCAGAGGCCGACCAGCGCCAGCACGACCAGCAAGGGCGGCAACCAGGTCTTGAGTCTCATGCGGTCGGTTCCTCGCCGGTGCGCAGAAGATGGAGCAGCTCTTCTCGCCGCCGGTTGAAATCCGGCGAGCTCACCACCTCATCCCGGCTCCCGGAGGTGCCCCTAGCACCTTCGACCGTGGCCACGATCCGCCCCGGGCGGGGAGAGAGGACGGCGACCCGGTCGGCCAGGTAGATCGCCTCTTCGACGTCATGGGTGACCAGCAGGACCGTGTCGCCACTCTCGGCCAAGACCGGGGCCAGCCACTCTTGGAGTTCGCCACGGGTGATCGCGTCGAGCGCGGCTAGCGGCTCGTCGAGCAGCAGTACCGGCTTCCCCGATAGCAAGGTGCGGATAAACGCGACCCGCTGGCGCATGCCGCCGGAAAGCTCGTCCGGCCGAGCCTGCTCGAACCCGGTGAGTCCGAAATGTTCGAACCGCTCGGCAGCATCCGTCCTCGCCTCGAGCTTCGAGCGGCCCTGGTTCAAAAGAGCCAACGCCGCATTGTCCAGAGCCGAGTACCAGGGCAGCAGACAATCCCGCTGCGGCATCCAGGCACAGCCACGAAGCCGGCCCGACCGGCTCTCCTGGTGGGCTACTTCGATCTTCCCCTCGGATTGCACGGCCAAGCCACCGATCAGCTCGAGCAGGGTGGACTTGCCGCAGCCGGATGGCCCGGCGATGGCCAGCACCTCGCCCGCGCCGACCTCCAGGTCAATCGCTTCGAGAGCCCTCAGCGATCCGTACCGGTGGTTGAGCCCGCGGGCAGAGACGGTCGCTGTCATCGAGTTGATTGTAAGAACCTGTCCCCGAGGCAGAGCTCGGGGGCGCTTCCGAGGAGCGAGGGCCAGTTCACGAACCCGCGCGACGGGCCGTGGAGGTCACGAACGGATAGTATGCCGACATTCCTGAACTCCTTACTAAAGAAGTAAGGAGAGTCAGGAGCGTCTCTAGCCCGACGCCGCACCCTAGCCCGCCTCACCCTTTCCCCTTGGATTTTTCGATCGCAATCCTGATTTTCGGCTTCGGCATCGGAGTCCTGGTCGGCATGACCGGAATGGGGGGTGGCGCCTTGATGACCCCGCTCCTGATCCTGCTGTTCGGCGTGCAGCCCACCACCGCGATCGGCACCGACATCCTCTACGCCGCGATCACCAAGACGGTGGGGGGGTGGCGTCACTTCAAGATGAAGACGGTCAACCTGAGCCTCGTCTTCTGGCTTTCGATCGGTTCGGTGCCGGCCGCCGTGTTCGGGGTGCAGCTGGTCTCCTGGCTGCAAGGACAGCTCGGGGAGGACAAGCTCGACTCGCTCGTCTACGCCGTGCTCGGCGGAACCCTGCTGATGGTCGGCATCATCACCCTGGCCCGGGCCCTGATCTTGGCTCGCACGATCAGCGAACGGGATGACTTCAAGATCGAACTCCGGCACAAGGTCGCCGCAGTCACGATCGGCCTGACGTGCGGATTCGTGATCGGGGTCACCTCGGCTGGTTCCGGCACGGTGATCGCCGTGCTGCTGATCGCGGTCTTCCGATTGACCCCGAAACATGTCGTCGGCACCGACGTGTTCCACGCCGCGATCGTGCTCTGGGCAGCCGGCATCGCTCATTTCGGCCACGGCAATGTGGATGTCGGCCTGGTCGGCAACATCCTGCTCGGCTCGGTGCCCGGCGTGATCGTCGGTGCCGCTCTGATGAACCGCGTAAACCAGGATGCGATCCGGGTCGCGCTCGGCATCGTCCTGATCCTCTCTGGCTTCTTCACCGTCCAGAAAGGCGACCCGATCGTCTGGCCGATCGCCGCCATCGTCGCCGGCCTCGGCTTCGTCCTCATCCTCATGGCACCCCGCTGGTACCAGAAGTTCCGGCCCCAGTCGGCGATCGAAGCGGAAAAAGCAGCGGCCCAGAAACCGCTTGCCGAAACCGAATAGCGCTACCCGCTCCCGGGGCAAACCGCTATTTCCTGATTCTGCTGACCTATTTTCTCGCGAAATACCGTGACCGCCTGAATCGAGGTCACCGCTTTCGCCGTGACGGGCTGATTTACTAGGTCCATGCGTGTCTCAGCCAAGGCCGATTACGCCGTTCGCGCGGCCGCCGAACTCGCCGCGTCCCCGGACGGGCCCGTAAAGGGTGAGCGCCTGGCCGACTCGCAGGACATCCCCCTGCAATTCCTCGAGCACATCCTGCTCGACCTCAAGCATTCCGGGATCGTGCGGGCCCGCCGCGGCGCCAAGGGCGGATACTGGCTCGCCAAACCGTCAGACGAAGTCTCGATCGCCGACGTGATCCGCGCGGTCGAAGGACCGATCGCCCACGTCCAGTCGGCGCCACCCGAGTCGATCACCTACACCGGCAGCGCCCAGGAGCTCCAGAACGTCTGGATCGCCGTCCGCGCCAGCCTCCGCGACGTCCTCGAATCGACCAGCCTCAAAGACCTCGTGACCGGCAACCTTCCGGACAACGTTCGGGAGCTGGCCGACGACAAAGACGCCTGGCAACCGAGGTAATCGGGCAACACGCCCAGGGGCGACCAAAGGTGGTCTCGCATCTTGGGGCCTACATCTCTGGTGGTCTTGATCTGTACGCTGCCGGAAGGGAGATCGTCAACGAATTTTGGGAGAGGGAATGTCGGACGAAATGGCTGACCGATCGGGATTGACGCGGCGTGACGCGCTGAGGGCTGGCGCCGGGGCGGCGGGCGGACTCGCGCTGGCCGGTGGCCTGCTGGGGCGGGCGATCGACGCGATGGGTGCCCCGGCGGTGATCGGCGCGGGACCCTACGGGCCGCTCGGCGCGCCCGATGCGAACGGTCTGCGATTGCCGGCCGGGTTCACTTCCCGCAAGATTGCCCGGACCGGGGTGGATCTCGGTCCGCGGCCCTACAACTTTCACATGCTGCCCGACGGGATGGGCACCTTCAAGACGAATGACGGCGGCTTCATCTTGACCTCGAACAGCGAGATGCCGTACCTGCCCGGTATCGCCGAGATCGGCACCGCGGCGATCCGTTTCGACAAGGACTTCAAAGTCGTCGATGCCTACCCGATCCTCAAAGAGACCTGGGTCAACTGCTCCGGCGGCGTGACTCCCTGGGGCACCTGGCTCTCCTGCGAGGAGATCGACAAGGGCAAGGTCTTCGAATGCGATCCCTTTGACGGCAAGCCGTTCGGGGGGAAGAACTGGGTCGAGCGGCCGGAGATGGGCGTCTTCAAGCATGAGGCTTGCTGCGTCGATCCGATCGGCAAGCGCGCCTATCTGACCGAGGACCTGGGTGATGGCTGCTTTTACCGGTTCACCCCGGACAATTACCCCGACCTCTCCAAAGGCCGTCTCGACGTAGCGTCGGTCAACGACGAGACCGGGCAGGTGAACTGGATCGAGGTTCCGGATCCCCAGTACGAAGGCAGCACACCGACTCGCAACCAGGTCCCGGAAGCGACCAGGTTCAGGCGCGGAGAAGGCATGTGGTACGACGCCGGGAACGTCTACTTCGCGACCACCCAGGATGATCGCGTCTACGCCTACCACCCCGAATCGACCTATCTCGAGGTGCTATACGACGGCGTGGCGCTGGGTGACGAAGCTCCGCTTCATGACACCGACAACGTGACCGTCTCGCCGATCTCCGGCGATCTCTACGTCTGCGAAGATCCGGGCGGTGCGACCGACGAAGGCATGCAGGTCTGTCTGATCTCGACCGAAGGGGAAGCCGCCGCCTTCTGCGAGGTCTCCGTCGAAGGCCATTCCGGCTCTGAGCTGACCGGGCCGGCCTTCGACCCGACCGGCAGCCGGCTCTATTTCACGTCCCAGCGGGCCAAATTCCCGGGAGAATCAGCGGCGGCGGGGATCATCTATGAGATCAGCGGACCCTTCCGCAAGACCCGGAAGGACGAACCCCCGGTCGACCGCAAGAAGCCGAAGCTCAAGGTCCGCACTCTCGGACGGCCGAGCCTTTCTGGGCTGGTCAAGCACGGTCAGCCGTTCATGCTCGAGGTCAGCGACCAGAGCTACCCGGTCGAGATCGAGGCGAGGCTGGTCGCTCCGTTGCGCCGTCCCCGCGGCCGTGGTTCACGGAAAGTAACCGTCTCCAACCGGAAGCTGAAGGTCGGCAAGACCGGCAAGAAGAAGATCCTGATGAAGGTGAAGAAGGGATACAGGCAGCGTCTGCGGCAACGGCAGGTCGCTAAGGCCCGCCTGGTCGTGGTCGCCAAGGATGCGGCGGGCAACCGGCGTCGCGTGGTCAAACCGGTCAGTTTCAGGTGATCCCGGCCCGGCGCAGGTGTTCCCGCGGTCTCACCGCCGCCGCCCTCGCCGGGCTGTTGATGATCCTGGCCGTCGGTTGCGGCTCAGCGACCGATGACCGCGAGCGTGGTTCCGCACCGCAAGCCAGCCAGCCGGTAAACGCCGCGAAGGTCCGGGCGAAGGCCCGCGCCAAACGGATTGCGGCGCGTCAAGAGGCGGCCCTCGAGCATCGTCGGGCCAGGGCTGCCGTCAGACGCCAAGCAAGACGGGCGAGGGCGAACGCGAGACGAGCGGCGAGCAAGGCCCGGGCCGCCGAGCGGCGGATCAAGGTTCGTGCCCGGGCCCTGGCCCGGAGCGGTGGCGACGTCGACTGTGGCAGCTTCGTGAGCCAGGCCCGTGCGCAGCTCTACCTGCTGCCGGATGACCCTTTCCGCCTCGACGCCGATAGTGACGGCGTGGCCTGTGCCGATCTGCCTTGTCCCTGTTCTACCGCCGCCGGCCGGGAACCCGGGTCGACCGACAGCGGCGGGGGCGAAGTGACCACCGAACCTCCCCGCCGCTTCACGGGCACGGTTACGCACGTAGCCGACGGTGACACGCTCGACGTTTCCACACCTTCTGGCTCGGTCGAGACCGTACGGATCATCGGCATCGACACCCCTGAGGTCTACGGCGGAAAGGAGTGCGGAGGCCCGGTCGCCTCCGCCGCGATGAAACGCATGGCCACCGGTCAGCGGGTCACGGTCACCTCCGATCCGACCCAGGACCGCCGCGACCACTATGGCCGCCTGCTCGCGTACATCGACAAGGGCAACCAAGATCTCGGCTACACGATGGTCAAACGCGGCCTCGCCTCGGCCTACCCCTATGACGGTCCGTTCCAGCGCTACCCGAGATACGAGAAGGCCGACCGCCGGGCCCGCAACCAGGGCACCGGCAGCTGGTCCAACTGCGACATCTCACCCGGCTGAGAGGATCGAAACGGTTGTGAGGTGCGAGACATGGCCGATGCCATATCGATCACTCGCCGGGTAGCTCGATCAGCTTGTCGCGGGACGTTTCGCCTTGGACGATCTTGATCTTTGACTTCGGAGCCTTGAACTCTTTGGCGAGGAGGGCGATCAGGGCCTTGTTCGCCTTACCGTCCACCGGCGGTGCGGTCACGCGGACTTGAAGTACTCGATCACCACCGGCCGGGTCCTCCGTCCAGCCCTTGAGCTCGTTCCTTGAGGCCCTGGGCTGAAGGCGGACGCGGATTCGCCTCGTGCTCATGCGGTGGGTTTGGTCAATAGCGGTGCCCGGAGGTGTACTTGCGGGTTGTCGAGCCGGTGGTTTCGACCTTGCCGGAGGCGACCACGTCAACGAACTGTTCGAGGTGCTCGGTCTTCCAACACTCGAAAGCGCCGTCGCAGAACGGCGTATAGGCGCTCATCACCGAGTCGCCGTAGTTCCAGTAAAGCTCCGGCTCCGGGTTGAGCCAAAAGGTGCGATTGGCCCGCTCGGCCACTCGGGCGAAGGCGTCCTCGGCCGGGGGGCGGCCGTTGGTGCGGGCGTCACCGAGCACGATCACGGTCGAGCGGGGACCGAGGTCGGCCGAGACGTCGGAATAGAACTCGTTCCAGACTCGGCCGTAATCGGTGTAGCCGGAAATATCGGCGACCCCGCCGGTCGCGGTGATCTTCTCGGCGATCGCAGTGAAATCCCGCTCGTCCTCGAAGACCTGGGTCACCTCGGAGATCCGCTCGATGAAGACGAAGCTGCGCAACTTTCGGAACGAGTCATGCAGCGCGTGCAGCACCGACAGGAAGAAGGTCGATGCCGAACTGACCGAAGTCGAGACATCGCAGAGCACATAGATCTCGGGCTTACGCGGCCGACGCGGACGGTACTTCAAGTTGAGCGGTACGCCGCCGGTTTCCAGGGAGGAGCGCATCGTGCGGCGCACGTCCACCGTTCGGCCCCGCTTGGCCCCGCGCGGATCGTGCCCGAGCGTGGCCAGCCGGCGTTTCATCTGGGCGACCGCCTTGTGGACCGCGGCGAGATCCTGGGCACCGCGCATCGGCAACGAGCGGTTCAGGTCCGAAAGGGGCCGGGCCGGCGGCAACTGGCCCTGCTTCTGGATCTGCTGCCGCTGAAGCTCACGTCGCAGCTGACGCTCGAAACGAGCGATCTGGTCGCGGTCGAGCGGGGCGCCTTCAGATTCGCCTTCAGCGCTGGTGTCGGCCGAAGGGGAAAGGCCGAGGCCGCGCCGGATTCGCTGCATGTCGACTCCGACCACGCCGCTGCTTTCACCCTGGCGGCCGAAAGCCTCGATCGCGAGTCGGGCCAGTTCGTTCATCGCCGACTCGTCGCCATCGGCGATCGCCTGGCGGATCGCCTCGGCCAGCGCCTCCATGCCGAGTTCGTCGCGGACATCCTCCGAGAGAGCCGCCTTGCGGCCCTCGCCACCTTCCGGCGCATACTCGAGCGCGGCTTCTTCGGTCGCCCGGAAGAAATGGCGGTCGAAGACGAGATCGAAGACCTCCCGGTCTTTCGGCGACTTGGCGACCGTGGTCGCGAGCGCCTCCTTGAAATCCACCGGGGAGTGCCACGGCACGATCTCCAGGGCACGCAACGCATCCTGGATCTCGGAGGTGCCGATCGCCACGCCTTCCGAGCGGAGTTCCTCACAGAAGGCGAGGATCTGCTCCGCCATTCCCGAGGGTTTCTCGCTCACGTCGCCTCGCCTCTAGCTGGTGCCGTTGCTGGCGCCCGAACCGTTTGTCGAGCCGTTGCCACCGCCCAGTCGCGGCACGATCTTCTCGGCGACCAGGTCGAGGTCGGTGCGGTGCTTGATGATGATCGAGAGAGACTCGCGGAAGACCTTCTCGTCGATGTCGTCAGCCCCCATCAGGATCAGGGTCCGGGCCCAGTCGATCGCCTCGGCGATCGACGGGGGCTTCTTCAGGTCGAGCTCACGGACCATGTCGACGACGTCGACCAGGCGGGCGGCCAGAGCCTGGTCGATCTCTGGGGCGTGCAGGCGGATGATCTCGATCTCGCGCTCGCGGGTCGGGTAGTCGAGCCAGAGGTAGAGGCAGCGGCGCTTCAGGGCCTCGGTCAACTCGCGGGAGTTGTTCGAGGTGAGCAGCACGATCGGGTGGGTGTTGGCGCTGATCTGGCCCATCTCGGGGATCGTGATCTGGAAGTCGGAGAGCAGCTCGAGGAGCATCGCCTCGAACTCCTGGTCGGTCTTGTCGATCTCGTCGATCAGCAGGACGACCGGGTCCGGGCTGGCGATCGCCTTCATCAACGGCCGCTCGAGCAGGAACTCGGCGGTGAATATCTCACCCATGCCGACCGGGTCCGAAGTCTCATCCTGGGCCGAGGCGGTCGCTTGGATCTGGAGTAGCTGCTTGCGGTAATTCCACTCGTAAAGCGCCTTGGCCTCGTCGAGCCCCTCGTAGCACTGGAGCCGGACCAGCTCGCGTCCGGTCGAGCGGGAAAGTGCCTTGGCCAGTTCGGTCTTGCCGACCCCGGCCGGGCCTTCGACCAGAACCGGCTTGCCGAGCCGCTGGGCGAGGAAGGCGATCAGCGCGGTCGAGTCATCTGCCAGGTAAGCCGCGTCGCGCAGCGCGTCGGCGACCTCGGCGGGGCTCTCGGGAACGGATTGGGGAGTTGCTGCCATGACCTGGACAATACGACGAGCGGTCCGTTGGCGGCGCGATAATCGCTTGCCATGGGACGTCTCGACGAAGTTGACCTTTCCCTCAAGTACTCCAAGGAAGAAGGCGAGGAGCGGCTCGACGCGGCGCAGGCGCGCCTGGCGGCCCTGCGCCTGACGATCGGCGGGCAGATCGGTTCGGGCAAGATCGGACCGCCGGTCTGCGTGATCTTCGAAGGTTGGGATGCCTCCGGAAAGGGCGGGGCGATCAAGCGTCTCGTCTACCCGATGGATCCGCGCCACGTCCGGGTCGCGCAGTTCGCCGCTCCAACCGAGGACGAGAAGCGTCACCACTTTCTCTGGCGCTTCTGGCCGGCCCTGCCGGGCTGGGGAGGCATGGCGGTATTCGACCGTTCCTGGTACGGCCGCGTGCTGGTCGAGCGGGTCGAAGGCTACGCGACCAAGAAAGAATGGAAGCGCTCGTACCGGGAGATCCGCAACTTCGAACAGGCGATAACCGACGAGGGCACGATCCTGGTCAAGTTCTGGCTCCACCTCTCCGACGAGGAGCAGCTCAAGCGGTTCGAGGCCAGGGCCGACGATCCCCTCAAGAAATGGAAGTTGACCGAGGAGGATTGGCGCAACCGCGAGAAGCGGGAGCTCTACGCGGAGGCGGTCGAGGACATGTTCGAGAAGACCTCGACCGAAGACGCCCCTTGGACGATCATCCCGGCCGAGAACAAGCGCTACGCCCGGGTCGCCGTGATCGAGGCGGTGAATGAGGCGATGGAAGCGGGCATGAAGCGCTGGGACATAGAACCCCCGGAGAGGTGAAGTAGGAAAAGTTGGCAATAATTGCCAACTTTTCCCACTTCACCCGAAATGCCGGGCGCTAATCCAGGGGGATGTCGGTCACTGACGGAGTCGGCGGTTCTTCAGCATCGTGGCCGGCCGGCTGCGCGCCGGATTCACTGCCGGCCTTTTCCGCGTAGGCGTCTAGGAAGGCCTTGAGCACGCCGATCGCCTCGTGCTGGATCGACTCCGCCTGCTGTCGCAGCTCCGGTGAGACCGTGTTGCGGAAGAGTTCCGCCGAGCGGCAGATCGGGCACCACTCGAGGCAGTCGCTGTGGCCGGACTGGCCCGCTCGGCCGGGGTCGCCCGTCTTGCCGGCCTCGGCCTCGGTTTCCGTGCCGGCGGTGCTGCGGCCCGCTTTCGACTGCGAGAACTGTCCCCAGAAGCGGTCCGCTCCTGGCTGCTGTTCATTTTGCTCAGGTTTGGGCGGCATCTGGATCCTCGAAGGTGATCTCCAGGGTCTCGTCCTCGAATGAGGCCTTGCTCGGGCTGCGTCTGGCAAGCCCGGAAGGGAGCATGATAGTCCGCCTAGCTTCCCCGACCTGGACGATCAGTTCCTCGCCGGCCTGCTGGAGCTTGACGTCGCCCTTCTCCGTGAACGGCGCCAGGATGCGGATCACGGTGCGACCGTCCTCAGTCGCGACTTCTCGCGGCATGCCCCGGTGGAGCAGGCCGGAGGGGTCGATCTGCCCGTAGAGGTCTTCCGCGAGGCGGCCGTGCATCTCCTCGCCGAGGACCTCCCGGTCGAAGAAGCGGGCGGTAAGCACCGGCACCGGTGAGAACCCTTCCTCGACGGTCTGGAGCTGGCCGGTTTGCTGCTCACGCCAGCCGGCGAAATAGGAATCCGCCACCTCATCGGGGAAGACCCGGTTGACGATCACGGCGTCGGTCAGGTACCCGAAGAGGCAAAGGTGGGTGAAGGTCCGCCGGGCTTCGTTGATCACCATCCGGTCTGGGTTCATGACCAGGCGGATCGAACAGTGCTCGTGGTCCCGGAGGATCTGGTCCATGGCCAGCAGGTTCTCGATCAGGTGTTCGACCTCGTCCATCAGTTCCGGTTCCGGCATCGGTATCTCGAGGGCTTTGGCGATCGGCGCGGCTTTGCTCAGCAGACTGTGATTCCACGGAAATACTTTGCGCACCCACCAGCTGGCGACCTCCGGATAGCCCAGCAGGCGTAGGGTCTCGCCGGAAGGAGCGCAATCGACGATCACGGTGTCGAACTCGCCGGCGTCCCAGTGTCGCTTGATCTGAAGCAGCGAGAACAGCTCGTCGAGGCCGGGCGGGACGCTCAGCTCCTCGGCCCGTACCTGGTCGACGCCCTTGCTCTGCAGCAGTCCGCTCATCCAGGCGGCGACCCGGTCCCAGTTGCGCCGCATCTCCGCTTCGGCGATCACCTCCTGGCCCCAGAGGTTTGGCGCCACCTCGATCGGGTCGGGGCCCAGTTCGACCGCGAGCGAGTCGGAAAGGCTGTGGGCGGGGTCGGTGGAGAGGATCACCGTGCGGTGGCCCTCGGCGGCGGTGCGGCGCGCCGTCGCGGCCGCCACGCTCGTCTTGCCGACGCCTCCTTTGCCCGTGTAGAGGATGGTGCGCGGTGGCATTAGGAGGCGAGCGTATAGCCTGCCCCGACTTGGAACGGCTCCGATTCTCCTTTGCTCTGGCCCTGCTCCTGGCCTTGCCCGTGGCATTCGCCGCCTGCGGCAACAGCGACCCGGACCCGGCCACGGTGCTCGACCGTGCGTTGACTCCCGCGCATCTTTCCGGTTTTGGCGGTGGCTCCGGCGGAGTGGTCGCTGTCCAGGCGCTGGGTTACGAGGACCGGGTTCTGGACCAGCGGAAGGTCGAAGCGAGTCCCGCGGTCATGGGCCAGATCAGGGACGCGCTGGGCGCCGACAACGGGCTCAGGATCCTGGTCCAGGATCTCCGATACGAAGGGAACCAAACGCTCGGCGGCGTCGAGACCGACCACATTTCCGGTGATCTGGACGTCACCGGTTTGGCCAAGGCACTCAAGCAGGCCGGGGCCGGCGAGGTGGGGAGAGTCGCCGGCGTGGCGGCCGGAACCGACCTCGAAGACTCGCTCTCGGAGGCCGAGTTCGACCTGTTCGCCGATGCCGATTCGGCGGCGATCCGGCGCCTCGATCTGAC
>Ga0182738_1006274_pt1 | contig 12400 bp, 11 predicted proteins | sample eDN5th30CBELigMG_FD_128876 | JGI IMG/M metagenome (GOLD analysis project Ga0182738, IMG submission 128876) | Enriched Miracle-Growth compost microbial communities from Emeryville, California, USA - eDNA 5th pass 30_C BE-Lig MG (version 2)... ...
AATCCAGTAACTTAATGAATTTCTTTCTTTATCTAACTTTTCAAAAAAGGTCAGCAGACAAAAAGAAGCAAGAAAAAGTCGAGAAAAGAGTACAGAAAGACCAAAGAGGAATTTCATAATGGAGCTTTTACAAGAATATGCAAGTGATAATCGCGTACAATCGCCTGAAATGTTCCAAAGTCTTTTGAGACTTGAGCCGGAATTCAAAGAACTTCGTGAAGAGAAACCTGAGAGTCCAAAAAAATACAACAGAAAAAAGAAGAGAATCGGCCTGGGAGTCTTTTCCACAAAGAACCAAGAGCAAACTCCTCTGGCAAATAATGATCCCAAAGAAAGCCCAAAGAATAATAATGAGGATAAACTTAGGCTGGAGGTTCGTGCGATAAAGCCTAAATTGAAGATTAAGATCGAAACAACAAACAATAACATTAATGTAAAGCCTTCAGAGAAAACACAAACTGGCTTCCATACGACAAGAAATACTCCGGCTCATTCTGAGAGAATTCATCAGCAAAATCTGCTTGCAAAAGCTCAAAGGAGAATTGCTATGCATGGCTTTAATGTTTTCAAGTTCAGCCTTGCTTTGCAAAATTCGCCCAATAATAAAGATATCATGGGATCCGCACCAAGTAGCGCGAGAAATTCTATCGAAAATGCGACCAACAGACATATGGCACATATCCGAAATAACTCAATGACTTATAAAGAGAAAAAAATTCTTCGTCCTCCTCTATGTAACAAACTTTTCTCAATAAATTTTAACCTTTATTTAGTGTATACAAGTTCTGTTTTGAAAGAAAGAGAAAAAGAAAACAGAGCAAGCGGGACTACAGGAATTCCTCTCAATGGCGGAGAACTGCCTAATCCTGTGATTGGTATCAAGAAACTATTCCCTTTGCCTCCAAGTTATATGGATGTCCCTCCAGAGAAATTTGAGCCAAGAGGGATGACGACTTCAAGAGGTAAAGCTAAAAATGAAGAGAGTTCTAGGGAAGAAAAGAATTTTTCAAGGCGAACAAACTCAATGTTGTATGCTTCGGATTTTATCAATGAAAATGAAGGAGGGGTCAGATCAAAACTTAATGAAATTAAGAATATTGAACAAAGGCCAAGGTCGTTTTATATTCCCAAAATCGGGCCTAGAGTAGCTGCTAATTGATGAGTTTATTTATAACAAGGGAAAACTTGTTTTGAAAAGTAGTATTATTATTTATTCATAAAATCTTTGTTTATTTTAATAGTCGTTTTAATAAGAAGGTAACAACAGTTTGTTGCCGAGTAAGTGTGTAATAAAAAAGTATTTTATTCAATAATTTCGAGCTCAAGATAACCTTATCTAGCTCAGCATCTTCTTTACAAAAACAAAGGAAAAAAATTTTCAACAAACAAAAGAAACAAAATTTTTCACTCTAAATTCATTCGTTTATCCCAAAAAATTAATGACAGAAATATAGAAAACAGCCATACAGACTAAATACTCAAGGAAAGCCTTTCGCTCACTGGCTCGATTCGATGGTCTCTTCTCTTTACTTAATTGAAATCTTAAACACACTTGTCAAATATCATTTAAAAAAATCACCCAATGAAAAATTTACCTGTGAAGATCAAGGTTCCTAATGGTGTAAATATCCCAGAAAGAAGAGCGTTTATGATAAACTTGCCAACCACAAACGAATACACCGCTGGAATTATCGTCAAAAGTAAACATAGTCCGCAAAATATATCAATTATCTTCAAACGTACTGGAGTTTTGCTCAAATAAGAGCCCATAAAGCTTCCATATCTCAAAACTAACTGACTTGAACTGATGTCTGCTGAGGTCCTAATTGACATGATGGTGATGGGCTTCGTTAGTGCTATTTTGAGTTTGTATTTTGGATTTTTGTGTACTGATTTAAATTTAATCTCACAAGTATATAATACTACATCAAAAATATAGATATAGTCCTCCAAAAACACTTCTTTCTCCTTCAAAAAACCGCCCTGCTTTGTCCCAAAAGCATTACTCTTAAGAAGAATCAGACTCGACCTTAATCAAAATCGAATTCAACTCTCAGCCTAATCAATTCCCGTCCTCAAGTTTCCTCGTCATCTTTATTAATATTCAACTTTATTCTCATACAGTCATACTCCAAATATCTCAGAGAATAGTCTATTTTCTCAGGCTCCTTTTCAGGGACATTTTGAAAAAGATTTTATTTACAAAATTTATTTCAGCTAATTAAGCCAAAAAATTGCCCAAATGGAACTTTTCATCTTCCTTGAAATTCTTTCCATTTTCTTACTTGCTCTTTTCCTTTTAAACCGTTATGCTGCACGGAGCATCTCCCTTGTCATCAAATTTCTCGTCTTCATCCCTTGGTTCCTCTGTTTCCTTGTCATCATTCTCGTCCCGATGGATGTCTATTATGTAAAAAAATCCTTTTTCTCTTGAGAATATATCTTTCTCTCATAGGCAAGAAGAGCTTCAGGCAATGAAAATGGTGAGAATCCTGAAAAAGATACTCTTGTTCTTGTTTGGAGAATAGTATACTGGACCACCTTCGTCATGACGTGGTAAATAATCAATTCTCGATTTGCTCTCTCAAACTCTTTTCAAAAGGACAGTGTTACCGATCTTGCAACAGTTTGTTGAGGCAGGTGAATTCACTACAGAAGCCAAATTTAAAAGGGCTATTCGAAACGTTTTGATCAATTATGGTGTCATGATCGTCTTTGGAATCGCTTTTGTCATCTACCTTGTTGTCTCTAACCGTCTTGGAGAGTAAGAGAATATTTGGATAATCTCATCATCTTTCAATAGTTACACGCTCAGAGAATTTATGATGACGTTTTCCAATTGCTTGTAAACATCTTCTTATTCATATTTCGGCTCAGTTCTTTTTTTAGCGGAGTGTTCTTGATCATCTTATGCTTGGGATTCGGTCTTGTCCATATCCCAAAACGTTATCTTCAAAAAACCAACAAACAAATCAACCTCAAATATCATCAATTCCAATTAGCCGAAGCTGATGATGAGCGTTCTAACCTTCAAATTGACCTTGAAGATCTTATCAAAGTAACAATTTTCTGCGAGAATAAACATCTTAAACACTCCTTTCTCATAGCTTATTCATCTTCTTTCGATAAAAGGAGATATTGATATTGGGCATAAATCCTTATTGAACGCTCTTTTGAGTCAAGTTCCTGAAGAAACTGTTAAAGCAGCCAAAGCAACTTTGAATGCAATTGATAGCGAAACAGCTGAGGAATTTGGCAAAATAACCCACGACAAAATAGTTGGATTGAATAGAAAATTAAAGAAAATGCTCCTTGAAAGAACAAGAGTTGAAAATAAGTTTGATACTACTCTTAGAGATGCTCTTCTTGCTGAAGATGTCCTTGAAAGCAAGACTGCTGAAGAATGGAGTCAAAGAACTAATGCTGCTGTTACTGGAACTTTCTCAAAACTCTCCACTAAATTCGGTAGAATTCCTCCTTTAAATCTGGCTTATGAGAATAAATAGGATGGCTTTGGCATACAAAGATCGAACAGGTCGCTTTCTTTATTTTCGGATGTGCTTTTATCCTCTTATCTCTTTGTGCTTTCTTTGCTGAAGTCCTCACTCTTCGAAATATCTCCTTCTTTAATCTCAATAATATCATTCACCCCGAAGATAGTTTCTTCAAAAATCAAGTAATCCTCTTTTATGAATAATTTGACTTATTCTCAATTCAGGTTGTGTGTCTTGTGCCTTTATTGTACATTGCACTGTGTGTCTACACTTCATTATTCCAAATGAAACTTGGAGGAATCTATGGATTATATTCCGGAAAGCATACTGATGCTGCTTCTCTTGTTTTCTCCTCAGTGTAATTCACTCTGAAGACCTCTTCTCTTTAAACTTATTTAGAAACTTTACTCGTGTGTCAACACCATTGGTCTGGAACTTTTTACAAATGGTTAAAGTTCAAAATACTGCCTTTAATACAGTATATTATTCTTTCTCTCTTCATCCAACAATACCTTCTAGATTATGGGACAGGCAAAATTCGCCATCTCCTTTACTCAATACTGTCCTTTATTGCTCATTCTCCTAATTCTTTGCAATGCCTTTGACGTTTATGGACGTGTCCTGTCTTCTTTGGGTCTTAGTAGATTCAAATTCAGTGAAAATTTCAATGATGAAAAGATTGAAGAAGGCCGATTATTACTCCAAAAAGGTAAAGAAATTTTAACTTCAAGAGAAGTCCTAATCTCTTTGTATAGCACGTAAAGGAGGAAAGACAACGTCATATTATAGAGATACAGATTTAGAGAATCACAAGGCTCCAAATGAAATACACACAATGTCATTAAATACTAAATTATTGGGAAGAGCTTCTGATGCTACTGACATTGAAGACGATCGTCTTCCTGGAAGCCCTGATAAACTTCTTTCTTCTAAAAAGAATAGTAGAAGATAAATTTTTGTTCATTATTATGTTCATATCATATTCCATAAATAAATCTTCAATGAAAAACTCACCTTTTTTGAACTCAGTATCTTCAATAGATATATTTACATTCAAAAGATAAATAAAATCTCTTCAAAGAATAATAATACATTGCATAACAACATAACAATTACAAAAGCCTCAAGGGTTAATGGCCATTTTCTTCTTTTTGAACCAACATGTCTTTTTTGGCGAAATCATGAAGATTTTTCAACAGTTCCAAATATAATCTTTGCTCTCTATTGATTGCCAAATATTCTATATGATAAAACACTTCAGGTTCTATTCCCAATCCTTCAATAAATCTCAAAAATCCATTCTGCAATCCCTATTATAAATTATGATAAATCTTCTTCAAAGCTCCACAACTACCTCAGAAAGGGCATTAAAATTGACTCCTTTATAAATATTTGGAATGGTGAATAATTTCAAGCCTTCAAACCCAGTGGCCAAAGTTTGACTTGAGAACAACATGACACGTTGGAAATGAACCTCACCATCAGCAATATGAGCCAAGAAATACAGCTTACTGCCAGACTTATTATTCAAAATCTCGATCTATATGAAGAAATTATTCTCAAAGCCCAATCATTCTAAAAGACCTGCACAAATTGTTTTTGTCCAAAACCTTGGTTTTGCTTTCTTCTCTCTTCCTCTTCAGCTTCTAGCTCATGATATGCTACCAATTGTTGCAATAAGTTCTTTTGATGTGCTAATCATGGAAATTATTCTCAAAAATCATTCTCTCAATAAAAATTACGTGACATTCTTTTCAAATCAAAATCTTCAACTTTTGGTCTTTTTTTCTCTTCAGGCACTTCATCACGTTTTCTAAACAAAGGATTTTGTTCAAAAGCCCTCTTTGAGTGGGGTTACCTGTAAAGGAACTTTAATTCTACCAAATATTCTTCGGTTGTCTTTTGAAGAATAGTCATAGATTTCCTTGGTTCTTCAATCCATGTATAATTATTCTCCTTCAAATAATCCTATTTATTCTCAGGTTTCTTGTTCTCTTCGAAAAATCATTATTTACAATAGTCTCTTGTCTTGGAAGATAATGAGATTCACTCATCTCGAATTTCCATTCTTTCTGAACTGATGTCATCACCTTCAAAGTGCCTGAAATTTTTTGTTAAAAGATTGAATCTTCTCAATATTATACTCTTATAACGTTGGTTTGTAGGGTCTTGATCCAATAGTTTAAATAAAGGTGATTCAGCTTGTGTTTCAAGTGAATTAGGGATTTCTATTTCATTATCCCCAGACGTATTATTGCTGAAATTGCTGAAATGGCGTTGGGAAGCTTGAAGAAGATTGGATTGCTTGAAAAGACAAGAAAGAGGCTGGTAGGATCTTTTGGGGCCAATAGATAACTTTGTTAGGAAGTTCATTATGTTAGAGATGGTTTAGTGTATTTTTTTGTTTGTGAAAAAATCAATTTTACCCGTAAATAAAATTTTATTCTTTAGCTGAATGAATCAATACAATATTCTGAGAAATTTTCGGATTTTCTTTCAGCAAAAAATATAATTGATTTCTTTCTCTGAAACTTTTTGCCTTCAAAGATTTCCTCTACGTATGCAAAAATAGAAAGAAGGCTTCATTATTATTCATTATTGATACAAAAAAAATTTGAAACAAAAATACAATACAGAGCCATTATTCTGATATATTTAAAAGCAAAGAATAAATTGTTCAATTCCTTTACAGTTATTTCAGCAACTGGTCAAGAGATAAAATAGGACCATCGTGGGGGTTATTTTTCTTCATATATTTTTCTGCAAGGATGTTATCCAAGGTCGTTTCAATATTCTCAAGACGATGAATATACCGAAAAACACTCTCTTGAGCCTGTCTCATCTCCTTGTACAATACATCAACTTCCTCCATCTTTTTGTAATCCCATTTCATATTGAACTTATCCAACTCCAAATTATTTTTCACATGAGCTTCTACACATTTTTCTGTTTCTCTTTTATTTATTTCAATAAGCTCCAATATATCCTTCTATTCCATCATATTCTCTTAGACAATTTTCTCACTAATCCCCTTATTTACCTGATTTTCCACCACTTCCCGGTTTCTACTCATCTGTATTGATGTCACAGACTCCAACACTTCTCTCAACGGTTCCACTCCTATCCAACAAATTTCACTAAAAATCCTCAATAACTCCTTCTTTACCAAGTCCTTGAAGAAAGTATTCAGCTTCTGGCACAATAAGTGGTGACTACAAAAGAAATAATTCACAATTCTACTCTCCAAATGACCATCTTACGACATCAGAGGCACTGATAACCTCCTGAATATACTCACTTTCAGTGTCTGGTGATTTCTCTTGAGGGTCTTTTGTTACTTCAAGGATTCTGAGAACTTCTCCTTTTTCTTTAAAAGATTTGGACCGCTTTGTCTGTTTATTCTTGGTTGGAGAAGGTGTAGCGATGAATTTATAAGCTGAGATTGATGCTGAAGGTGAAGAAGTGACCTGACTTGATTTTACACTGGGTGGCGGACTGTGATGCGAGGAGTTTGTATCCGCTGAACCTTTTCTGATAGGGGAAATATTCATTTTGATTTCTTTTTTTGGAAGATTATTAAAGTGAAAAAACTCAATGTATCGATCTTATTTATATTTGCATCGCATTTCTCAAAAAAAATCCCGCGTTTTTCTGTCATTTGTTTGGAAGTAGAAGTAGGTATTAAAGTCATACATGTACGAAAAATAGTATATTTATGGTAATCATGAGACAACCTTTTATGTATATAATATACAGTTCTAATAAGAATCAAGTTCTGTTTTATGGAACTGGATCCGAGTTCGACATATTGGACACTGGCGATTTATTTTCAGCCATTTCTTGATACAACTCTCATGGAAGCAATGCCTATAATAATTCTTGAGGATTCTGCATTTTTTGAAAGAAGAAAATTTACTTGGGATTGCAAGTGAGATTCACAAGCCTTTCACCGTCTTTGTATTGTGTGAGGCAAATTGGACACTCTTTATCAGCTAAATTCAGCTCTTCAGAATACACCAAATATTGTAAACCCTTCACAGTCTCCTCCTATTCAAATTATTTAATCAATTTTCCCACAATATTACCTGATTTTCTTGAGGTCTTCTAAACAATCTCATTGCCAACAATATAAAAGGCAAACAAACACAAGCAACCACACAAAGCACAGCAGGCCCTATCATCCAAGCATACCCCAACGCAATAAAAGCAATCATCGCTAAATTGACCATTTTGCCATCACAAATCGTGACAGGAGTCGCTCCATATATTATCTGTCCCCAAATAAACAACCCAAACCAGAACCTATCAAAAAGTTAAGCTCTTAAAATAAATTCAAAAAATTACGCAAAAATTATTTTCGAAACAAAATCAAGTCTTGCTCTTTTCTTTATTATCTCAGAAATCTCTTGTAAACATGCCCTTCTATTAGCACGAACATTATTCTCACCTCCGCTTATTACTATCGCCGCACTATTGCTCATTTCTTCTCCTTCAACAACCTGACTATTTTCTTGACTATTTGGGACCAACCTTGGCATCCTTTCCATTATTTTATGCACTTTGTATATCGTTAATAATCTTGAGGCTATCATTAGAATATAAATAAAGTCATGAGCTGTCATTAAAAGAAGCCAAATTTTTCTCAGGCTTAGACAAGTTTCTCCACCAAAAACCAAAGCAAACACCGAAAATAAGAGCTTTATCACAGGAGCAACAAGGAGGATCAGGTTGAATCGAAGGGAGAGGTCGGCTAGGTCAACAACATCGGAAGCAAGTCGCTGTGGTCTTGTTGGAGGCCGGCGGGACTGTTTTTGAGGTTATTAGAAGGGAAAAGCTGGGGGAATACCGAAGGACGAGGACGGTGGGATTGATTATAGAAGATATTAAAGCGGTTGCGTTGGTCCAAGAGAGGAGTGATTCCTAAGGCAAAATTTGAGTGATTCATCAATCTGGTTTATTTGGATTTCAAAATTAAATAATTTTTAATTTATTACCTGTTTTTTTTAAGTTTGTTTATATGAATAGTTTGAAAATAAAATTTTAGCCCGGAAAGGGATTTCTCATTATTGCGATTACGTAAGTATGAGATTCTCAAATTAATTTTTTGGCAAAAGAAGTTTCGAATTGAGATAATCAACATTTTTCAGTGGAAAAATTTCTTTCGAAGATTTTTTAATTTCCATCAAAGAAAGTCTCACTTTTCTTCAAGAAAAACAACCCAAAGTTTTCAAGTCATCTTCTAAAAATCTCAAGGGACCTCCTTTTTTTTTTTTTCTTTTGAAAAATTTCTCTTTTACAAAAAAAAACTTTTCAGAACAAAAAAAAGTTTGATCACCTTTTCATAAAAAAGAAAAATTTTGAAAGAATTTTTACAAAATATCATACATTTTCTGTATAATAGTCAACGTACATAGTCTCCTTCATAAGTACATATAAATAATCAAGTCTCCGAAAAAAATTACTCAATAATCACAGACTCAATAAAAAAAAATCTCATTCTTTTATGTTAAGTAAATCGTTTATTCAAATATAACACATTGCTCTAACTTAATCCTACAATTCTCTCTTTATTTATTTCATCTCTCAGGTTTCCAGAGCCCATCTGTAACCTATCTTTTTTCACCAATTCGCGCTCTGCAAGTGGGACATTGTCCATTTATTTTCAACCAGCTCTTTAAACATTCTTCATGGAAATGATGCCTAAAACGTAAGATTAACCCCACATTCCCATCCACTCCTTTCTTACATTGCACTGCACTCCAGTTGAATAATTTTATCGCCTTCAGCATAATTTGCTATACAAATCGCGCATTCATGATCTCCAGCCAAATCTGGTGTATAATCCTTCACTGGAAGATTCTTAATCTCATTCTATGTTTGGTTACTCATAAAATTCCCTCTTTCAATAAAAATATACTCTTGTTGCAGGAGTTTGATTTCTTTTTCTAAAAACAAGAACCAGAATAATAAAAACAGGCAAGCATAAACATCCAGCCAAGCAAATCACAATAGGATTCAATAACCACAACCAGCCCAAAACTATAAATGACATGATCGTATCATTGATTTTCTTGGAATCACAGGGTCCCATTTCTTGAATTGCGTCCATTTCTAGCCAAAACAAAAACAACATCATCCATATGCTTTGAAATTATTATTACATTTTCACCAAGAAATCCCCTTACTATGTGCAAATTTTGTTTAACTTTTGAGCTTTAGCTTTCATCTCCATCCATTCTTGGGCTCTTGCTCCTCTATCCTCGCCCTCATTTCTCGAATTCTGCATTGGAATCATCACTGCATCCTCTTGGTCGATCTGTTGAACAGTCGTCGGCCTTATTTCAGTCATTTGTAGATCCCTCGCATTTGGATTATTTTCATTATTATTCGCGTTATTCACAACAGGGCTGCCAGATCCTGACAAGCTCAATCTACTCATCATACTCGCAGCTTGAAACCTCACCCAGATGACATAGCCGTGAAACACATCATGACCAATCATAAAAACCAGCCATAATTGCTTTGTACTGAAACATGCATAATCTCCTGGAATTAAAGCTCCCACTGCCATCATTATTTTCATCACTGGAACTGAAAAAGCCAACATATTGAACGCCCTGGAATCCTCAAATGAATTTCTCACTTGTTCTAATGTGTTGTTTGTTGCTTCAGGAGCCTTGAAAGAGAAATTTAATATTACAAAAAGAAAGAAGAATTTTACCTGGGCAGGTTCGAGGAGTTGGGCTTGGTCTTCTCGGATAGTGGGCGAATTTGAGCCGGGACGGCCAAGACCAGCCTCTATATCGGTATTTAGGCTTATCATGGGTGATTTGGTTTTGGGATAATAAAAGGTTGAAACTTTTATTAGAGATTTTATTTTTGTCAACAGTAGAAAGATTTATGAAAAATCTTGATCTCTTTTAATGAAACCAGTTTTTTTTTCTTCAGGCTACTGAATTTGATTTAAAACCCCTCTTGAAAGAGCAAAGTTATGATTAGGCTTTTAGAATAACGCTTTTGCTCCGGGAAAATTATCTTAACCTTCCTGTTGATATCTGGTGAGTATCATCAACAAGGCACTCAGAGATTAACAGAAAGAGCTTTCTTTTGAATAATAATAATATTTAACGATCAATATTCCCGTTAAAAATTGGTATGTAACAACACTATAAAATATAATATTATGAAAGCAGAATGCTATTTAACTCCTAAATAAGCTAGAATATCTCGCACTTACCCTTTTCCTTCCCCTGCCCCTTCTGGTTATACAATTCAACATAAATCTCTTTATCTTCTTCCAAATCCTCAATTCTCTCTTTCAGTCTCATAATCTCCTCATCTTTCTCTTGCAATTCTTCTCTAAACCTCTCCACCTCCATCTTCTTCTTCAAGGCCAACATACTAAACCCATCTCTATTCATACTTACCTCATCTTTTTCTCTTTGAATTTTCTCTTTACTTCTCTCTTGTTTTTGAACTTCTTTTGCTAATTTCTCCTTTATATTTCTTTTCTCTATATCTGTCAATTCTATACGCTCCAACAATCTTTCATTTTCCGTCCTTCCATCTTCTACCATCTCCCATAACTCTCTCTTTTCATCTTCTAGCTTCATAATTTGATCTTCCAACTCCTTTTGACTCTCTCTTTTTTGAACTTTTTCGGATCTTAATTCTTCCGCTTCTTGGCAAGACTCCTCAAAAAGAGCTCGAGATACAAAGAGCTTATTGTTTAGCCGATCAACTTCTCTTGTCAACTTTTCTATCTGATTTTCTTTTTCTTCTGAAATTCTACTTAATTCCTCATATCCGGAACTTAGCTTCCCAAATTTTACATACAATTGTTTAACATTGCTCACAAGTCCACTCAGATCACCTTTCTTCTTCTTCAGGCTCTTCAATAGCCTGATATTAAGCTGCCTGTAGTCTTTTGAGGTGTCTTTTAGCTTGGATATCCTCCTGTTTAAGAGCTCAATCTCTTTGTTTTCCATTTCATTTTGGACTTTAGCTTCGAGGTTATCCAAGGAGTCCATTATATTTGAGAGGTTTTCGCTTGTTTTTGATTGCGTCTCGACCGTTGTTCCTGTTGCTGGTGCTTCTTGGTTCAGTTCAATTGAGTTTTTTCTTTGTTGAAAACTTTCTTTCCCTTGAAGCAATGTGATCAGAACCAAGTTCTTTGCAAATAATTCTTCCTCTTCTAGTCTTGTATCAAATGAAACTTTATGTTCTCTATGAGGAAATGTGAGAAAGAGAAACGTTAAAAAGATTTACGGGTCAAAAGGGCATTGAACTTGAGATGAATTGGTATTTTTGAGAAGACTCAAAGCACATTTTGAGCAAAGAGGATGATCACAGATGGGCATGTTGACAGGAATATGACGAGAAAGGTCATATTCTTGAGAGCATAGATTGCAAAGGAGGTCGAGAGTTGACATAAATATTTTTGGAAAATTTTTATATTTTTAGCTGACAAATTTGCCCTTAATAAACGGATTAAAACAGAAACTCTGCATACACTTTTTCATTTGTTTAAACAAATGAAGGTTTTCCGCATCATCACTTCAACAATGTCGTTGATATTTAACAATTTTTCACTTCTTTCACATAAAAAAATATTTCTTCATGTAAGGTGCGCTTTTTCCGTCTGCCATAGAAATGTATCAAAAAAATGAATTTATTCACAAAACCAAAAATTAACCAATCCAACAAATAACTTTATCCCCTTTCAACTTTGCTCAATTTGCTTAACGATGTTTGTAAAAGCCCATATATTAGCATTCAAGCCTCGAGATAAGGAGTTGAGCCTTTTGAGTCGAAAAGTTAGTATTTTTGGCTTCGAAGCGAGTTGAAAAGAAAATTTTTTCTTCTCTTTTGATCAACTTGGAAAATTATCTCATTATTATTTTGAG
>Ga0182738_1006275_pt1 | contig 12399 bp, 7 predicted proteins | sample eDN5th30CBELigMG_FD_128876 | JGI IMG/M metagenome (GOLD analysis project Ga0182738, IMG submission 128876) | Enriched Miracle-Growth compost microbial communities from Emeryville, California, USA - eDNA 5th pass 30_C BE-Lig MG (version 2)... ...
AACTTGGGGACCCGAGAACCTATTGAACATAAATTGAATAAGTCATGAATGAACTTACCCAGAAAAATCAACTTTAAGGCCATCTTGGATCGGTGTAATTGTTTTATATTTTTCAAAACATAAAGTTGGCTAGAAGAGTTCCTTAGACAGAAGAATTGATTGGTTACTGGATGGCAAGGCCATCTCCCAGCATTAGTTGGAATTTTGGCCATTTTTTTGGAAAGGAGAATTAGTTTTTTTTCAGATCAAAATTATAGATTTTGTTTGAGGTTCTAAACTTTTTGATATTCTGTTCAATTTGATGAATTAAATGTGATTTATAGACATGAGATTTCAAATTTATTATTTTATTGATAATATTTCAAACCTTATAAAAACAAAAGAAAGAAAGCCTGACTGATGAGGGAAAAAACTTTCCCATTAAAGAATACAACTCGAAGAAAGTGTTTTTAAAGTTTTTTTTCTTCAAAACTTTAATCAATCAAAGTGTATGTTAAAAGCAACATTATTTAATTTAAAAGAGTAATTGGCCTCAAATACCTCAATAGATATGATATTAAATATCATTTTCCAATTCTTTTGGCATAGTGAAAATACACAAACAAAAGGATTTTTTTAATAAAAAATGCTCAACTAAGAAGCTGACAAAATGATAAGAAATGTTAGGTTCTTCTGATTCTTTTTGATCCACCAAATGAATTAATAAGGATCCGAATGTTAATTGAAAAGAAGTTCTTCTCAAAATCTTCGAACTCATACTTCAGAAACTAAATTAGGTCTAAGCTCACTTCTAAAATCCAAGCCGATCCATATTTTTTGTTCTTGGAGTTTGACGTGATGACATTACAAATTTTTAAAGAAATATTTGTTCAATAAAGAAGAATTATTCATGTAAATCAATGTGACACAATCAGCTTGCCAAAATCTTGAAGATCTTTTTTGGCTTATCAGAAAACAAGATATTGAATAAATCTTGAACTTTACGTAACAAAATCATTCTGGTAACCATTGACAAAAAAATTCAAATTGATTGGTGATTTTTAAGAGAGGGAAAAATGTTCTACTTTTGGAAAATTCCCTTTGGCTCAAAAAAATTTGAGTGGGAATAAAATTTCGAGATTCTTTCGAAAATAGATAAAAATAAAAATTGCGATTGCTGAAGATCCTGACCCTCGAATATTTCAGAAAGTCAATGGTCTTCTTCAGGAATAAATTAAAAAAAAATACTTCAAAAGTCTTCGCATCATTTTTTGTAATCAAAAAGGGAACTCATTGAGAATTGGAATCGTGTTTTCAGAAAGAAAAATTCTCGCCGAAATAAAATATCTAAAAAAATTCTAGGTTGTTGAAAAAAAAAATATCTGAAGAAATAGATGCAAAAGCAAAATAAATATTGAACCAAAAATCAATCAAAGACTTTCAAGTCCGAAAAAATACTTGTTTGAATAAGAAAATACGAGACAAAATATTGAAATGCAAGAAAGATTTAATTGTTGTATATCTTCAAACTTTCTCATAAAAATAAAAAGGAGAAGACTCGTAGATAAAACGAGAGATTGAATGAACGTAAGTTTTGTTGAAAACAGACATGGTTCCATTTTCATTTTTTTGCCAGAAAATACAAAGAATTTCACAAAAACTCAAACTAACTTGGGTCGGAGAAAGAGTGATGATGAGATTTTTTTGAGAAAATTTCAATACTCAATGAAGGAATCAATGAATGAGAGAGGTTAGCATAATATAAACAAATCCTTTATTTCTTTGTTGCATATTATTTGAAATAAATTTAATCAAATCAACAACAAAGCAGCTTTTTAGATAATAACGAAATGAATTCATTAGAAATTTTTCACTTAGTTCGAAGGGCAGGGTGTCTTTGAAATGGGCATTTTGCGCGATCTTGAAGATGTTCCTGGAGAAGATAGGATTGGTATTTTGGACCATGATGGAGAAGGAACCATTGATATTGGCAATTTCAGTGTCGCCAATGCCCTTAACAAGAATTTTAAAAAGAATTTATTTCATTATTAAGCATTAATCTCCCCAGCTTTTAATTATTCTCAATGACAAAAAAAGTGTTCTAAGGTTGGTGATCCTCAATTTCTAGAGATTGAGCATTTCTGATTTCCAAAACATAATATTAACTCCTTTAATTTTCCTAATTTAAACCGTTTACATCAGTACAAAAAAGTAAAATTATCACTATTCTTAGTACTCATCTCTATTCGACTTAATTCCTTTACAAATTTAAATTTTTCAACAAGAAATTCTTTAACTACTCCACTTATGAACTTTCAACAAACTAACCAAGCCCATCCTACTTTCAACACTTCCGCCTTCCTTCCACAACCTGTAAACCTGTTTTCCGATCCCTCTAACTAACCCCTCATTTAGAGTCCAACCCTCACTCAATTTCCTCCTGGATATCTTCAACAACCTCAAGTCAACAATTACACACAAGGTCCTCCCACATTTTACTTCAAGGAAAGAAAAGGAAGACTTAACTGGGAAAAACTGGACTCTGTGGACCTGAATGAATTGAGATCAGGAGCAAATATGCCAGCATTAGAATCTTGTTTAGGAAATATTACATATGCAGCTTTAAGTCCTGAAGATTGTGAACGTTTTGAAGACCCAAATCTTTTGAAGATGTTTAGAGTTTCTCAGTATGCATTGGAATATTTATTGAACTACCAAAATTATCTCTTTGGACAAACCCAAGGTTTGGATGCTGCTTATAAACAAGGAGAAGCTAATGTAAGGAAAAGTTATAGTCGGGGAGTTGAGATTTTATAGATGAAACCATTGGAAGCTAAAGCGAGGGAAAACTTGGCTGAAATTCAAAGATTGAAACAAGAACTTCGTGCCAAGAAGAAAATTGTCACTGCTTATGAACATGCTTTGAATAATCCTATCTATAGATGCAGTCTCTGCAGAAAAGTAATTTTTTCTTTTGTGATAGAGGAATAAATTTGAAAAATAGTGCTTTAAATCACAAGGATTTTTGGATGACCATATCAAGAGACGTCATGTGAATGAACTCGGTGCCACAAAACAAGATAAATCTAGCACTTTACCTCCTTCAAAAATTGTCCTGAGAGAAACTGCCACCTCTCCTATGATTCCTAAAGGAGAAAATATGAGCAAGACAACGACTTCACAGTTTAATATAGAAGATAAAGAGAACCAAGAAAACCAAAGAAATCAAGCCAATCAAATTCGTCAAAAACAGACAATGAAAGAAGAGAAGGGAGTGGAGACAGAAGGATTATATCCAATCAATCCTCAAAATAATATTGTGTATGCTGCTGCGACATCAACTCAAGATGATGGCATGGCATTTGAAAAGGTGCAAGGAATTTTGAAGAAATTCAAAGAAGAAGATGATGAAAAGATAAACAGTTTGAATCAATCAATAAATGAGAAAATCAACCAAATTATGAGTGTGAATAATGAAACTGTTAGGAAAGTCAATGACCTTGAACACAAAGTCGAAGCTTATCAATTAACCGCTTCAAGAATCTCTAGAAGTCAATTGATTGACTTGAGTCACGAAGAACATCATCATGAGGACAGAAACTTGATAAATAATGATAGTGTTGAAGTTCCCGCAAGTCAAAGAACTACTGAAGAAGAGCAGAATATTTTCAAGAAGAGCCCAATGAAGATGGCAGAAGGACCTCAAAGATACAGAGAACAAGCTGATTATCTTGGTTCTGGGGATGTTTTAGAGCCTCATGAAGAAGAGGAAGAAGTGATAGAAAGAGAAGAAGTCGGCGATTTAAATATTGTTGAGCTTGAAGAAGTCCATGATGAAGGAAAAGAACAAGAGCAAGAAAAGGAGAATAAGCCAGTGGCAGTGGAAACCCAGGAGGCTGAAGATCATTTTACACAAGAGAAGAGAGATAGAATCGCAGCATATAATAGATTATATCATATTGATCAACAAGAAGAGGAACCTGTTGAAGCAGTTGAACCTGTAAAAGAAGCTGAAGATGTCACGGAAGAAGTGATAAGACAAGAATTTAATGCAGGAGAAATGGAAGATGATCTTAGTGAAAGACGAAATGAACCAAAGAAGAACGAGAAGATCAGAATTGAAGATCAAGAAGAAATTGATGAGAATAAATCGATCCCATTAAGAAAGAAGACTCCAAGTTATCCAGTGGCCTCATCAAATTACAGAGAAAGACAAGTGGAACGTGAGGATATTCAAGAATTAGAAGAGGAGCATCATGAAGAAGAACTTCCTTATGAAGATGAAGACGAAAGAGAAAGAACCATGAGAGTTATAGAATCATCTATGGGAATTAGAGGAGATGAAGATCAACAGATAGAGAGAGATAGAAAAGAATATTTGAAGGCAAGAGAGACAATGGATCAGAAATATTTGGCAGAAATGATGCAGCCAGTTGATGTGGAGAAAGCTCAAGAAGATATCAAGGGAGATTTGAAGCATAGTTTCAAGAATATGTTTGGCTCTGATTTCGATCTTCTCGCTGGAAAAGACATGGTAATTGTAATTTTTGAGGGATAAATTAATCACTTCTTTTAGAACGATTTGGAGTCAATTCTTGCAAGTTTACAAACATTGAATCTTAAGCAGAAACAAAGATTTGACAAGATGAAGACTGATTATTCCAGAATTCATCGTAAAGACGTCTTTGCTGATGAAGATCACCAGTAAATAGTTTTGGTGGTGGAAAAAAATTAACTTTGATAGTGTTGTGAAAAAAGTTCAAAATAATGAAGGATTATTACCTGCTGACGTTCATGATCAAGGTAAAGTTAGAATAGAAATTTCGGTTTTAAAGAATAAAATTAGATGAAGAAAGAAGTATCCAAGAAGCCAGTTTCAGATTACAAAAAGCAAAAGCTTCCCTTGGTAAACATAAATTCATGAGGGATTATTATTAATTTCGTACCAGCTGAATTGGAACAAGTATTAAAAGAAAGCAGAGAATAGTTAGTTGGCTTTATTTTTTGAAGAATTTAACAAAATAGTTTTAGTATATAGGAGATTATTTTTATATGTCGAAAGATTCGTTTTTAGCTGATTTGTAATAGCTTATAAATACCATAATATCTAGTGTATGCACATTTATCTGTATGAAGCTTGTGGCAATTTTTCATTTTCACTTTTTCAAAAAAATCTCATTCTTTCTTTGTGGAATTGTTTATAATTTTTTTATTCAGGTATTATTTTTCAAATTTTTTTCTTTGAGTTTTTAAAATGAAACTGCCATTATCAAAATTTGCTTATGAAAAAGAATGGTTTCAAAAGTCAATGTGGTATTTTTCAGAGAAATATACCGCATTTTCTTCATTTTTATCGCTTTTTTGACAGAAGTAAGATAAAATTTTATATTTAGCTTCATGAATCAAATACAGGCGATCAGAAAGTCAGGTCAACCTAAAAGAATTAACCCTAATAAAAATGAACCAGAAAGTTGAATTGCAAAGGTTGTTCGTCTCCTTTAAACTCCTTACTGGCCAACAACAATATGATAAAGCCATCATTGTCCTCACTCGAATGCAGCGGATCAAATATCAATCAAAAAGTCCACTTCCGCCCAACCTACTTGCAGCAATATCTCATAATCTGATCGGCCATTCCCAGTCCCTGATTTCCCATGGCGAACTCCTGCTTGCTGAGCAATTTATCAAAAAAGTTCCTTTCTTTATTCTTCTAGACTCGCCAACTTATTCTCTGTGGGGCTATATCCTATATCTCTTGAAAAAATATGATGAAGCGCTTCAGAAGTATCAGCTTGCCTTGAAAGAGTGTCGCCAAGATGAGAAACCAAAGTTATACAATAATATGGGTTATATTTTGCAGGCTCAAGGCAGATATGAAGAAGCTTTGGATCATTTTAAAGAAGCAATAAGTCTGGAGAAAAATTATGTTTGGGCATATCTGAACTGGGGAATGGTTTTGTTCCAAATTGAGAAGGGATCCGAAGCCAAGGAGAAATTTACAGAAGGACTGGAGATATTAAAGAAGGAAGGATCGAAAGGAGTGAAGGAAAAGTTGGAATTTTATCAGAAAGAGTTGAATATTGCAGAGATGAACATGAAAGGTCAGATGAATAAAGAGGTTTATAGAAGACTATTTCGATATGCGGAAGGGTTAGATTTTATTATAGGAGAGATAAGAGCTGAGAAGAAGAAGCTGGAATTAAAGGAAGAAGAGGATTTTAAGAACGGAAGAGGGTTGGGATGGAATTACTCGAGGTCATTATACCTTCCTTTGTATTTGTAAAAGATTATGGAAGAATATGATTGAGAGCCTTCATATTTTTTTCATAAATAAGAAATATCAGAGATATCCTCAAGCTAAATGCTTTGAAGAGGATCTTGATTGAAATTATGTTTATAAAAGAGAGATTTAAATATATCATAAAATTCTCATCATTCTTATTATGGGAAGAAGCCTAATGGAAAATTTTTCTTGGTTCCTCTCCAAAATTGAGACCTGCAGATATTGATGGCTGAGCTTCTCCAGCCGCTTTTCCCTCTTGACACAAGCACTTTGGATCAAAAATGTGCAAATGTAGGGGAGGGTTTTTCATTCAAGGAAATTTTCAAAATAAATATTTTTGAGAGAAAATTTCAGGGTTCGGAATTGTCAGGATTTTTTTCAGTCTTTCCAGGTTTCCCAAGTTTTCCCTGAAGGATTTTGAAAAAGACTTTTTCCCCCTTGAAACTTTGTGTTTTTTCTCGGAAAAATTTTTCCATAAAAAAAAACAAATGAAAAAAAATTTTCCAAAAAAGGAAAAGTGAAAAAAACTCTTTTGGTTGACATTCCTCAAAAGCAAAACCTCCTATTTGGAAGTTCAATCACAACTTTATTCTTGAAAAATACCGAGAGAAAATACTTGGAGGATTTGTCCAGATTTTTGAGCCTGCAAATTCCAGATTTCGCAGTAGATCTATCCTGATTTCGCATGGCCTCAAATTCTGAATCCTGGAAAATTTGCAGTTCAACTTTTTACAAAATTTGCATGAGAAAAAATTTCATTCTCATGAGTTGCTCCTGAAATTTCATTTTTCTTGGAATTTCACGAGGAAAAAGAATATTTCAATTTATCTTGAAGAATTAAAATTAAACTTTAGTGGAAACAAATATCTTGATATATTTTCACTGGAATAATGAATGTCAAAATTGAAGCAATATTTACCAAAAACTCCATCATAGCTGCTGGAAGAGAAAAAGATTACTCTAAGATGTTCTGTTTTATCCATCGATACCAAAATCTGATCTCAAAAAAGAAAATCGAAAGGAATTACACTACCACAATTGCCAATCACCTCCTCAACGCTGCAAGAACTGTCGAAAATGAGGGAAATCTCAAATTGGCTGAAAGAATGTGTCGCAAGGCCATTCTACTAGATCCTTCTTCAAATGTTGCTGTCACCAATCTTGGACTAATGTTATTTAAACAAGATCGATATGAAGAAGCCCTTCAACTCTTTAAGAAGAAGATGCCAGAAAACGGATTTTATTATTCAACGTCCAATAAAAATATGGGCACCATTCTCTACTTTATAGAAAGATATGAAGAGGCATTAGAAAAATTTGACAATGCTCTCAGAGCAGATGCGACATATCAAGTAGCCTATATCAATAAAAGTATGACACTCTTCCATTTACAAAGACATACTGAAGCACAAGAAGCCTTTGATAAATATATTGAAACTGCTGGAGATGTTCTAAGTGTGGATCAGGCAATGAGCAATTTTGAAGGAGAGGTGCAAGGTTATGAGAAACTTTTGGAGAGTGAAACAGATCAGATAAAAAGAAAAAGGTTCGAAAAGGTGATTGAAGGAGGTAAGGGCCTTTTGAAAAAGTTTGAAAATTATAAAACAACAATGCTTAAAATCAAGTAGTGTGTATGTGCGTTTTTTTTGTTGGAATGAGGAGGTTTTTTTTCCTTCTGATGAGTCAGGAAATTCCTCTGACTTGTGAAGAAATCATGAACCATAAACCATAAACCATGAACCATTCCTGTCTCTTCTTATTTTGACTGTAATTTATATTGAGCATTTTGCTTCAGAAAGTCAACTTGATATGATTCAAAGGGAAAACCTGATCGGGGGTTTGGAATACTCTGTTTTTAAATTTCTTGATTCATTTTTTATAATCCCTCAAAAGGAAGCTTCATAAGAAGTATTTTTTCGGTAAATAATCTATCTATGTCCTCCTGTAATCATCAAAACGATATCAAATTCTTGAAGAGAATAATTTTGGAGTAATATTAAATTTTAAAAGGGCGAAATTCTTTAATCTATCTCTTTTCCGAACATCTATACCTCAAATGAATAAAGCCCTCGATTCTCGAGATTACAAGAGAAAAGCCTTGGCTCTCTTTCGGCAACAGAAATTTCATGAAGGTGAGGTCAAGATATCAAGAGGTCTCAATCTAACAACCATAACAACCCGTCAAGAATATCTCAAATCCTATTGTGATCAGCTGATATCCTGGGGACAACAATTACAAGATAAAGAACAACCAGATAAAGCTGAGAATAAGTTTAAAAGAGCAAATAGCCTGATCCCTGACCAGCCGACCACATTATTTAACTTGGGAAATTCTTTATATAGACAAGAAAAAGTTAATGAAGCATTGAAAAAATACGAGAGAGCATTATCAGATAGAACACTGGATCCAAAGATATATAATAATTGGGGATATGTTCTCTGTCAAGAAGAGAAGTATGATGAGGGAGTGCTGATGTATCAGAAAGCTTTAGAAAAAGATCCAGAGCATCTTGTGACATATTTAAACATGATGGTGGCTTTGTTTTGTCTCGATAGAAAAGATGAAGCAGAGACGGCAGTCAAGGAGGCTTTGAAAGTGATCGAGGAAGTTGAGTATGAGATTTTTGATGTGGTGGAGATATTTCAAAAAGAGATTGTCCGTTGGGAGAAAGATGCTAGAAGGGTAATAAGATTGACAAATCATCAGTATGAAAAGTTCAGACTGAAGTTTGAAAGCTTGAAATATGTATTCGATTTGATAGCGAATGAGTTGAAATCTGATAGGCCGTCGAGTGAGACCTGTGGAAATTGAAATTAAAGGATTAGAGTTTCTTCAGAATTCTTCATATTGTATTGTTTTTAAAAAAACTGACTTTTGGTTCGAAAAAAAATTTTGGAGTTTTTGTATTGGATCGATGTCTGAAGTTTCCTATTGTAATAATAATTCTGAGAAATTTTCTTGAAAAATTTTTTGAGTTTTCCTTTTTTCTCTTCCTTTGGGTGGATGTAGAGATTGAGTTTGTGTATAAGTTTAAGAAATGAATTGAGTATGAATCAATTTCTTAAATATTCAGTCAATTTGATATAAAGTGCCTACTGGATCTTCCCTCAGTTGGAAACTGAAAAGGAGGACTCAGGTCTAGTTTAAATCTTTGCTATGAAACCTAAAACCTAAAATCCTAATCTGCGATTTAATGACAAAGAGAGTTGATAATGAAAGTTTAAATACATTTAATATGTCAATCTAAATAAAGTATCAAAGCTCTGATGCTTCAGTTTCATTTATATTCCTCATTGCGCTATTTTGAATGAGATGAAATTCCTGAAAATCATTCATGCTGAGCTGATCACAGTAGAGATCATAAAAATTCTTTTGTATAAAGCTTGTAAGGTTTGTGACCAACTCACTATCTTGGGGAAGAGAGAGCTCGTAATGAGATTTGGCTTTTCTGCAAAATTTGCTTGCATCAGAAGAATTTTCATTCATAAGATTAATTTGTGCCAGATGATGTAGAATTTTCCCTTTGATGTAGAAATTGTGTTTTTTCTGTCGGACAAATTTAATGAGAAGAATCTCATGACACAGTTTTTCAGCTTGTTTCAATTTTTCAGGCTGTGTTTGACCCCAAGCGATCAGAATTCTCACTTTTGCTTCTTTTGCTATGGCTTCTCGTCTTTCAATTTTTACCTGTTCAAATCCTTTGATCGCTTCGTTTATTTTATCTTCAGCTTTTGGGTATCTTTTTTGAGCGAGGAAAAGCAGAGCTCTATGGAGATAATTCCAACTTCTTGAGCGAATCAGAAATGCGAGAGTTGAAGGAGTTTTTGCAAGAGGCTCATAAGTGTTCATCAATTTTTCCGCTTCTTTGATCGAGGCTTTTGCTCTCTTCAAGTTTCCCTCTCTCAATTGAATTTCACTTTCAAGGTTGGAAAGATGGATGAAGTGAGTTTGATTACCCTGAAATTCGAAGTTTCCATTTAAACTTTTGGCAATGTTAATGCATATTTGGGCTCTCGAATTCAGATGAGAGAAAGTATACACAAGGGCTGCCTCTTTGTAAATTAGGAACAAATCTATACTCTGCTTGTTCTGTTCTGTGATGAACAGTTCCTCTTTGAAGTTTTCCATGAGATCGTTGAGCATGAACACAGCTGATTTTGAATGTCCTGTATAACACAGGTCCATACAATGACCTGCGATTTTTCTATATTTTATTAAGCCCCCTCCAAAGCAACGGGAGGAATTTCTTTCTCCATTAGGGTGAAAGAATGTTGCATAGGCTTGAACTTGTGCAGATGACTGGGAGTACATTTCCTCTTATCATTAAGAGTTGAAAGTTGTTGATTCTAGTATATTTTTGATTCCAAACCGAGGTTTAAATACCCTTGGTTTAAATATAATGTTCTTATTTATAAATAGGAGGGTCTAAATATGCAAACTTGCTCCGAATAAATTGTTTCTTCCTCAATATTCCTACTCAGATTTTTTTTAATTACCGCTTCGCAAAGTCTCGAGAGAATAAATAATATTGATTTCTTAAGGAAATTGGCTTCATAAAAAGATAATAGAATTCTTCAGGAGTCCTAAAAATGCTGTTCATCTCTGCAGGCTTGCAAAATCTCCCAGATCTTTGAAGTTGATGGTTTCTTTTAGGCTTGAAAATTTCCGAGGATTTTGGCCCGAAAAATTTAAAAGAAGAGAAATTAACGGTTGTTTACCTCCGAATTTCTTTTTCCTCCTTTAAATTTTAGAGACTTTTTGTTTGTTTCAAAGTCCAAGAAATATCAACAAATTTTAAATTTAAATTATTTTTCAACTTAGTGGGATTTTGAATTGTTACGTATTTTTTCTCGTTCCAAAAATTTTAATCTCTCTCTTCCTTGACTAAATGAGCAAAACTAAAGAGTCAGAGAGTCTGTCATCTTCACTTCTTTTCTCCTATTTGAAATGTAATACTTGGATTTCTTCTTCTTCTCTCGACTTCTCTTTTGAGAGAATTCAAGAAAATAATAGGATTTTATCATAATTGGGAAAATTTGGGCGGCCATAAAAGATTCAGAAAGCCTAAAAGATGATTTTTTGGTCTAAAAGGTTTTTTTAAGATCACAGAAAGAGCGCATATTTGTTCATCCGCTGAACAGCCAAGCTGCGATAGGTTTTCTGGTGCTATCTTCAATGAAGGAGTGGGTTTTACTTGTCTCAATGGTATTTATACTCAACATCAGACTTGATGTTCAAGAAATTTTCGGTTGAAGTTTCTTTTTGGGCTTGGTCACAAAAGGCTTGCTTCTGGACCAGAATTCCGAAGCTCTCTTCTAAATATGATGAGTTTTGATATGAGACCTCAGTCCAAATCTAAACTTTATAAATTTCATCACCTCCATAAAAGATAATATAATTTTGCAAACTACAAGAGACTTCAAACCCCCTAGGGTAAATTCAAGGCCCTTTTCTTCTTGCTGGCCCTCAGTATGACTTGATTTCTGTCAAAAATGATCTCTTAGCTTAATTTCCTATGGTCAAGTTCAGATTGATAAAGTCTAGCTTTTTTGATTGCGGGAGAAAGTTTTGAGAGGGTTTGATTGTTTCTCGTTTGAAAAAAATGAGTCTCCCTCTGGTGTTAGAAATGGCATGCTTTTCAGTTTGAAACACCAGTAGGCGAATTCAGGAGAGTCAGAAATACAAATTCATATAACAGAAAAAGAATAAACACGAGAGTTTATAAAAATACGAACCAAAGCTAGAATTTTATCAAAGTTTTTGAATTTAATTTTCTCCTAAGATTCTCATGATGAGGTATAAACATTTGATAAAAGCAGAGTTCAATTTTTCCAGAAGGAAGAGGATCATTATATGAATTTTCTTATTCTGTTCTATTTTATTTTTATTGAAAATCCAAATCAATATTTTTGGACGAAATTGGGCAATAAAAAATAAAACTGTATTTCATTGGCTTCTCCTCTGATTAAATCCAAACTTATATGTCTATCTGTTTTTGCAAGTTAAATCTTATCTCAATAATGTAAATGATGCACACCAAGTCGCACGAGAACTCGCAAGAATTTCAAGGTCCGTTGCCACACAAACCTTACTTTCTTGCCGATCATAAACTCTACACCGAAGATCAACCAGAAGG
>Ga0182738_1006276_pt1 | contig 12393 bp, 22 predicted proteins | sample eDN5th30CBELigMG_FD_128876 | JGI IMG/M metagenome (GOLD analysis project Ga0182738, IMG submission 128876) | Enriched Miracle-Growth compost microbial communities from Emeryville, California, USA - eDNA 5th pass 30_C BE-Lig MG (version 2)... ...
GAAGCGCGAGGACACGCACCGGATGGCCGAGGCCAACCGCGCATTCTCGCACTACCGCTGGTAATTCCGGAGAGGCCCCGATGCCGCGCACGCACAAGATCGAGGACTACCGCAACTTCGGCATCATGGCCCACATCGATGCCGGGAAGACGACGACCACCGAGCGGATCCTCTACTACACGGGCAAGAACCATAAGATCGGCGAGACCCACGAGGGTGCCGCCACCATGGACTGGATGGAGCAGGAGCAGGAGCGCGGCATCACGATCACGTCGGCCGCGACGACCGCCTACTGGCACGAGAAGCGCCTGAACATCATCGACACCCCCGGCCACGTCGACTTCACCATCGAGGTGGAGCGCTCGCTCCGCGTGCTCGACGGCGCGGTATGCGTGCTCGATTCCAACCAGGGCGTCGAGCCGCAGACCGAGACGGTCTGGCGCCAGGGCGACAAGTACCGGGTGCCGCGCATCGTCTTCTGCAACAAGATGGACAAGATCGGCGCGGACTTCTTCCGCTGCCTCGACGACATCGTGAACCGCCTCGGCGCCAAGCCGGTGGCGATCCAGCTCCCGATCGGCTCGGAGTCGGACTTCAAGGGCGTGATCGACCTGGTGCGCATGACCGGCATCGTCTGGGAGGACGAGTCGCTCGGCGCCAAGTACAACGAGATTCCGATCCCCGCCGACCTCCAGGACCGGGCCGCCGAGTATCGCGCCAAGCTGATCGAGGCCGCCGTCGAGCTCGACGACGATGCCATGGCCGCGTATTTCGAGGGCAGGGAGCCGGACGAGGCGGGGCTCAAGAAGCTGATCCGCAAGGCCGTGCTCACCGGCGCCTTCTTCCCGGTGCTCGCCGGCTCGGCGTTCAAGAACAAGGGCGTGCAGACGCTGCTCGACGCCGTCGTCGACTACCTGCCGTCCCCGGTCGACGTCCCGGCGATCAAGGGCATCGACGTGAAGACCGGCGAGGACGTGGTCCGCAATTCCTCGGACGCCGAGCCGCTGGCCATGCTCGCGTTCAAGATCATGGACGATCCCTTCGTCGGCTCGCTCACCTTCTGCCGCGTCTATTCGGGCAAGATCGAGGCCGGCCAGCAGCTCCTCAACTCGCCGCGCGACCGCAAGGAGCGCGTCGGCCGGATGCTGCTCATGCACGCCAACAGCCGCGAGGACATCAAAGAGGCCTATGCGGGCGACATCATCGCGCTCGCCGGGCTCAAGGAAGCGCGGACCGGCGACACGCTCTGCGATCCGCAGAAGCCGGTGATCCTCGAGAAGATGGAGTTCCCGGACCCCGTCATCGAGATCGCCGTCGAGCCCAAGACGAAGGCGGACCAGGAGAAGCTGGGCGTGGCGCTGTCGCGTCTCGCCGCGGAGGATCCCTCGTTCCGCGTGTCGACCGACGCCGAGAGCGGACAGACCATCCTCAAGGGGATGGGCGAGCTCCATCTCGACATCAAGGTCGATATCCTGAAGCGGACCTACAAGGTCGACGTCAGCGTCGGCGCCCCGCAGGTGGCCTATCGCGAGACGATCACCCGCGCGATCCGCCACTCGTACACCCACAAGAAGCAGTCGGGCGGCTCCGGCCAGTTCGCGGCGGTGGACTTCGAGGTGGGGCCGAACGAGGCCGGCGTCGGCAACACGTTCGAATCGAAGATCGTCGGCGGCGCGGTGCCGAAGGAGTACATCCCGGGCGTCGAGAAGGGCGTCGAATCGGTGATGACCTCCGGCCCGCTGATCGGCTTCCCGGTGGTCGACATCGGCGTGGCGCTGGTGGACGGCAAGTACCACGACGTGGACTCCTCGGCGCTCGCCTTCGAGATCGCGTCGCGGGCCGGTCTCCGCGAGGCGCTCAAGCTTGCCGGCCCGGTGCTGCTCGAGCCGATCATGAAGGTCGAGGTGGTGACGCCGGAGGAGTATCTCGGCTCGGTGATCGGCGACGTGAATTCGCGGCGCGGCCAGATCAGCGGCACCGATACCCGCGGCAACGCCCAGGTGGTGAACGCCATGGTGCCGCTGGCCAACATGTTCGGCTACGTGAACCAGCTCCGTTCGATGAGCCAGGGTCGCGCGCAGTACACCATGCAGTTCGACCACTATGCCCCGGTGCCGCGCGCCGAGGCCGAAGAGATCCAGGCGAAGTACGCCGGCTAGAAACTGAAGTTTAAGACAGACGGAGAGCCCCGATGGCCAAAGAGAAGTTCAGCCGTTCGAAGCCGCACTGCAACATCGGCACGATCGGTCACGTCGATCACGGCAAGACCTCGCTGACGGCTGCGATCACCAAGGTGCTCGCCGAGACCGGTGGCGCAGCGTTCAAGGATTATGCGTCGATCGACAGCGCGCCGGAAGAGAAGGCGCGCGGCATCACCATCAACACCTCGCACGTCGAGTACGAGACGGCCAACCGTCACTATGCCCACGTCGACTGCCCCGGCCACGCCGACTACGTGAAGAACATGATCACCGGCGCCGCCCAGATGGACGGTGCGATCCTGGTCGTGTCGGCGGCCGACGGCCCGATGCCGCAGACCCGCGAGCACATCCTGCTTGCCCGTCAGGTCGGCGTCCCGGCGCTGGTCGTGTTCCTCAACAAGTGCGACATGGTCGACGATCCCGAGCTGCTCGAGCTGGTCGAGCTCGAGGTCCGCGAGCTCCTGTCCAAGTACGAGTTCCCCGGCGACGACATCCCGGTCATCCGCGGCTCGGCGCTGGCCGCGCTCGAGGACTCCGACAAGGAGCTCGGGCACGACGCCGTGGTGAAGCTGATGGAGGCGGTTGACTCCTACATTCCGCAGCCGGCCCGCCCGGTCGACCAGCCCTTCCTGATGCCGATCGAGGACGTGTTCTCGATCTCGGGTCGCGGCACCGTGGTCACCGGCCGCGTCGAGCGTGGCGTGGTGAAGGTCGGCGAGGAAGTCGAGATCGTCGGCATCCGTCCGACCTCCAAGACGACGGTCACCGGCGTCGAGATCTTCAGGAAGCTCCTCGACCAGGGCGAGGCGGGCGACAACATCGGCGCGCTGCTCCGCGGCGTGGACCGCGAGGGCGTCGAGCGCGGCCAGGTGCTGTGCAAGCCGGGCAGCGTCACCCCGCACACCAACTTCAAGGCCGAGGCCTACATCCTCACCAAGGAGGAAGGCGGTCGTCACACGCCGTTCTTCACCAACTACCGTCCGCAGTTCTACTTCCGCACGACCGACGTGACGGGCGTGGTGAAGCTGCCGGAAGGCACCGAGATGGTGATGCCGGGCGACAACATCGCGATCGAGGTCGAGCTGATCGTGCCGATCGCGATGGAGGAGCGCCTCCGCTTCGCCATCCGCGAGGGCGGGCGCACCGTCGGTTCGGGCGTCGTCGCCGCGATCCTGAAGTAATCGAAGGGACGGGCCCCGCCTCGGCGGGGCTCCTCCCAAAGCGTAGACCGCAGAGGACAGACAAAGGAGAGAGCAGGGCAGAAACCAGCGATCGCGGATGCCGCCACCGGCGGGTCTGTCGTCCGAAGTCTGTCCTCTGAAGCACCATGAACGGCCAGAACATCCGCATCCGGCTCAAGGCGTTCGACCATCGCATCCTCGATGCGTCGACCCGCGAGATCGTCAACACCGCCAAACGGACGGGCGCGCGCGTGCGCGGGCCGGTGCCGCTGCCGACGCGGATCGAGAAGTTCACGGTCAACCGGTCTCCGCACATCGACAAGAAGAGCCGTGAGCAGTTCGAGATGCGGACTCACAAGCGGCTCCTCGACATCGTCGATCCGACACCGCAGACGGTCGATGCTTTGATGAAGCTCGACCTCGCCGCCGGCGTCGACGTCGAGATCAAGCTCTAGGAAGGGCGAAGCAATGCGTTCCGGAGTGATCGCACAGAAGGTCGGCATGACCCGCGTCTACACGGACGCCGGGGAACAGGTGCCGGTGACTGTGCTGCGACTCGACAATTGTCAGGTCGTCGGCCAGCGCACGGAGGAGAAGAACGGCTACACGGCCGTTCAGCTCGGCGCCGGCCTGCGCAAGGTGAAGAACACGCCCCGGGCGATGCGCGGCTATTTCGCCATCGCCTCGGTCGAGCCCAAGCGGAAGCTGGTCGAGTTCCGGGTGACCCCGGACAACCTCATCGACGTCGGCGCGGAGCTGACGGCGGACCACTTCGTGGTCGGCCAGTTCGTCGACGTGACCGGCACCTCGCACGGCAAGGGTTTCCAGGGCGTCATCAAGCGGCACCACTTCGGTGGCGGCCGCGCTTCGCACGGCAACTCGCTCAACCACCGCACCCACGGTTCGACCGGCCAGCGCCAGGACCCGGGCAAGGTGTTCAAGGGCAAGAAGATGGCCGGCCACATGGGCGATGTCCGGGTGACCACGCAAAACCTCAAGATCGTGAAGACGGACGCGGACCGCGGCCTGATCATGGTCGAGGGCGCGGTCCCGGGCGCCAAGGGCGGCTGGATCCTGGTTCGCGACGCGGTGAAGCGTCCGCTCCCGGATGCGGCGCCGAAGCCGGCGGGCTTCCGCAAGAACGGCGAGGCTGCTGCGGCTGAAGCGGCGCCGGCCGAGGCGAAGGAGGCCGAGTAATGGACGTCAAGGTCACCACGCTCGACGGCGGCTCGGCCGAAGCGATCACGCTTCCGGACGAGATCTTCGGGCTCGAGCCGCGCGCCGATCTCCTGCAGCGCATGGTCCGCTGGCAGCTCGCCAAGCGCCAGGCGGGCACGCACAAGACCAAGACCCGCGGCGAAATCCGCATGACGAGCAAGAAGGCGTACAAGCAGAAGGGCACCGGCCAGGCCCGCCACGGCAACAAGGCGGCGCCGCAGTTCCGCGGCGGCGGCAAGGCCTTCGGGCCGGTGGTCCGCAGCCACGCCCATGACCTGCCCAAGAAGGTCCGCTCGCTGGCGCTGAAGCACGCGCTGTCGGCCAAGGCCGGGGGCGAGAAGCTGATCGTCCTCGCCGAGGCGACCGCCGCCGAGGGGAAGACTAGGGCGCTGGCCGAGCGCTTCAAGGGCCTCGGGCTCGAGAACGCGCTGATCATCGACGGTGCCGCGGTCGAGGACAATTTCCGGCTGGCCGCGCGCAACATCCCGGGCATCGACGTGCTGCCGGTGCAGGGGATCAACGTCTACGACATTCTTCGCCGCGACACGCTGGTCCTCACCCGGGCCGCCGTCGAGGCCCTGACGGAACGGTTCAAATGAACGCGTACGCGCACTACGACGTGATCCGCAGCCCGGTCATCACCGAGCGGTCGACCGCGCTGTCGGAGCACAACAAGGTCGTCTTCAAGGTCGCGCCGGACGCGAAGAAGGCGGACATCAAGGCCGCGGTCGAGACCCTGTTCAAGGTCAAGGTCAAGGCGGTGAACACGCTCGTGCGCAAGGGCAAGGCGCGGCGTTTCCGCGGCATCAAGGGCCGCACGAGCGATAGCAAGCGCGCCATCGTCACCCTCGAAGAGGGTTACTCGATCGACGTGACGACGGGACTCTGAGGCGTTTCCGATGGCACTCAAGACTTTCAAGCCGACCACCCCGAGCCAGCGCCAGCTGGTCCTGGTCGATCGTTCCGACCTCTACAAGGGCAAGCCCGTCAAGGGCCTGGTCGAGGGGCAGACGTCGACCGGCGGCCGCAACAACTACGGCCGGATCACGGTCCGCTGGCGCGGCGGCGGCCACAAGCAGGCCTATCGCATCGTCGACTTCAAGCGGCGGAAGCTGGATGTGCCCGGAACGGTCGAGCGGATCGAGTACGATCCGAACCGCACCGCGTTCATCGCCCTGATCCGTTATCAGGACGGCGAGCTCGCCTACATCCTCGCGCCGCAGCGGCTCGGGGTGGGCGACGCGGTGGTGGCCTCGATGCAGGCCGACATCAAGCCGGGCAACGCGATGCCGCTGGCGGCGATGCCGGTGGGCACGATCGTCCACAACATCGAGATGAAGCTCGGTGCGGGGGGCAAGATCGCGCGCTCGGCCGGCACGTATGCGCAGTATGTCGGCCGCGACCAGGGCCATGCGATCCTCCGGCTCAATTCCGGGGAGCAGCGCCTGGTCAACCAGAACTGCTTCGCCACCGTGGGCGCGGTGTCGAACCCGGACCACGGCAACATCAACATCGGCAAGGCCGGCCGCAACCGCTGGCTCGGCAAGCGGCCGAGCGTCCGCGGCGTGGTCATGAACCCGGTCGATCACCCGCACGGCGGCGGCGAGGGCCGGACCTCGGGCGGCCGCCACCCGGTGACGCCGTGGGGCAAGCCGACCAAGGGCAAGCGGACGCGCAACAACAAGCGCACCGACAAGTTCATCGCGCGCAGCCGTCACGCGCGCAAGAAGGGTTAAGAGGCTAGCAGTGGCTCGTTCAGTTTGGAAAGGCCCGTTCGTCGACGGCTTTCTCTTGAAGAAGGCGGACAAGGTGCGCGCGGGTGGCCGTAGCGAGGTCATCAAGATCTGGAGCCGGCGCTCTACGATCCTGCCGCAGTTCGTGGGGCTGACCTTCGGTGTCCACAACGGCAGCAAGCACGTGCCGGTGCTGGTGAGCGAGGACATGGTCGGGCACAAGTTCGGCGAGTTCGCGCCGACCCGGACGTATCACGGTCACACCGCCGACAAGAAGTCCAAGAGGTCGTAGTCATGGGCAAGGCGAAACGCGAGCGGGTGCTCGACGACAACGAGGCCAAGGCGGTGCTGCGCATGGCGCGCGTCTCCGCGCAGAAGCTCAATCTTGTCGCCACCCTGATCCGCGGCAAGAAGGTGTCGACGGCGCTGGCCGACCTGACCTTCAGCCGGAAGCGCATTGCGGGCCCGGTCAAGAAGACGCTCGAGTCGGCGATCGCCAATGCGGAGAACAATCACCAGCTCGACGTCGATTCGCTCGTCGTCGCGGAGGCCTATGTCGGCACCGCGTTGATGATGAAGCGCTGGACGCCGCGGGGCCGCGGCCGCGTCGGGCGTATCCGGAAGCGCTTCTCGAACCTCACCATCGTCGTTCGGGAAGCCGGGGAGTCTGCCTGATGGGTCAGAAAGTCAATCCGATCGGGCTTCGGCTCGGCATCAACCGCACCTGGGACTCGCGCTGGTTCGCCAACAAGGGCGAGTACGGCCAGCTCCTCCACGAGGACATGGCGATCCGCAAGGCCCTCATGGAGGACCTCAAGCAGGCGGCGGTGTCCAAGATCGTCATCGAGCGGCCGCACCGGAAGTGCCGGGTCACGATCCACTCGGCGCGCCCGGGCATCGTCATCGGCAAGAAGGGCGCCGACATCGAGAAGCTGCGCCGGAAGGTGGCGAGGCTGACCGACTCGGAAGTCCACATCAACATCGTCGAGGTCCGCAAGCCCGAGATCGACGCGACCCTGGTCGCCCAGTCGATCGCCCAGCAGCTCGAGCGCCGCGTGGCGTTCCGGCGGGCGATGAAGCGCGCCGTCCAGTCCGCCATGCGGCTCGGCGCCGAGGGCATCAGGATTTCGTGCGGCGGGCGGCTCGGCGGCGCCGAGATCGCGCGCTCCGAGTGGTACCGCGAGGGCCGCGTCCCGCTCCACACGCTTCGCGCCGACGTCGATTTCGGCCAGGCGACCGCGAACACGGCCTACGGCACGTGCGGCGTCAAGGTCTGGATCTTCAAGGGCGAGATCATGGAGCACGACCCGATGGCGTCGGAGCGCCGGCAGGTCGAGGGCGGCGAGCCCGCCGGCGGTCGCCGCCGCGATGCCGCGGCGTAAGGCCAGGAAGACGAGACAATGCTGCAGCCAGTCCGCACCAAGTACCGCAAGCAGTTCAAGGGCCGCATCCACGGCAAGGCGACTTCGGGCGCCACGCTGACCTTCGGCTCCTTCGGGCTGAAGTCGCTCGAGCCCGAGCGGGTCACCGCGCGCCAGATCGAGGCCGCCCGGCGCGCCATCACGCGCCACATGAAGCGCGCCGGCCGGCTCTGGATCCGGATCTTCCCGGACGTTCCGGTGTCGAAGAAGCCGACCGAGGTCCGCATGGGCAAGGGCAAGGGCTCGCCGGAGCTCTGGGTCGTCCGCGTGAAGCCGGGCCGCATCATGTTCGAGATCGACGGCGTCGCGCCGGACCTGGCCAAGGAGGCGCTCCGCCTCGGCGCCGCCAAGCTTCCCGTGCGCACGCGCGTCGTGCAGCGCATCGCCGACTAGGAACCGTGACCATGAAGGCGCAAGACGTCCGTCAGATGACGGAAGACCAGATCGGCGACGAGCTCGTCCGGCTGAAGAAGGAGCAGTTCAACCTGCGCTTCCAGCGGGCGACCGGCCAGTTGAACAACACCGCGCGCGTCCGCCAGGTGCGGCGCGACATCGCGCGGCTGATGACGATCGGCGCGCAGAAGCACGCCAGCAAGAAGGACGAGTCGTAGCCATGCCGAAGCGGGTCCTGCAAGGCACCGTCGTCAGCGACAAGAACGACAAGACCGTGGTGGTGCGGGTCGAGCGGCGCTTCACCCATCCGCTGCTGAAGAAGACCGTGCGGCGGAGCAAGAAGTACCACGCCCACGACGCTGAGAATAAGTGCAAGGTCGGCGACATCGTATCGATCGTGGAGAGCGCGCCGATCTCCAAGAACAAGCGCTGGGTCGTGCTCGAGGGCGCGGCCGGGGCCGCCGAATAGGGGACGGCGCCGAGGCGCCGGAGTAGAACCATGATTCAGATGCAGACGAACCTCGACGTCGCCGACAATTCCGGCGCCCGTCGCGTTATGTGCATCAAGGTGCTGGGCGGCTCGAAGCGCAAGTACGCTTCGGTCGGCGACGTGATCGTGGTCTCCGTCAAGGAGGCGATCCCGCGCGGCCGCGTCAAGAAGGGCGACGTCATGAAGGCGGTCGTCGTGCGCACCTCGAAGGATATCCGCCGGGCCGACGGCAGCGTCATCCGCTTCGACCGGAACGCGGCGGTGCTGATCAACAACCAGCAGGAGCCGGTCGGCACCCGCATCTTCGGACCGGTGCCCCGCGAGCTCCGCGCCAAGAACCACATGAAGATCATCTCGCTCGCGCCGGAGGTTCTGTAAATGGCCGCGCGCATCAGGAAGGGCGACCGTGTCGTCGTCATCGCCGGCAAGGACAAGGGCCGCACCGGCGAGGTCATCCGCGTCCTGCCGGACGAGGACCGCGCGGTGGTGCGGGGCGTCAACGTCGCCCGCCGCCACCAGCGCCAGACGGCGCGGGACCAGGGCGGCATCATCGCCAAGGAAATGCCGATTCATCTTTCGAACATCGCGATCGCCGCGCCGAGCGACGGCAAGGCCACCAGGATCGCCTTCCGCCGCGACGAGAACGGCGTGAAGCGCGTCGCGAAGCGCACTGGAGAAGTCATCGATGGCTGAGGCGCAGTACGAGCCGCGGCTCAAGACGCAGTACCGCGAGACGATCGCCCCGGGGCTCGTCAAGGAGTTCGGCTACAAGAACCCCCTCGAGGTGCCGAAGATCGACAAGATCGTGCTCAACATGGGCGTCGGCGAGGCGGTGGCGGATTCCAAGAAGGTGCAGTCGGCGCTCGGCGATCTCGCCAAGATCGCGGGCCAGAAGCCGGCCGTCACCCGCTCGCGGATGTCGATCGCGACCTTCAAGCTTCGCGAGGGGATGCCGATCGGGGGCAAGGTCACGCTCCGCCAGCAGCGGATGTACGAGTTCCTCGACCGCCTGGTGAACGTGGCGCTGCCCCGGGTGCGGGACTTCCGCGGCCTCAACCCGAAGAGCTTCGACGGGCGCGGCAACTACGCCATGGGGATCAAGGAGCACATCATTTTCCCCGAGATCAACTACGACCAGGTCGACCAGATCTGGGGAATGGACGTCATCGTCTGCACGACCGCCAAGACCGACGACGAGGCGCGGGCGTTGCTGAAGGCGTTCAATTTCCCGTTCCGGCAGTAAGGACAGGCACGATGGCCAAGACCAGTGCAATCTACCGCGACAAGAAGCGGCGCAAGATGGTGGCGCGCTTCGCCGAGCGTCGCGCCGAGCTGAAGAAGGCGGTGAAGGACGACAGCCTCTCGATGGAGGATCGCTTCCAGGCCAGCCTGAAGCTCGCCGAGCTGCCGCGCAATTCGTCCAAGGTGCGCATCCGCAACCGGTGCGAGGTCACCGGCCGGCCGCGGGCGTACTACCGCAAACTCAGGGTGTCGCGCATTGCGCTGCGCGAACTCGGCTCGGCCGGGATGATCCCTGGCCTCGTCAAGTCGAGCTGGTAAGGAGCGACAAGCATGACGATGTCGGACCCGCTGGGCGACATGCTGACCCGCATCCGGAACGCCCAGATGCGGAAGAAGTCGAAGGTGATCTCGCCGGCCTCGCGGCTGCGCGAGCGCGTCCTCGACGTGCTGCAGGCCGAGGGCTATATCCGCGGCTATTCGCAGCTCGATCTCGACGGCAAGTCCGAGCTCGAGATCGAACTGAAGTACTATGACGGCGAGCCGGTGATCCGGGAGATCGAGCGCGTGTCGCGCCCCGGTCGCCGGGTCTACGCCTCGGTGAAGAACATACCGCGCGTCAGCAATGGGCTGGGCGTCTCGATCCTGTCGACGCCGAAGGGCGTGATGTCGGATACCGAGGCGCGCGACCAGAACGTGGGCGGCGAGGTGCTCTGCCGGGTGTTCTAGGCCCTGCGGAGTCGAACGGGAAAGTTTGGGTCATGTCGCGAATTGGCAAGAAGGCGGTTCCGGTCCCGCAAGGGGTCACCGCCACGATCGACGGACAGAAGGTGGCTGCGAAGGGGCCGAAGGGCGAGCTGACCTTCGTCGCCACCGAGAACGTGGTCATCTCGATGGCCGACGGCGAGGTCTCGGTTCAGCCGCGTGACGAGTCCAAGGCGGCGCGGTCGGCCTGGGGCATGTCGCGGACGATGGTCGCCAACCTCTTCGAGGGCGTGACCAAGGGCTTCGAGAAGAAGCTCGAGATTTCGGGCGTCGGCTATCGCGCCGCGGTGCAGGGGTCGAACCTCCAGCTCAACCTCGGCTACAGCCACGACGTCGCCTATCCGATCCCGCCGGGGATCACGATCACGACGCCGAAGCCGACCGAGATCCTGGTGGCGGGCAGCAACCGCCAGCAGGTGGGCCAGGTGGCGGCGGAGATCCGCGATTTCCGCCGGCCGGAGCCGTACAAGGGCAAGGGGATCAAGTACTCGACCGAGACGATCCACCGCAAGGAAGGCAAGAAGAAGTAAGCGCCATGGCGAAGAACAGCACCGCGCGGCGCGTCGGCAGCGTCCGGCGCCGGATCAAGGCCGCAGCGAATGGTCGGAAGCGCCTCAGCGTCTTCCGGTCTTCCAAGCACATCTATGCCCAGGTGATCGACGACGTCGAGGGCCGGACCCTCGCCGCGGCGTCCTCGCTGGACAAGGACCTCAAGGCGAAGCTCAAGACCGGCGCGGACGCGGATGCGGCGGCCGAGGTCGGCAAGCTCCTCGCGGCGCGGGCGGCCGCGGCGGGCGTCGTCGACGTGGTCTTCGACCGCGGACCGTACCTCTACCACGGCCGCGTCAAGGCGCTCGCCGACGGGGCACGCGAGGGCGGACTGAATTTCTGATGACGGCTTGAACAGCCGTCACGCGACAACGATATCGGGCAAACGGAAAACGATAGAATGGCAAGAGAGCGCGAACGCAGCCGGGACCGCGATCGGGATGAGCGCGACAGCGAATTTGTCGACAAGCTCGTCCACATCAATCGCGTCGCCAAGGTGGTGAAGGGCGGCCGGCGCTTCGGCTTCGCCGCGCTCGTCGTCGTCGGCGACCAGAAGGGCCGCGTCGGCTTCGGCCACGGCAAGGCCCGCGAGGTGCCCGAGGCGATCCGGAAGGCGACCGAGGCGGCGAAGCGTTCGCTCGTCCGGGTGCCGCTCCGCGAGGGCCGCACGCTGCACCACGACGTGAGCGGCCGCCACGGCGCCGGCAAGGTCATCTGCCGGGCGGCGCCGGCCGGCACCGGCATCATCGCCGGCGGCCCGATGCGCGCCGTGTTCGAGACGCTGGGCGTCCAGGACGTGGTGGCGAAGTCCTTCGGCTCGTCCAACCCGTACAACATGGTGCGGGCGACCTTCGACGCGCTGAAGCACGAGGACAGTCCGCGGGGCGTTGCCGCCCGCCGCGGCATCAAGGTATCGACGCTGCAGGCGCGCCGTCGCGACATCGACGCCGAAGCGGCCGTCGAGGCGTGACGGAGAGGGAACGTTGACCATGGCCGAGAAGACCATCACCGTTGAGCAGACCGGCAGCCCGATCCGCCGTCCGGCCGTGCAGCGCCAGACGCTGATCGGCCTGGGCCTCAACAAGATTCGCCGCCGGCGCACGCTGCCGGACACGCCGGCCGTGCGGGGCATGATCGCCAAGGTCAGCCACCTCGTCCGCGTGGTCGAGGAAGGGAAGTAGTCCTATGAAGCTCAACGAGATC
>Ga0182738_1006278_pt1 | contig 12390 bp, 10 predicted proteins | sample eDN5th30CBELigMG_FD_128876 | JGI IMG/M metagenome (GOLD analysis project Ga0182738, IMG submission 128876) | Enriched Miracle-Growth compost microbial communities from Emeryville, California, USA - eDNA 5th pass 30_C BE-Lig MG (version 2)... ...
AGCACCATACGAACAGTTTTCAATAGAGATCTATCTTTTTTGGCCACCAATCTGTTTAAAGTTCGAGTTTATACATGTACTGTACTCAACGAAATTTTAATGTGAAGGCTCAATTTCAAGATGTTTAATTCATATCCTCTAACGAAAAATAATGACAAAAAATAGGGCCCTCTAAATTGACTGGAGGTCTATTTTAAAGTAGTTTAACTTATTCTTCAAAATGAGCTGAGATTCTCCAAGGCAACAACAAAATTAACAAGGGAGGGGAAGATCTTTAGTGGACACCTCGATTTTTTATCTTAAGCTAGGTGAAATTTATTAATTCTTTTCTTTCGAACAGAGGTAAAAACTGGTTGAAAAGAATTCCTATTGATCTTTTTCTCAGAATCTGGGAGATTCGAGAGCTTAAAACTTTTTTGACAGCCATAATTTCTATCGAATCTCGAAGATGGAATTGTTGGTATTCAAGAACAAATCATCCGAAAATTTCAAATTAGAAAAAAATCCATTCGAAGGAGACATTGGAAAAGGAAGAAAATTTTTAATAAGCAAGTCTGAAAAAAATATGAGATAATTTTTTCTGGTCTTGGAGACTTTTGAAAATTTTTTTCTTCAAAAACCTGTAGATCTACCAGGAAGCTGGGAGAAATTGTTGAGTCTGGGCCTCACAGAGGGTTTTTGGTCCAGCCTTCATTGGTTTTTTTTTATGATTGATGAACTTTTCATTGATTAGTTTTTATCTTTTGACAAAAATAAATCTGAGCCAAAGACAATTAGATGATTATTGTTTTTGGACGATGTTTTTAAAAGAGATTTTGATTGGGAAATGAAATTTTGGGACAGTTGATTGAGATCTTGAGACTAGAAATTCTTATGAAAAATCCTCACACTTTGATTGAAATCAAAGCCATGAATATTTGGAGAGATTTAGTGGAGTGAGATCCTTGGTGGTTCTGTCAAAATGAACACAGGAGCAAAAAGTTTTGAAATAGATTTATTTTAACTTTTAATTCAAAAAAAATCTTGACTAGAAAATAGAATTTTAGGGCAATTTATTGATATCCATAAATAATTGCTAAAAATAAGGGCACTCATAATGAAATCAAACCCACGAATATTTTCAGATAATTTATCTTTTCATTCAAACCATTTTAGACCCTCAAGGATCTTGGCAGCATGACTTTTTCATCTAGTGCTTCAGTCTTTCGAGGCTCTGCTTCTTCTGAACACATTCGAGTTTTTTCTCTTGATAATATCTTCGGAAATCTGGCTTTCTAAAGGTTAAACCTTTCCTTTGTATCTCAAATATTAGCATGCAATTCATGTAAGGTTTCTCATTCAAAAGAAGTTAGATAAAGAGAAACAGATATATTCTGACTGAAATAAATTAACGGATAAAAGCTTCAAAGGAGCCTGCGATTAAGAAACTATGCTGAAGTGTTGATGAAGTTCCAACCTTAAAAAAGATAAATTTTTCACACAAACTAAAAAATTATGGCAAAAAATTCGAACACTTTCAAGGCCAGATGAGACTTGGCGAGTTTTCAAAATTGTTTTAGAGTGAAGAGGGGAGTCGAAATCTCGCTGCAGAGATTGATCTTTGCCGCTCTTAATTCCTTGTTTCTACTTGAGGAGATGGTGTTGAGACTCTGAAGAGGTTGATAGAAGAAAGGAATGAAGATGGTTTGAATTAAATTTCAATCATTTGCTTGAAAACAAGGAAAAATAATCCAGAATTAAAAGGTTAACATCAGGCAAAAGTCGAAATATTTTGATTGGTTAACCGTGAGTGAAATTTTAAACACTCAAGTAACTTCAAAATTAAGGGTCTCAAGCAGGAATATAAGCAACTGAAAATTCGTTTTTACTCATAATTAAATAAAAAAATTTCATTTCCTATGTTACCTCAAAAGAGACCTTCAAGGACAAATAGTCAAATCATTCAAGCTTTTACTCTTGCAAGGTAAGGTCAATTCTTTGTCTTCTCTGTGCCCATCAAACCATAGACAAGAGCTTGAGCTTGACAATGAAAAGAATCACTTTGCTGTTATTAACGATAATACTGAAAAAAGAAGAAGCGAAAGGCACGCCAAATTTCCTGCTAAAAAGAAGAAAAAAGATCGAAACCTCAGTAACACCATCAAAGGATCTGAGAAATACAGAGATATGGAAGATCATAGAATTGAACTTGCAGACCTTTTCCAGAGACTTGAAGTCAATCCTGAAATAGTTGGATCCCTTTTCATACCTTGTCTCATCAATTTAGGGCCTGAAAGATTCAGAAGCTGTTGCAAGGAACCAAAAGTATGGTGATAATGCTTTATCTGGCAAGAAGAAAACACCATGGTTCATTTTACTCTTGCATGAAATGACCAGTTTCTTTGCTATTTTACTCTGGATTGGGGGTATCTTGTCTATTCTGGCCTACATCCTTGACTCAAGTGATCGCTCAAACGTAAGATATTTTCAATAAATTATTCACCTTTTCGAAGCTTTATCTTGGTATTGTGCTGTTCATTGTCAATATCCTGACTGCGATTGTTACATATACACAGAATGCGAAATCTGAAGCAATTGTTGATGCTTTCAAAAATTTCATTCCTCCCAAAACTAAAGTTCTTCGTAGTGGTGCCTTCACTACCATTGATGCTGCCAAGGTTCACCATCAGCTAATTTCAGAGAAAATTAACCTTTTTTATCTAGTTGGTACCAGGAGATATTGTCGAGTTGAAAGGAGGAGATCGAGTCCCAGCTGATATCCGTATCCTTTTCTCACAAGAAATGAGAGTAGATAATTCATCTCTGACCGGTGAATCTGATCCTTTACTCAGAACTGTTGAATGTACCAATAAAGAAAACCCCCTTGAGACTGACAACCTTGCTTTCTTTGGGACATTAGTCAAGGAAGGAATTGGCAAGGGTATTGTCATTCAAATTGGAGACAGCACTGTGATTGGTCAAATTGCCAATCTTGCCTCATCAGCTGGAACTCGAGAAAGTCCTTTAAGAAGAGAAATCAACAGATTTATCCTGATAATTGCGGTGATTTCGATAACATTTGGTGTCATCTTCTTTATTGCTGGTTTCGCTTTGGGATATCCCGTTATTACAAATTTCATTTTTGCAATTGGTATTATTGTCGCTAATGTGCCTGAAGGTTTATTGGCTACTGTTACTGCTGCTTTATCAATTACTGCTAAAAAATTATCTGGGAAGAAAGTCCTGGTTAAAAACCTCGAAGCTGTCGAAACTCTTGGGTCCACTTCTTGCATTTGCTCAGACAAAACTGGAACTCTGACTCAAAATAAAATGACAGTTGAGCATCTTTGGTATGGTGGAAGAACTGTCAGAGGCTTAAATTACCAAAAGTTTGGACCTGACCATCAATATGAATATAATATTCGTGATATTGACTTCCAAAATCTCCATCAAAATGCCATCCTTTGTTCTGAGGCCACCTTTGATAACAGTGTTCCCCTTGAAAAATTTGCCAGTCTCACTGGGAATGAAGCTGAAATCGCCAAAAAAAGAGATCAATTACAAAAAGCTCATGCAGCTGAACTCTCTAAAAAGTTATATCTTGAGAGACCTGCAATCGGAGACGCATCAGAAACTGCTTTAATCAAATTCTTCCAGCCAATACAAGATATCCTCTATACGAGGAATGCTTTCCCTATCAGAGAAATGAATGATAAATCCCTCGCAAAAATCCCTTTCAATTCTGCCTGGAAATATGCGCTTACTATCTGTGATTATCAAGCAGAAAATTCCGCAAACTGCATCTTTATTAAAGTAATATCGATCTTTTCTTCTGAGTCATTCTAATATTTTTAAAAGGGCGCGCCTGAAAAAATCTGGTCTTTATGCTCTCATATCTCAGTCAACGGGAAACCTGAACGAATTGATGCCGAATGGAAAAAGAAATTCACTGAAGTTAATCTCAAATTTGGTAATGGAGGAGAAAGAGTCCTTGGGTTTGCCAAAATCCATTTACCAATCAATAAATTCCCTCGTGATTATCAATTCAACTGCAAAAATATTGTTGATCATAACTTCCCCATGGAAGGCTTTGTCTTTTCAGGGCTTATTTCTTTAATTGATCCTCCAAGAGACGCTGTCCCTTTCTCTGTTTTAAAATGCAAGACCGCTGGTATCAAAGTCATCATGGTCACTGGAGATCAACCTGTAACTGCCGCTGCAATTGCCAGACAAGTCAACATCTTCTCCAAGGACGAGAAAACCGTCAATCAAATCGCCGAAGAAAAAGGAATTTCCTTTAATGAAGCATTTGATCAATCAGATGCTATTGTTATCCATGGGGATTTAATCACTCAAGCTTCCAAAGAAGATGAATCCCTTCCTGAAAGTAACCCCCCTTTTGATTTCGATATCTAACCTCCTTCTCATAGGTGAACAAGGCAAAGCTCTTGCTAGATGGCTCAACAAGCCCAAGATTGTCTTTGCTAGAACAACTCCTGCTCAAAAACTTATTATAGTGAAGGGCTGCCAGCAACAAGGACATATTGTAGCTGTTACTGGAGATGGTGTTAATGATTCTCCTGCAATCAAGAAAGCTGATATTGGTATTGCTATGGGGATAACTGGATCTGATGTGGCCAAGGACGCCGCTGATATGATTCTTTTAACTGATGATTTTTCAGCAATTATTGTTGGAATTGAAGAAGGCAGAAAGATCTTTGATAATCTGAAAAAAGCAATTGCTTACTGCCTTACTTCCAATATCCCTGAGCTCACACCATTTTTAATGTTTGTTATCCTCAGAATCCCTTTACCTCTATCCACCATTCTTATCCTTGCTATTGATCTGGGAACAGATATTATCCCTGCTATTGGCTTTGCTTCTGAAGATCCAGAACTTGGTATTATGGTTCGACCTCCTAGAAGAAAAACTGAGCATATGGTCACCAGAAAATTAATCTTGGCCACCTATGGAATCGGAGGAATCTTCGAAAGTTTCTCTGGTTTTTTGACTTATTTTGTTGTCATGAGAGATTTTGGCTTTCCAATGGAAGAATTACTTGGACTTGCTACAAAAAAAGGCATCCCACCCAATGACGGTGATGTATATGATCCTTCCGCTCCATATTTTGGAAATACATCACGCGATTTCATTGATTATTGCACAAAATGCTGGGCTGGTGGAGACTGTGAAGTCAAAGAGTATGGCTCCTCAGATACCCCAGACTGGCTTTATAATGGTGATCAAGATAAAGATCTCAGACTGTGGTACCTACAATGTGATTATGCAACTCAATCCATTCAAAGTATGGTCAATTTTGGGGAATGTAGAGTCAAGCAAGTTGGCTCTATTTCTCAAGTTCCAGTTTGTTATACTGCAGATGCCTTGAAATACGCTCACACGGGCTTCTTTATTTCGATCGTCATTGCCCAGCTTTCCAATGCTTTTCTTTGTAAAACCACCAAACATTCTTTTGCCTTCTCGGGGCTTAATAATTTCGGTCTCATGTTTGGATTTGTCGCTGAATTCGCTCTTTGCATTATCTTGTCTCAAGCACGCCCAATTCATATCGCTCTTAATACAAGAGACGTCGTCTTTCTTCATGCTGGTATTCCCAGTATCCCTTTCAGCATGATCTTGCTATTTTATAGTGAAGCTCGAAAGTATCTGGTCCGAAACTTGAAGTCTCTGGATCCAAGAAAACCAAATTGGCTCGAAAGAAACACTGCCTGGTAATAAAATTCCACATTATGTGAACTAATATTTTTGTGTTTCGCAATACAATTAAATATCTCATTTATTTGTTCCTGATTGTGCATTTATTGGTATTGCAAAGGTCTTTTCTGAAACTAAATATTGGCCAGTAAGGTTTTAGACTTTTAGTCGGAATTTCATTATTTAAAAAGGTTTTTTCCCCCTTTAGACAAAATTTTATTTTCCAAAGATTTTCTTTTCTTAGCATTATCTTTCAAAAGATAATGAGCTTATTTGAGATCGATAGCCTGTTATTTTAGGATGGAAGAATTTAAAATTTCCAAATTTGGAGAGTTTCATATTAAAAAGGGAAGGTGACATCATTCATTCTCTCTTGACAGAAGAAATTTTTTAAAAAATGAATTTGAGGCTCTCATGAAATTGATTGAAATTAATGCCACTTTTCCCACAGCGAATGAAGGAATTTAGAGAGGATTCAGCTCGGCGAAGAGGATCAAGACCGATTTCAGGAATGAGTTGAGTGGGGAGACTCCAAGGTCTTCTGATGGTATTTCTGACTGGGAAAGATATCAAATTGTCGAGGCCAGATGGAAGGTATAACCATTTGAACACAACTAATGATCTCCGGAACTTGAATTATAATTGATTTTCAACCTCAAGATGCTTGTTTTCAATTTTTAAAGGAGAAAGGAAATTGATAAAAATTTTCTGACAAAAAAAATTCTTTGGAAAGAAAACGAAAAATTTCCAGAATTTTTTTTTCAACTTTGTTTTTGCTGGAAAAGAGGTCTTTCTGAAATTTTGTCTAAGAGTGTCAAAGTTTTCGTCAAAATTTCATAAAAATTTGAGATTTAGATAAGATTTGCCTAAACTTAAGGGACTTTTAGACGTAGGAAAATCACTGTTATTGGCAAATCTAAATTCGTTTGTAATGATTGAGAAGTTTTACAAGTTTCTTAATTTATTTGAACTTTTTCATATGGTTTCACAAAAAAAATCCTTGAATTCATCAATTATTTATTCCCAGGCAAGACAAAATCAGAGTTTTCAAATCCAAGTTTTGTATTTTTACAAAACAAAGTTTTTGATGACAAAACACAGTTTTGATTCTTTTAATCAATTCTCTTCTAAAAAAAATTTGAATCAGAAGATTCATTAAAGGATACATAGATGAGAATATATAATTCAAATTTAAATTAAACTGTTTATTAATGTAAAATAAAATTTGAGATTAACAACCCACCAGAAGTTAATGGGCCTGGCAGACGACCCAATAAGCGCAGAAAATCCTTTCCAGAAAAAATTTTTTTTAAAAAGGAGGAAAGATAGAGAAAAGAAGGAAAAGAGAGAAGAGAGTAAAAGGAAAGGAAAGAGCCAAAAAAGAAGTCAAAAGAACAAGCAAGAAGAAATATCTGCGTTGTGTAATGCCCCTCGAAGATCCCAGAGACAGAAAGAAATTCAAGATAGACAAGAAGGTATTTCAGGAAATTCTACAAAGAGATTGCATATGAGAAGAGGTCGTCGTTTGAGCAGGACTGACAAAAAATTAAAAAAAAAAGTGTTGAGATTTGACAGGAAGATGTGAAGGTGGATTTTATGGCTAAATTCTTGAACTTATCTTCATCATGTTAATAATTGGATCCAAATGATTTCATATTGAACAAAAAAATCTGTATTTTGCACAAAAAAACTGTGCTTTGTTTAATAAAGCCCATCTCAAAATCGTCATCATTTCTGGAATGTACCAACCTCAAATTTCTTTTTTCAAGAAATGAATAATTCAGACAGAGTGTAAATCATTGCTAAGGAACCAGAAGACCGGGCTCAGACAAAATGTCCAATTTAAATAGGTTTGCTTGTTTAGACCTAAAGACGTAATTTTAGAACTACTTTTTAAAATTAAAAAAAGAGCATAAAGATTCTGATCTTAAACTATCACCCAAAAAGCTTTTGGGATTTAATCTGGTTAAAAGTCTCAATAATAATTATTTATTAAACTTTTGAAATTCGCAATGAGAAATATCCTTTTCCTTGCTCTTTTCGTTCTCTTAATCAGCAATATTACTGCTACTAACCGTTTCCTTCGCAGCATGGAACATGTCAAGTGCCCTAAGGGAGAACAAAACTGTGGAAGTATGTGCTGTGGTCGTGCTCCAGTTCCTTGCTGCAACCGTCCTATACGCCCAGGACAAACTCACCTTGCTTGCTGCTGGCCTTAAAATGCTCCTATTGATATGAATAATCATAATTTATATAAGCTTTTTTTATTGAGTGAGTAAATGCCCAAATATCCGGGCAAATTTCGGTTTTATTGCGTAATGATGGATAATAAAGTATGAAAAAACAACAAGCTTTCACTCTAATTAATGAATTAATTAATGAACTAAGAAATATTGTTTCTGAAAAACACGTTGACCAGAGATGGCAAATCTAAGAAATAGGACATTTCTCGCATCTGCTCACAAAAAGAAAGCGAAATTCAAGTTTTGAGTTAATATTAAGTCAATTAAATCTTAATAAAGCCTTGATTTTTGCAGGAGATTCAATAAAAGTCGAAAGAAGCCCCTCCAATTTTATCGATTGAATTTGAAAATGCAATTGACTTCAATAGGTGTCGGCTTCACCTTAATAAAAATTGTTTTGATTTCTGAATAAGACAAAAATAGATCCCAGAGGCTCAATGTTTTGCCAAAAAAGTCGAGAAAGTCTCGAGACTCATTATCTCTTTCAATCAATTCAGCCCTTTTCCACTTTCAGAATTTATCTTGATGCGAATATTGCCTTTTCTGCGAAAGAGGAGATATTAAAAATTAAGAAAAATCGAGAAAGTTTTTTCTGAAAAATTTCTTGTAAATCAAGCTAAGCCAATCCATAATATGAGTTGAGGAGTTGATCTGAAATAAAATAAAAGTTTGTTTGGCGGCGTTTCAGTTCTTTGTATTTTTCACATAATTTTGATCTGCTAATGAAAACCTTGTAAAAATAAAAGTACCAAAATAAAAAGTCCTAATTACATACAGGTTTTCAAGGAACACAAATTATGATTCTCGAAAACAGTAATTTGGAAAGGGATCCACTGCTTTTCTACGCCAATCTTGCAGCGTCAGGACTATCCTTTATGAGCAGCGTGTTTATGTGTTATCGAACCCTCAAGAGTTCGCTCAAATCATCTTCTCTCCAACTTATTACATATATTTTTATGGCTGACCTGTTTTTCTCAGTTTCCAATCTCCTTTCAGTTCTGGAAATTGATGGATTTTATTTGTGTCAAGCACAAGCCTTTATGGGGCAATACTTCTTTCTGATGTCCATGCTGATTTCAAGCTCAGTTGCGCTGCTGAGCTATTTTACATTAAGAAGCCTTGACAACAGGTTTGACTCCCAAAGATTTGTCCACAAGGCCGTTTTAGTATGCGGATCTTATTGTTTTACTTGCGCGTTGTTGTAAGTAGCTTCATTTTTTGCAGAAATATAATTTTTTTAGGCCATTCTTTTTCCAAAAATTTGTCATCTATAAAAGACAAGCTTTGTTTTGTAGTATAGCACTGCCTGCGGAAGACCAATCAATTCTACATAAACTTGTGGTCTTGCTGATATTTCAAGGAATTCCTTTGATCACTGGGCTTCTAGTAACAGTGATATCATATTATAAAACAGTGGCAAGCATTCGAAGGACTTTGGGTTCAGTGTTTATTTCTACAAGGTTCAATGCTTACAAAATCTTTTGGTATCCAGCGGTGACATTATTAGCGTTTGGGCCTCATGTTGTTTATAATTTTGAGAATATATTTATGCGAGAGCCAGTAATTTGGATTGAAGTCTTCCATATCTTCATGACAAACTCTGTCGGCTTTTTCAATGCACTCGTCTATGGTTCACTTTATCTCAAAGGCAGAAACTCAAGAAGCTTGCAAAATGAAGCCGAACTTTTACCTTCAAGAAATCTGAATATATATCAGCCTTTGCGTTCAAGTCCTCAAAGGGAAAGAGGAGGCCAAGTTATTCGTCAACTCTTCGAAGAACCTGAGCCACCCCGAGAAGATGAAAGAAATTTTATCCCAGAATCACAACCTTCAACAAACAGATCCTTCAACTCAATGGGATATAGTTCTGATGAATGAGGGAAGAGTTTGAGGATAAAGGTGATTCATTAAGTTGAGAATTACTTCTGGAAAATAACTCTAGTTTTTTCGTTATTTGTATAATATATGATTTGTATGATTTGTACGATTTAATACTTTATCTCCTTCACCACGAGAAAAATCAAACGTCTACTTTTTCATCACAAAAGAATTTTCTTTGTCTTTTCAAAAGATTGTTAATGAAAAATATAATAATATTTTAATTTTAATTTTAGAAAAGATGAGTATTTCCAATGATCTTCAAGGTTCATTGTTTTGGGCCCAATTACTTGCAACACTTGCTACAATAGGAGGGAGCACATGGATGATACACTCTTGCTACAAAGCTCCAAGACCAAGAAATGACATTGTAATCCTTGTTGGAGCAATAGGTGTTTCTGACTTGATCTACGCTTTTCCAAATGTTTTATCTCTTGCTCATCACCAAGGAACTCCATTCTGGTGTTCACTTGAAGGATTTACAAGAGAACTTTTTTTGGTTTCTCTGTTCTTAGTGACATCAACAGCTATCTTATGTTTCAGACAAGCCAAAGAGCGATCTCAAAAGGGTCAAGAAGGACTGCCAACAAGTCAGAGAGGGTTCGTCATCAAGGCTATTATCATCAGCTCATTGTATATTGAGTTTTAATTTATCTAACATTTCAAAGGCCATTTATTTTTCCAATGTGGTTTGCTTATCGAGAGACAAATGTTCATTGCTGGGTGACTGCTCCAGCTAGCAGTCAAGATAAAGAAGCTTTGATGGTACTAGCTGTCTTTGTTTTTGAGATAATTCCAATTTTTGTTGGAGCAGTGTTTACTTTTCATTTTTATTACCAGGCCGTCCAAATTGCAAATGATAGTGTTGGGTCATTCGTAAGTAGGCAATTTAACAGTTATCATTTATTCTGGTACCCATTTGTGCTTTTTGTGCTGTTTGTATTTAGCATAATTGATGATTTGCACTGCGCAAGGCAAGAAAGGATATAAGGCGTTTGAACTGCTTCATACTGCTCACCCATTCGATCGGCTTTTTTTCCATGCTATCCTGTACGGATTTCAGAAAAAAGGAATTTTTGCTCGAAATCAAGTATTGTTTTGGAAGAAAAATTGGTTTAATTGTTTCTAGGTTGTGTTACTCCAAGCCATTTGAGAGTATTTTTTGCGATGTATGTCTAAAGATTTTTTTGACTTGAACAAGTATTTATTAAGTTGCATATGATTGAGTTTTCTTTGGAGATATCATTGATCAATGGAGGGAAAGATATAAAATAGTCTAATATCCATAAAAATTCAGAATTTCGTAGTTTTAATAAAATTTATTTGATTATAAACTCAAAGGAGATGACAAGCACCTATGATCTCTATTCAGTACCAAGCCTGTATTTTTCTCAGTTGATAGCGACTGCTGTTTCTATTTTTGGAAGCTGCTGGATGCTTTCTTCTTCTGTACGTATCCCTAACAAGACTCCTATCTCAATTCTGGTGATATGGGTGGCAATCGCAGACTTGATTTATGCATTACCCAACGCTATGTCACTTTTCGGATATGGTCATGACAGCATCTTTTGCAAGATCGAAGGGTTTTCTCGAGAGTTGTTTTTGCTTTCACTGTATGTGATCACCTCTGGATCTATTCTATGTTACAAGGATTCTTTGTATCGGTTCCAAGGTGTTGAAGCTTATGGCCCTCAATATCAAAAGAGTTTTGTTATCAAAGCTATTTCTTTCAGTATCATCCTCAGCATTGCCCTCGCCATAGTGTATCTTTCTTGATAAAATCCTTTTACAATATTTTATTAGGCCCCTCCTTCCTCAGGATTACATTGTATATCAGCAAACAAATGTGACTTGCTGGGTTGCAAACCCAGGTAATGATAGGATGCTAAATTTTGCAGGAGTTTTGATTTTTGAGGTCATCCCATGGATTGTTGCAATGTATCTGACTTTTACATATTATTTCAAAGCATATGCAGTGGCTAAAGAGAATCTTGGAATCTCATACCGTTCTTTATATTGGTATCCCGCAGTTCTGTTTCTTGCATTTTTCCCAACCTCTGTTGATGATATCTGGACTGCTCTCTATCCTTCCAAGCCATTCCAATATTATGTTGAAGTCTTGCATATTTTGTTAACTCATTCAATTGGATTTTCTAATGCTCTTGTTTATCGCCTGCAAAGTTCAAAGAAATCTGGATCAAGTGAGGTAGAAATGAGAGTTGTGGATTTTGTTTTGTTTTAACCTTTTTATAGCTTGATTCAAGACTAAACACATTGTAAAGCGTAGGGTGTCTTTTTTTTTTTAATTATATAGTTTTTATATTTATTGAATTCCAAGTATTTATTATAGTTATTGATGTTACCGAGATATGATTTATTTGAATTTATGTCTTTGAAAAGTGGAAATACAGTCCCAGTTAGGACTTTCAAAAAAATATTACAAAGAAATATTAATGAATATTGGTAACTTTTTTGAAGAGAGTATTGAGGATTGATCCCGGTTTTATATGGAGAGTAAAGTTTGAATCTCTATACAGTCCATCTTGCAAATCTATATTTTCATTCATCAATTTA
>Ga0182738_1006279_pt1 | contig 12388 bp, 5 predicted proteins | sample eDN5th30CBELigMG_FD_128876 | JGI IMG/M metagenome (GOLD analysis project Ga0182738, IMG submission 128876) | Enriched Miracle-Growth compost microbial communities from Emeryville, California, USA - eDNA 5th pass 30_C BE-Lig MG (version 2)... ...
ACCGATCATTTTGAAACGAATTTACTTACTTCTTTTGAAGAGGTTTCAAGCAATACATTTAAGCGGATTTTAATTGGCAGTATTTTTATTATGGTCTCTCTTCTAATTATTACTGGATTTGTCTTTAAAAATGTATGGTCTATATCTACACGCTTAAATAAAGTCTCAAATATTATGGCCAATGTTGCTAACGGAAAGGAAGATCTATCTAAAAAGGTGGAGGATACTGCTAAAGATGAGATTGGCGATGTTGCAAAATCATTTAATCGCATGACCCAGTCTTTAGAAGAACAAATGGAGAGAGAACAGAAATTACTATGGAATAAATCCAATATGGCTGAAATCACAACAAGCTTAAGTGGGAATCATGATTTAGAGTCATTAGCTCGTACATTCCTTTCCAAAATAGTGCCTTTAGTGGAGGCATGTCATGCAGTGTTTTATATAAAATCATCTACTCCACAAGCTAGTAAACAAAAGTATAATCTGCTTTCGTCCTATGCATATAAAGAGAGAAAGCATATGACAACTGAATTTGAAGGCGGAGAAGGTTTGATTGGGCAAGCAGTTCTTGAAAAGACACCTATTTTTCTTACAAACGTTCCTGCTGATTATGTAAGTGTAAAGTCTGGACTTGGTGAAGCAACTCCACTGAATCTATATGTCATTCCAATTCTTTTTGAAGGGGATGTAAAAGCGGTTTTAGAAATGGCATCCTTCCGACCAATTAGCACACAGCAGCAGGAATTTGTAGAAGAAGTGGTCAAGGGATTAGGTATTATCATTGATAGTGTGATGGGAAGAATCCAATTGGCGAGGCTATTAGAAGAATCCCAAGCATTAACAGAAGAAGTACAAGCTCAAAGTGAAGAATTGCAATCCCAGCAGGAGGAATTAAGAGCTTCCAATGAAGAATTGGAAGAACAAACACAGGCGCTGAGACAATCTGAGAAAAAACTGCAAGCCCAGCAAGAAGAGCTTGAACAAACAAATGCAGAGTTAAAAGAAAAAGCGCTTATTTTAGAAAATCAGAATAGACAATTTGAAAAATCAAATCGAGAGGTAGAACATGCCCGTGCAGAGTTAGAAAACAAAGCCAGGGAGCTAGCACTTAGTTCAAAGTATAAATCTGAATTTCTAGCAAATATGTCTCACGAACTTCGAACACCGTTAAATAGTCTATTGATATTATCACAGCTTCTATCCGACAATCATGAAGGCAATTTATCAGAAAAACAAATAGAATATGCGAAAACTATCTATTCTTCAGGAAATGATTTATTAACCTTGATTAATGATATTTTAGACTTAGCAAAGGTTGAATCAGGAAAAATGGATGTGAACCCAAGTCATATCCAGATGGATGAATTAGTAGAATTTCTTGAAAATAATTTTAGACCAATAGCAATTAAAAAGAACATACGATTTGATATTTTATTAAAGGATAATCAGGGTTCCTATTTATATAATGATGAACAGCGATTGAAACAGCTTTTAAAGAATTTATTATCTAATGCGTTTAAATTTACCCAGCAAGGTGGAATCGTATTCGAGATTGAAGCGAATCAAAAGGATGAATTTAGATTTTCTATTAGAGATACAGGAATTGGCATTCCGAAAGAAAAACAAGAATTAATCTTCCAAGCATTTCAGCAGGCTGATGGCACAACAAACAGGAAATTTGGAGGTACTGGATTAGGTCTGTCTATTTGCCGAGAGCTTTCTGAGCTTTTAGGTGGTCGTATTGAGGTGGAAAGTGAGGAAGGGAAGGGGAGCACGTTTACCTTTATTGTTGGCGATTATCAGGAAGAGAAGAAGGATATTTCCACCTTTGTGATGGAGGAGGAAATAGCTGCTACGAAGGAACAAGCATATCGTGTAGAGGTTCCGTATAAGCAATATAGCATTATGCAAGAAACCGATATTAAAAGACTATTAATTGTGGATGATGATAGCATTCAACGAAATTATTTAATGGAATATATAGGCGATAAAAATGTAATAATTAAAGCGGTATCAACTGGCTTTGAAGCGATAGAAGAGTTAAAAGTAAATCAATTTGACTGTATCATCCTTGATTTGGGCTTAACAGATACAAGTGGGTTTACTTTATTAGAAGAAATCAAAAAAGATTATACAAATAAAGATTTGAAGGTTTTTATATATACTGCTCGTTCCCTTACCTCTAAAGAGGAGTTATTTTTAAATAAATATGCTGATACTATCATTATTAAAGATTCACATGCACCACATCGCTTAAAGGAGGAATTGGAGTTATATTTAAGCGTAAACCAAGAATATTATATAGAAGAAAACCAAGATTCCGATAAATTCCAGAAAACGAAAGCGTTAGAGGGAAAGCAGATTCTTCTTGTGGATGATGATGTTCGGAATGTCTATGCATTATCAAGTGTATTAGAAATGCATGGGATGAAAATACTATTTGCAGAGAATGGTAGAGAGGCACTTGAAATGCTAGATAAAATGGAAGAAATTGATTTAGTGTTAATGGATATTATGATGCCTGAAATAGATGGGTATAAAGCAATAAGACGAATACGACTGGATGATAAATTAAAAGAAATTCCTGTAATTGCGCTAACAGCAAAAGCGATGAAAGAGGATCGTGAAAAATGTTTGAAAGCTGGAGCATCTGATTATATTACGAAACCAATCCAATCTGATCAACTTCTTTCTTTAATCAGTGTGTGGCTCTACCCAGTAGAAGGAAGAGAATAATGGATAATGGGCGGACCATGAGATGATGAAAGAATATCAACAAGTAAATGGAAAAGATAAGGAAAAAATTGAAATTGAATTACTATTACAGGGCTTATACGCCTGGTGTGGATATGACTATCGGAATTATGCATATAATTCGATTCGAAGAAGAATATGGCATCGTGTGCATGCAGAGAAATTAGGAAGTATCACTGGTTTATTAGAAAAAATTCTGCATGATTCGGACTGCCTTAAAAGATTGATTCAAGATTTTTCTATCCATGTGACAGAGATGTTTCGTGATCCAGTTTTTTTCTTAGCATTTCGGGAAAAAATAGTTCCTGTTTTACGGACATATCCCTCGATTCGAATTTGGCATGCAGGCTGTTCAACAGGGGAAGAAGTATATTCTATGGCAATTCTCCTCCAAGAAGAAGGTATTTATGAGAAAACGAAAATATATGCAACGGATATTAGTGCAGATGTTTTAAAGGTTGCAAAAACAGGCGTATTTCCAATCGCAAATATGAGAAAGTTTACAACCAATTATATAAAAGCGGGAGGCACGAAAGCATTTTCTGATTATTACGATGTAAAAGGCGATACAGTAAAGTTTGAAATAAATTTAACGAAAAATATTGTATTTGCACAGCATAATTTAGTAACAGATCGCTCCTTTAATGAGTTTCATGTTATTTTTTGTAGAAATGTATTAATCTATTTTGATAAAGCTCTTCAAAATAAGGTACATCAGCTTTTTTATGATAGTTTAGGGATGTTTGGATTTTTAGGACTTGGTGATCGAGAATCCATTTTATTTACCGATACAGCAGGTTGTTATGAAGAACTTAGCAGCCAGGAAAAGCTGTATAGAAAGATAAAATAGCTTTGGTGAAACGCCTTGCTATAAATAGGAGTAAATAAGAAAGAAATTAGGAATATGTTCCTAATTTCTTTTTTTTTGAAAAATAGGAAGGAGAGCTAATACAACCCCCTTCGTATATTTAGTAAGATGGAAGGGAATAGGTAAAAAGTAATAGTTGGTCCTACTTATAAACTTCAATTAGACCAAACCAGATCAACTATCCATAAATGTTTTGTATGAACTAGCCATTAGTAATGGCATGAAAGAATATTTTCACTTTAGTGAAATGGAAAGATAAGATTGGAGGATGATTTTGGTATGGCGAAATTTAATTTCTTAAGAGATAAAAAAATTGAAGTAGAGGAAAACCCGATAGAAATAGGTAACTTAGAATATTTATTAAACAAGGAAACGTTTCATGCCATATTTGAAAAACATCCAGATATTGTATTTACATTGGATACTCACGGAAAGGTATTACATTATAATCCATCATTCAAAAGAATCCTTGGCTATGAAAAAAAAGAAGTAGATAACAATATTAGTAAGATATATACAAGGAAGCATCTGAATCTTAGAAGAAGTTATATTAAAAAGACATTAAGTGGTGAGAGCCAAAATTTCAAAGCGGAAATAATCCATAAAAATGGTCAAATACTAACATTTGATATTACATATGTTCCAATTATGGAAAAAAAAGATCAAGTGCTTGGTATTTATGGAATAGCAAAAGATATAACCTTGTTGACAAAGAATACAAAGGAACTATTGAAGATTAAAGAAAATCTGGAATTAGCTCAACAAGTAGCGAAGATTGGAAGTTGGGAATACGACATTGTCAAGGATCAAGTATATTGCTCCAAGCAGATTTATGAAATATATGGAATTGACAATAAATTGGTTGTGCTTTCCTATAAGAAAATAGCTGGTTTTGTTCATCCTGATGATCGTGATTATGTCGATTCTATCTATGAAACAGCACTTAAAAATAAAGAAAGCTGCACAATGGAATATAGAATTACAAGATCAGATGGTAATATTATTTATGTGTTTGTTCAAGCAGAAGTGATTTTGGATGATAATTCTCGTCCTATAAAATATGTAGGAGTTATTCAAGATATAACGAAGCGAAGATTGGCAGAAAAGAACTTAGTAGAAGCGGAAGAGAGGTTTAGAAATATTTACGATAATCTAGATGTTGGCATTTGGTCTCTTGATGTCGTAAATAATAAATTTCTTCTAACTTCTCCAGGCGTACAAAAAGTTACTGGGTTCAGTGCGGAAGAATTAGTTGATTTGGGATGGGAGTCAATCGTTTACTCAGAGGATTTATTGGTGCATAAAAAAATAAAGGGAAAATTAGTAACTGGCGAATCGATTACTAATACCTATCGAATTACCACGAAACAAGGAGAAATAAAATGGGTACAAGAACAAACGATACCTGTTTTAGATAAAGCAGGGAATGTTATAAGATTAGATGGAATTGTTTCAGACATCACTTTTTTAAAGAAAAGTAAGGAAAAAATAACGCATTTAGCCTATCATGATTATTTAACTGATTTGTCTAATAAACGAATGTTTGATGAGAAGATGGAAGAAATAATTGAGACTTCCCAACGAAATAATCAAAATTTTTCTGTTCTTTATTTGAATCTAGATAGATTTAAACAGATTAATGAGAGACTAGGTCATGTTATTGGCGATAAGCTGTTGCAACAATTTACAACAAGGTTGGATCGGAAGCTTAAAATGACTAATTATTTATTTGCAAGACTTGGTGGAGATGAGTTCGGGATTCTGCTTTGGGATTTCGAGCAATCAGACTTTCCAGTAACGATCGCAAAGACAATTATCGATTCCATGAAACTGTCTTTTATAATCGATGAATATGAATTGTTTGTAACGACAAGTGTTGGTATCAGTACTTTTCCAATTGATGGACAAACAAAAGAAGAACTAGTAAAAAAAGCAGACGCTGCTTTGCATAGAGCAAAGGTAATGGGCAAAAACAATTACCAAATTTATTCTACTTTGTTAAATATATCTTCCTTCAAACAATTTCAGCTAGAAAGAGATTTATATAAAGCACTAGATCAAAAAGAATTTTTTCTTCAGTTTCAGCCTAGAGTTGAGGCGTCGTCTGGAAAAATGGTAAGTGCAGAAGCGCTTGTACGATGGGCAAATCCAGAATGGGGATATGTTTCTCCAAGAGAATTTATTCCCATTGCCGAAGAAAATGGGTTGATTCTACCTATTGGTGATTGGGTTTTTCGGGAGGTTTGTAACAGGATTTCCATTTGGAAAAGCATGAACCTACCTATTGTACCTATCTCTATTAATATTTCAGCGCAAAGATTATTGAAAAGTGATTTTATTCCAAATGTTATTCAGACCTTAAGAGAAACGAATACAGATCCTTCCTTAATTGAATTTGAGATAACAGAGACTACTTTAATACAATATGAAGAAATTGTCACATTAGCTGTTCAACAATTGAAAAAAATTGGAATTCGTATTGCATTAGACGACTTTGGAACGGGTTATTCTTCGTTAACTTATTTAAAACAATATCCAATTGATACGATAAAGTTAGATCGGTCTTTTGTAAGGAATATAACTGATTCCAAAAAGGATGAGATGATTGTCAAATCGATGATCTTTTTAGCAAAAGGATTGGATATGAAAATTGTCGCAGAAGGTGTAGAAAAAAAGGAGCAATTATCTTTATTAAAGCAACAAGAATGTGATGAAATACAAGGATTTTTATTTAGTAAATCAGTTGGAGAAGAAGAATTTCAATCCTTTTTGCAAAACAAGATTTTAAAACCAATAGATCCTCAATGGGAGAGGGAAGATATGACAAATAGAAGAAATTTCTATCGGATTAATTTACTTCGCCCCTTACAGGCAACGATGTCTTTAGTATCTATTAAAGGGAAAAAAGTTAAGTTGGGGAAAACGGAAATTCTTATTGAAGATATAGGAATTGGTGGACTAAGAATTCTCTCGCATATTGATTTACCTGTTAGACCAGATATTGACTTACAATTTGAAACATTTATATTAAATGAGCATGTAGAGTTGACTGGACATATTGTCTGGAAACATGAAGTAAATGATATTTACCAATATGGTATCCAATTTGTAATGAAGAATAAAGAAAGAGATTATTTTGCCAAACTATTAAATAAATTTTCAGTGCAATATCGTAAAAATCCGTTATTAACCAATTGTAGTTTTATAAATGAGGAAAAAATAAGCTATCTTAAAAAGTTTCAATAATTAGGAAACTTTTCTTATATTATTATAGAGAAACTATGTGCAAGCAATAAGAACTCAAGGAAGATAGCAACTTTCTTCATATAAGACTCCAATGGATAATTAACTATCAGTAGGGGGAGATGTAACCCTCACTAATCTAAATTTCACTTTATGGCTATGTTAAGGAATATTGGTTTCGATTTTAGTAAAAAAGGTCTCTATTACGTTTAAAAATCGACTAAATCCACTATTCTTATTAACATAGCTATTTTTTATGAAAGGTTGTCTATAAATATGGAAGATAAAAATACAACTCAGTTGCACCCTAAAGATATCAATGGTCTTATAAAATTACTATTAACGGCATTTCACTCACTTCAGGATCTTGTATATGTGGTGGAAGTGACAAAAGATGTTTATAGATATGTGTTTGTGAATCATGCTGGATTAAAAGTGTTAAAGACGGATGAAAGTATATTTGGAAAAACGTTTGATGATGTATTAGAAAAAGAGGAGGCAGAAGTTTTAAAGTTCCATTATTTAAAGGCATGTACTAGTAATAAAGTAGTGACATTTGAAGACCAAATATTACTGCCCAAAGGTAAAGTAAGGGTAAATGAAACAGTATTAACACCTTTTATTGATGATGATAATAATATTTATATCATTGCTGTCGTTCGTGATATTACGGAAAAAGCGAGGCAATTAACAGAGCTACAACAGTCTCGTAAGCGACTAGAGGAGAAGGATCAGCTATTAGCATCTCTTTTAGATCAAAATGAAGACGCTATATTTATGTTTGATATAGGTGGATATTTTCTAGAGATGAACGGATCTACAGAAAAAATAACAGGATATGGGAACGAAGAATTAATTGGAACGCACTTTTCAAAAACATTGCCTAAAAATAAAGTAGAGAAGGTGGAGCATCACTTTAAGCAGACGACTGAAGGGAAGTCCAGTAGGTACGAGACTGTTATTTATCACAAGGATGGGCATGAAGTATATTTGAATATAAAGAATATACCAATTGTTGTGGAGGGGAAAGTAACAGGTGTTTTTGGAATTGCTAGAGATATAACAAAGGATAAAACAAATTTAGAGGAATTGAGTGTCGTTAAATCAAGACTAGAATCTTTCATTCAGGATAGTACGGATTCTATTTCAATGGTTGATAGGGAGGGAAAAGTTCTCTTTATCAATGAAGCATTTACGAATATATATGGATTTTCACAGGAAGAAGTGGTAGGAAAAGAGCCACCAATAATCCCTAATTGGCTAAAAGAAGAGGCGGAAGTGTTAAATCAAAAAGTTTTAATGGGAAAAAAAGTGCAAGGAATCTTTGTGAAAAGACAGAAAAAAACAGGCGAGTTAGTCGATATGAGTGTTAGCTTATCACCCATTTATGATGAGTTGGGGATAATATCGGGAGTATCCCACATTGCTCGTGATATCAGTGACCAGAAGAAATTACAAATGGAAATAATGAGTATAAAAGAAGAATTAGAGCTTGTGTGGAATAATACTTCGGATGCAATCTTTATGATTAATCAGAATGGAGAGTTGCTGAAGGGAAATCCAGCCTTTGAGGAGATGCTTGGGTGGAAAGTAGAAGAACTGACTAAGTTATCTACATCCCCTATTTATCCAGAATTTCATCTAAAACAAGTAGAATATTTCCTTGAGGATTTAAGAAGCGGACAAAGAATTCCAAGTTTTCAAACACAGCGAATGCGTAAGGATGGTTCACTTATTGATGTAGTTGCTTCGTATAGACCTGTTAACAAAGGAAAGATTTTAGCAGTTGGTACTTATAAAGATGTTACCGAGTATACACAAGTTTTGAAAAAACAGCTGGAAAGTGAGGAAAAGTTTAAACGTGTGGTAGAAGCTGCCCCTGAAGCTATCGTCATACTTACAGATGAAAAAATAAGCTTTATTAATCGAACAGGTTTAGAACTTCTAAAGGCGAAAAATAAGAATCAAGTAATTGGAAAACCGTTTTTGGATCTTGTCTATCCAAGTGATCAAAACCAAATGGTAGAAAAAATGAAGCATGCTCAATATCAAGTGAATAAGGAGATGGCAGAACTAAAATTTTATACTTTAGAAGGCGATACTATTTATGCAGAAACGACATCTGCCATTATTAAGGACCATGGAGAAGTATCCGTTGTCGTTATGCTTAGAGACAGTACGACGAAAAAAAGAGCAGAGAAAGCGATGAGAGAAAGCGAGGAACGATTTCGAATTATTGCAGAATATTCTATGGATATTATTAAGGTACTAAATCCACAAGGGAAAATACTATATGCCTCCCCTTCTTTAGAAAAAATATTAGGGTATCCGATCAGAAAGATGATTGGAAAAGAATTTTTTATCAATGTTCATCCAGAAGATCTGCAAGAGATTAAAGAAAAATTTAAAAAGATGTTTGAAACGAAAGAGTACTTTCAGGTGAATTTACGGCGAATACATCAAGATGGCCATTCAGTATGGTTAAATACTGATTTCGTTCCAGTTATAAATTCTGAAGGGGGGATTGAGAGAATTGTTTCTATTTCGGCAGATATTACGGAAATGCGAAGAAAAGAGAAACATTTATCTGAAATGGCTTACTCTGACCATTTAACGGGTCTCCCGAATCGAAGATTATTTCTTGATCGCCTGCAGCAGGCATTTTATACATCTGACCGTACAGGAAAGTTGACTGCTTTAATGGTGTTAGATTGCGATAAATTTAAAAATATCAATGATACGCTTGGTCATGATGTAGGGGATGAAGTGATAAAGATATTCGCGCAAAGAGTGAAAAGCTCGCTACGCAAGAGAGATACTTTATCAAGAGTAGGTGGAGACGAATTTACGATTGTCTTGCCGGAATTAAGTAAACTCGAGGATGTTTTCGAGATAGCTGGTAGAATTCTCAGAATAGTGAATGAAAAAATGTTGATAAGTGGAAATGAATTGGAGATCTCGACAAGTATAGGAATTTCTTTTTACGACCCCCATACCCCTTGTAATATAGAGGACTTATTTAAACAGGCGGATAAAGAATTATATAAAGTGAAAGAAAAAGGTGGAAATAGTTTTTCTTATAAACAAGAGTCTACTTTATAGAGCTTTTTTCATGAATATTATATTAAAAAATACCACAAAATAAAATGTGGTATTTTTTAATATCTTTATTTAGTTATATCTTTTTTTTGAATGAATTCTGTATTCATTATGCCATCAAAATCTACTGGACGTAATTCAAACCAACCTTTAATGCTAGGCCAAACTGTTAACTCTACCCCTGCTTTTTCATAGTGGTTTACCTTTATGGCATTAACAGAAGGACGAGCATATGTTGTCACATTTTCTAATGTTTTTACTTTTTTCATCTATATACTCCCTTTCTCATTACTATTTTGTTTCCTCGAGTACTACTTCTAAAGAAATATTGTTACGAGGATTTGTATAAAACGGTTGAATAGAGTATACCTTTCCGAATGATTGTAAAGAGGTAATGATATCATGTTCTTTTAGATACTCCGCCCTTGATGAGCCAAGTCTTCTTCTTTTCACATAACCATTAATGGATGCTTCTACAAAAAGATCCCATGTACCCACAAGCCCTTCATCAAAAAGTATTTCTTGATAATTTACCAAAAAAGTAAACATATTTTGTACTTCTGGAGATTGATTCTTATGATGTACTTCTAATCCTGTAGCCCTGTGGACCATGCGAAGTTCATATTTTACGTCTTGATTAATTAATAGGCTTTGTGTCATTTGGCCATTAATTGTAAATGTCTTATCATCAAATTCCATGTCATTAATATACACATCAGAGGTGTTAAATTGGTTTACTACATGTTCTTCATCAAATGCAACTTCTTTGGTGATTTTACGTAATCTTGCATAGATAAAACCATTTTCTATTTTAGTCACATCATTTGCTGTTACTTTGTTAATTTGTTCATGAAGAGCTAATAATTTATCTACATTATTTTCCTTCGCTACCCTTAATAAATATTGGAATCTAGAATGCATAGATGAAATAATATCATCTTCCACATGGTTATCGATAAATAATTTAGTTTCATTTAACCAATCTATCTTTTGTTCCTTATTTAGCAATCCAGAAAGTAAATGGCCCTTTAATCTACTTGCATGTAAAAAGCGATTTAAAAAGGCGATTTTTAGCTCTCTTTTATAAAGAGCGTTCAAGCTACTGTTTTCAAGGAATTCCATAATTCTATTAAAGGAAAAGAAGAATTCATTTGCAGGAAAGTATTTTAAGCTTAAATTTTCATTTCCTCTAGCAACTACATAATAGTAATCATAGTCTGATAATACCGTTATTACTTTTGCATTAATATAGCACTGCATTACAAATAATTGATCTTCTCCTACTACAGCTTTTGGATGGAATCGGAAGCCATTCTCCTTAACAAACTGTAAGTTGAACATCTTATGTGGAGCTAGACTATACACTAAATTATCTTCTATAATATCTGCATGAAATCTATTGCCTTTCTTAAACATAGATTTAGGCACTCCACGACCATTTACGCCTACATATTTTCCATAAATGACATCTGATTTATGTTCTGTTGCAGCACGATAAAACCTTTCTAATGTTTCTTCACCGAGAAAATCATCATTATCTAAAAATAAAATATACTCTCCTCTCGCTGCTTCAATCGCATCATTTCGAGGAATCATTGGGCCACCTGAGTTTTCCTCCCGGTCAATCAAGATTAAATTACTCATTTTCTTTTTATATTCATTGATAACCTCTATACTTTTATCTGTTGAGCGATCATTTACACAAATAATTTCAAAATCGCTGGAGTCCATTGTTTGGTTCATTAATGAATCCAATGTAACATTTAAATGTCTAGCAGCATTATAGATTGGAATTGCTATTGTTACCTTCAATTTTTACCCCTCCACATACCTTGTTTCCTTAGTCAATAAGAAATATCATACCATACTTTTAACTAGTAGTAGGTTTCATCTATTTTACAATGTTTTAGGAACTTTTTATTTTTGCTTTTTGTTAATATATAAATCAAGAAATAGTATAATACTATTTCTTTGCAATTTCTACCATTACTATCAATAATTTTAAAGCTTCAATCTCGTAAGTTTGTCCCAATATAAAACATTTAAGCAAACGATACTATTTTGCTTAGAAAAAAGTTGAAAATCTAGTAAGATTTTTGACTTTTTCTAGCTTTATTGCTACTTTTTTATATGTAGTATTTCAACTTTTATCTATATTTACAAGTTAAACATTATATTTTGATTACATTTATATAAGTTGTCATATATTTAGGGTAAAATAAATTGCATGCTTAAAAGAAAAGGAGAATTTCTTAAATGAAAGGAATTATACTAGCTGGCGGAAGTGGAACAAGGCTCTATCCACTTACTTTAGTGACAAGTAAACAGTTATTACCTATTAATGATAAGCCAATGATTTATTATCCACTTTCTACTTTAATGTTAGCGGGAATCAAAGACATTTTAATTATTTCTACCCCA
>Ga0182738_1006280_pt1 | contig 12387 bp, 2 predicted proteins | sample eDN5th30CBELigMG_FD_128876 | JGI IMG/M metagenome (GOLD analysis project Ga0182738, IMG submission 128876) | Enriched Miracle-Growth compost microbial communities from Emeryville, California, USA - eDNA 5th pass 30_C BE-Lig MG (version 2)... ...
AAGTGTGAGACCAGTTTTCTTGATCAGCTCTAAAGGTCAAGGAGATAGACTTGAAGGAATCAAGGACTTGATTCATTTTTTAAAAGAAATGATACCTGATGCTGAAGATTACAGAAAATCTCTCACATTTATGTTTACAAAATTTCCTAAAGATAAAAGAAAAGAGATCAATGCTTCAATAAACGTTCTGATTAAAGAGATGGATACTATTGAAAGAGCTGATAAAACTTATGGTGCTATCTTACATGATATGCTTGAAAAAACTCGACCTAGTGAGTTGATCGCGGTAGACCCGATAGAAGATAAAAATCCTGGATACACGCTAGATAAGATTGCAGAAGCTCGTCCGATTGCAAGACCTGAAGAAATTTTCCAGTTTACTCTGAGTGAGAAGTCAAGAGGAGTTCTGAGAGAACAAATATCGCTGCATAGAAATACGATTTTGAAAGCTCTTGAACGCTCTGATTTTGAATTGATCAAGTACAAACTGGAAGAATTAAAGAGTCTAAAAGAGCTGATTGATGATGAAATGATAAAGAAATCACTCGCAACCTGTATAAAAGACGTAAATGATTTTCTCAAGGAGGGATATCAACAAGCAAGCTCCCACATAAATACTTGTATGAAAGAAGAAAATAGCTTGTCTGAAAATGAAATCAAGGAATACAAGGAAAAAGCTATCAAACTTCAAACTCTTGCTGATTTCATTAAAGCGTTTAATGATGAAGACAAAGACGACTTTGATCTTGTGAGACATTTAGAGAAGCAGATTGAGAATCTCCTTAAAAGTATTGAAACCAAAAGTTTTGATGATCCAATGTCAAAGTCTGCTTCGGATAAGCTTCAGTTGATTTCCAAGTATTTCCCTCATTTTCTTGAGACCTGCACGAAAGCAAATATGATCATCCAGGTCTCATTTGACAAAGCTTGTGAAAATTATTCAGAGCTATTCAACAACGAGAAATTCCCAGAAAGTGAAGCCGAACTCAACAAAATCAAGCAATTCTCCTTGTCATCACCCAATGACTATTTCACAAAGAAATATCAACAATTAAAAGAAGAACTTCTTCAAAGTGTCAAGTCTACAATCCCAAAGCTTATCGAGTCGGTTCTCAAAAAGTACACATTGGCCCCAGAGGACATTGAAACCATCAACTCCTCTTTATCAAGGCTTGAGTCGATCAAAGCAGCTTACATCAGAGGGAACCATATTTCTAAAGAAGAAATCGAGTCAGTTTGCGAATCATGTGCTGAGAAAATTGAGCCTCATTTTGAGAGACTTGTCCAGAATATTGAGAAGCGAACAGAGAGCCAGGGCTTTGAATGTCTCTCTAATCTCCAAGAGTCTTTTAACCAACTCAGTTTGATAAGAAATATTGAGCTTGTCAAAAATAGAACAGCTAAATCTTACTATCAGATAGTTGAAAAACTGAGAAATATCACACAAGATATAACGAGAAAAATCGCAGAAAATCTTGATACAACAAATAATCACAAAATTAATAGTCTCAAGATCTCGAGTCTGTTAAGATTATTATCGAAAAATCAATGGATTGATGATTTTAAAAAAGATCTGTATTCAGAAACACTCAACAACATTCAAGAAGAAGCTTTGAAAGCTTACAGCCATTTAAAGGGTATCCTGCATAGACTTATCTCCAGTCATTCTAGTCACGAAGTTCATAAGTGGATCCAAGAAGGTTATCAAATTATCACAATTACCCAAGATATGGGTTGCTTTGAAGAGGTCCTGGCAGAATTGAAGAAAGAGAGAGTTGAGGTCGTCAGCTCATTTGAAGAAAAGATCAACTCTTATCATCATGGTATTATGCAGTTGCTTGATAAATACAACAGCCAAGCTATTTCATGCCTTGAGTTTCCTGAATTTGAAAAACAAAAGCTTGAAAAATTCTTACTCTATGCTAAAGCTTGCGAAAGCATTCCAAGAGCAGCTGTCAAAAGCTCCCATCTCCAAGAAAACCTCGAAGATTTCCTCAGAAAATATCGTGATTACCTCTCAAAAACCTTCACTGAACGTTTCCTCACTATTGATGAATACCGACAAAGTTTAATCTCAGGAAATACTGAAGATCCTGACCTCTCCAATCAGAATATTCAAGCTGATTTGAGTGCTTCCTTCATGAGCATAAACACTGAAAGGCGAACCAACAAAGTTAGAGATGACACCAAGGCCATTTTAGAATGTTTGAGATTCGTTTGCGAAACCAAAAACCAATATCCTTCTCTTTATGAAATGTTTGATAGTCAACAAAAATTGCTCTCACAATGGCAAAAAATGCTCATTCAAGAGTTGCATGATGAGATTACGGACAACCTAAATCTGCTCAAAACCATGCAAAAAATAAAGAGTCTCAAAAGAATGCTTGTCTTAGTCAGATCACTGAGATCCTTAGACGAGTTCTTGCCAGGAAAAAATGAGTATCGCAAATTATATACTGAGTTTCAGGGACAAGATCATGAAAAGGCCAAGGAGAAAAAGGAGGATATCATCCGAGCTATTAATGCAGGAGAGTATGAAAATATCCAATTCCTGATGGATGATTTTATGGCTGACCCTGAAGATGAGGGCAGCAATCATCTCGAGAAAAATATTTTGAATGAAATTCAGTTCAAGCTTGGTCAACACGTTGAAAAATTGGAAGAAGAAACTCAGCAGACAGTCAACTCTTTCAGAATAAGAGAAAATCTCCCTTTTGACAAATTTGACAGTATCGTCAAAAATCTTAAAAAATTAAGAAAGATTTACGATTATCTCGGTCCTTGGTTAGAATTCCAAACACTGGAAGATTTGAAAGGGTTTGAGCCAAAAATGAAAAAGGGTATTAGGGAGAGACTCAAAGAGCACATAGAATCAATAAAATTTTCTATGAATCAATTTGATTTCAGGAGGGCGAATGAGCAGAAAGAAACACTTGGAATCATTATTGAAATTTGGGGCCTTTATTGTGAAGAAGAAATTCAAACGGGGTTTAATGACCTTGATGCCTATGAAGAAGAGAAGCTCAAAGAGCTCGAGGAAAAATACACAAACCTAAAGATCTCAGATTACCCAGGCAATGACTCTCCCAAAAAGGTCTTTTCGAAATTTTTAGAGTGTGTTCATACAAAGCCAGCAGTTTACCAAAGAGTTCAAGACAAAATGGAACGAAAAATCCTCCAAGCTTTTGAAAAGGAGCTTAAGGAGCCCAGTGTCAAAAAGCTAAAGTATGCTGAAAGCTACAGTGTAAATTATCTGCCTGAATCTCTCGCAGGCCGTGTCAAACTCATGTTACTTGAATGTCAAGATAAACTTGATGCTGCTGCTGAAAATGCATTAAAAGCTTCACAAATAAAGAAAGAACAACAGTCTAATTTTATTGAAGAGCCTAAAGGTAATGATCAAGCACAAAAGAATTCACCAATAAAATCAGCACCAAAGCGAAGCCCTAAAGAGATCCTCCTTGAAGAAATAAAACAATTGGAAGAAACAATATACGAAAATTTCGCAATCAAAAATACTCAATTCGCAATCGCCCAACTAATGACTCTTGCAGGAAAATACTCACAATTGACAGAGCAATACAACGAAGAATACCAAGGTGACGGTGAATTGGATAAGATTCTCCTCAAATCATTCAGTCAAAGCCTTCGTGCTTTCCTGAGCCACTTCAAAGACCCCAATACAAAGACTTTGGCTTCAAAAACAGTTCCAAATGCCCAAGATGATTTTGCCTGCTTCATGGAGTTTTTTGAGCTCCAATGGAGCGTTGAAGGGTTCGTCGTCCTCAAAGAAGACCATTATAAGTCCTTTGGAAATGCGCTTACAAAGGTCCAACAAGCGATTTTGATCTATTTTAGTGCTTTCCAAACAGAGTTTGATAAAGCTTTAGAAGAATTGAAGATCCCAGAAGTGAACAATATTATGCAATATTTACGAGAAATTCAACCGATTATTTCAACTATCCATAAACACGCCTCAAAAAATCCCAATCTTATTGAATTTTCAGAAAGTCTCAGAGAAATCTGGACAGAGAAGCAGATGATGAATATGCTCAAGAAAAGAATCTCACGAATGGAGGACGAAGTCTTGGAAGCAGATTTTTTGAATCACAATGAATTGAATTCAGAAGCAGCTTTTAATGCTTTTTATGACCAAATAAGAACGAAGTTGTTAAAACTCTTGGAGATTCAAGATTATAAAGAGCTAGAAATAGACACAAAATCAATCTATGAAGGACTCGCTAGACATCTTCTCGAAAAAAAGAGTTTGGTTTATGATGTTGCAAAGGATTGTTTGAATGAGATATTTTCGGAGGCAAGTAAAAGTTTCAATGAGTTTGAATGCCATAAGTTTTTGCTACATTACCAAAATATAACCTCCTTTGAAAAATTCTTGATCTTTCCTCGGAGCAAAGCACCTCCTTGCAACTTAAAAGGACTTGAAAATGAATTCCAAGAAAAACTCACTCATTTTGGAAACTTCATCGTCGAAACCTCAGGCTTGGAAGAGCTGATACAAATGCATGATCAACTGAATGTCCTGGCTGATAATTTTATTGGAATTGAAACTTTGTATGGTAAAGTAACATCAAAAGCTACAGAAATTCTCTCCATAGCTGGAGATTTGATCGATTAAAATTCATCCCTTCATGTTCTTCTTTTGATATGGTTGCTTGAATCTTCACTAAAATAAGTTTGCTTTCTTCAATTTTACTTTCTAGAAAAACTCTTTATCTATAATATAAAAGCGAGTCCATCGGTCTGAAAATAAATATGGCTCTTTTTTATAAAATAATTTCAAGTCAAACGATAGTTTTCTAAAGAATTCTGCCCATAAAAATTTCAAGAGAAAAGCGCCTTTTTGAGGTTTTTAAAGGAAAAGCTCTTTATGCGCCGCGACCGACGAATCGATTTTAACTTTTCAAATAAATTAATTTCGAAACGTTCTTTTAGAGAAAAGAGGAATTTGTTGAATTTAGAATGCTAGAAAACGTCAAAAATGGTTATTGTTTTATGAAGTCAAATTTATGAAGATTTTCAAGGGAAAGAGACAGAATTTACTCGATTTCGAAAGATATGCCACTCCCAAGAACTTTAAATTCCCGATAATTTAAGACTGCGTTGATCATCTCCAGAAATCCACGCCTTCTTAAATATTCGAATTATAAAATTTTAAATGAATAAAATTTAATCGGTTTTTTTAAGTTTTTCGCCAATAAACTCTTTTCAATCTTCTTAAACTTCATCAAATAATAAGCCTCCCTTCAATAGGAGAAATTGTTTGGTTTTCTTTTAACTCTTCCATTTGATTCAAAGACTGGCCTGATTTTCAATGATATGTTTCTAGTCTTCAAAACGAATCCTCTATGGTGTTAGAACTTGAGAAGCGCGAGCAGCAGGAAGGACCAGCTTGTTAGCAGCAAGAACTCCATCTTAAAACTGCAACTGTACCAATACCAATGCCAGTTTATGAAACACCATTTCTTGAAGGATGAAATCTTATTCTTGGAATTTGTCGCACGAATAATAATTTAAAAGATTCTAAATGATTTTTAAGGCTTTGATAAGTCTGAAAAAGTTATTTATTGATTTGGATTTTTGATGAGATAAAAATTTGCAAATATTAATACGGTTTGTTGGGGTTTCCTTGTATGTATGTTTTTTCATGAGAAACAAAGTTTGAGATAATCTTTTCGCACCCAAAGATTTTCTTCTGGAAAAAAATTTGAAATCTTTCAAGCTTGTTAAAAGAAGAATCCCCTTTTGGGTGAGCAATTTGATTAATGATCTCAAAAAAATTTTTTCATTATTAAGAAGGATTGTTTTTCCTATATGAAAGGAGGAAAAGTATCTCATTGGGACCATCTCTTTTTAACCAAGTTTGGTTTAGTTTTTGTCAATTAAATTTTAAGCCTCACATTCTCTGAGAAGAGTTTAGTTTCTCAGGAACCAATTTTTATAACTTTTATAAAAAAATTAATTGAATCGAACACTTCAGCGCCTAAAACGTTATAATTAAATTGCGATTATATCAATTCTCATGACTCTTAAATAGTTCTTTTCCTTCATTTAAAACTAAAAACTCTTCTCGAAAGTGAAGCTTGGTTCAAACACTTCTTCGCAATCTCTTTTGTTTCAAGGAAATTCTCCAAAGACTCGACTTAGTTTTTCGCTTAAATTCATAAGAATTAAAAGGGCAACCTATACGGCGTGTCGATATCAAATTCGTCGGCGGCGTGTAGGTCTCACAATTATCACACACCGACAACCCACCGACAAATTTGAGGTCAACACGCCGCTGACAAAAATTTTCAAGGGAAATATTTCTCCAAAAACCTTAACAAAATCATCCAAAAAAACATTGAACGCCGACAATCCGCCGCCAAATTGGATACCGAAACGCCGACGACAGACAAACCGCCGACAAATTTGAGAGGTTGCCATTAAAATAATTTTTAGTTTTTTTATCTGTTTATCTGTTTTGGTTTGCATAAGGATTCAGTATTTATTGGGATTCTCTTTCATAATTCTTTAAATTATAATAAATCAGAAGAATGAATAGTTTCAATCCAATTGACTCAAGCGATGGAGATCAGATCACGAAGAGAGCAGTTCTTCCGACGAATATCCCTTCAGCTTATAAGAAAAATCCATCAGAGAGGTCAGTTTTGTCTGAAATTCCCAAAGAATCGGAATCTCAAAGGAGTCTAGTCTCTTTTTTTGATTTTCTTCATCATGAAGGTGATACGAAAATCCATCTAGATGCAGCTTTTAGCGAGGCCGAATCATCACAGTCTGGAAACAGAGATTTCTCAAAACATAATGATCTCCGAATAAATATTCAACAACTTAAAGCTCTCTCCCAAGATTTTTCAAAGATGCCAGAGTGCGTTGAAAAGAACCTACTGACTCTTCATTATACTTCAAAGTATAGACAGCTTCCACCCTTCCCATACAATCTTCCTTCCTTTAATATACCAGAGACATTTACTAAATTAAAGGAAAGAATGACTATTGAAGGCCTTCAGTTACCACGTCTCAAAAATTCCCTCGCCAACATTGAAGCACACTTTTCAAATGAAGATTGGAAGTCTGCTTCTGAAACCACAATGAAACTTCTCAAAGAAATTCGCTTTTTGAATATACAAGAAATTATACGACTTGTCCATAAAAGTCAAGATTCAGTTAATTTGGCTGCAAAGCAAGATATTGTCTTATTCTTAGGGACAACAGGAGCTGGAAAATCGACGACTATTCATTTCCTTGCGGGATCTGAAATGGATCAAGAAGAGGGATCTGATCATATTTTCGCACAGCCACCTGCTAATCAAGGTCTTCATAAGATCACAATAAGTGCCTCTACAAAGTCAGAAACAAGATATATCACATCAGTGACAGTTAATTTTGCTGATATAGAAGGCTCTTGTGAAAACGGAACAATAATATTATGTGATGCACCTGGAAGAAATGATACTGCTGGCGCTGAAGTCGATATTGCAAATTCTATTAGTATTCAACGGGTTATTAAAAGCAGTAAAAGCGTGAGACCAGTTTTCTTGATGAGCTCTCAAGGTCAAGGCGATAGACTAGAAGGGATTAAAAAATTGATTCATTTTTTAAGAGAAATGATCCCTCAGGTCCAAGATGAAGAGATTAGGAAATCTCTCACATTTATGTGGACAAAATTCCCCAAAAATAAAAGGAATGAGATTCAGAAAGCAATAAAGACTCTGATTAAAGATATGGATGAGACTCAAAAGGCTGATAAAACATATGTTGCTATCTTGCAAGACATGCTTGAAAAAACTAAAGAGAGTGAATTGATCACAATAGACCCTCTAGAAGACAAGCGTCCTGGGCTTATCCTTGATAAACTCAAAGGGGCTCTGTCGATAGGACGACCTCAGGAAGTTTTTAGATTCAGCGTGAGTGCAAGTTCAAGAGAGGCCATAAGAGAACAAATATTTCAACATAAAAATACCATTCGTAAAGCTCTTGAGCGCTCTGAATTTGAATTGATAAAATACAAATTGAGCGAAATAAACTTTCTGAAAGAGCTTATTGAAGACGAAATTATTCAGAAATGGCTAATGATCTGTGGAAGAGACATCATTGACCATCTTGAGAAAGAATATAAGCAGGCAAGTTCCAGAATGAACACGTGTATGCAAGAAGAAAATAGCTTGTCTGAACACGAAATTCAGGAATACAAGGAAAAAGCTCTTGAGCTCAAAACTCTCGCCGACCTCGTGGAAGCTTATTGTAAATATTCAGATGAAAATAATCTCAGGAACTTTGATCTTGTAAGGAATTTAGAAGAGCAGATTCAAGAGTTACTTGGAATCTTAAAAACCAGATATATTGATGATCTGACGTTAAAATTGACCTTTGATAAGCTCCAGTTAATTTCAAAGTATTTCCCTCAATTTCTTGAGAGCCACAAAAAGGCAAATATGGTCATTCTGGCGTTACTTGATAATGCTTGTGAAAACTCTTCTAATCTATTTAAAAACAATAAATTCCAAGAAAGTGAAGCTGAATTAGGCAAAATTCAGCAATTCTCCCTCTTCTCCAATGAATCTACAGAAAAATATCAACAATTGAAAGAATATCTTTTGAACAATGTCAAATCTTCGCTCTCGAAGGTTGAAACAGTCCTGAAAAAATATTTCTTGAGTCTAGAAGACATTGAAGCAATAATCTCCGAAATATCAAGGCTTGAGTCAATAAAAAAAGCTTACGCTCGGGGAAATCATATTTCTCAAGAAGAAATGGAGTCAGTCTGTAAATTATGTGCTGACAAAGTTCAACTCTACTTTGATAGGCTCCTTCAAAATGTTGACAAGGAAATGGATAGCCATAGTTTTGAATGCCTACCTACGATACAGGACTCTCTCGCTCAACTGCGTTTGATAAGAAATATTCAACTTGTAGAGAATAGGACAACTGAGTCTTATTTTCAGCTCATAGGAAAATTGAGAAGGATAACACAAGACCTATCAAAGAAAATTACAGAGAATCTTGATCCAACGAACAATCAGAAGATTAATACTTTGAAGATATCAAGCATGTTGCGCTTGTTATCGAGAAATCAGTGGATTGATAAATTTGAAGAGGGTCTATATTCAAGAGTTATCAACAATATTCAGGAAGAAGCCTTGAAATATTATAGCAATTTGAAGGATTCCTTGAAGAGTCTTCTTTGTGGTTATGAGGCTTCTCAATGGATTCAGGATGCTTCACAAGTTATTGTGAGTGTCCAGGGCATGACTTGTTTTGAAGAGGTTCTACCAGAATTAAAGAAGGAGAGAGCTGAGATCATCAATTTATTTGAAGGCAGGATCAACTCTTATCATAATAGTATTCAACAATTGCTTCAAAAATTTAGTCAAGTTAGCAACTTTTCAGGGTTCGAATTTCAAGAATCTGAAAAACTAAAATTCGAAAGATTCTTGCTCTATATCAAAGCTTGCGAAGGCATTTCAAGAGTAACCGTGACAAATTCACAACTGCAAGAGAATCTTGAATCTTTCCTCAGAAAATATCGTAATCATCTTTCGGAATCTTTTCCTCAGTGTTTCAATTCAATCGATGATTACCGAGAAACTCTGGTCCTCGGAAATCTTGAAGAACCTGATTTTCCCATTTTTTCCATTCAAGACGATCTGAGTGCATCCTCCATGAGCATAAATACAGGATTCCGTATTGAAAAAGTGAAAGCTGATGTCGAAGTTCTCTCTAAATGTTTTACGTTTTTGCGTGATATCAAGGACCAATATCCATCTCTTTCTGGAATATTTGACAACCAAGAAAGATTAGCAACACAATGGAAAAAACTCATCCAGGAATTGTGTGACAAAATCATCTCCAATCTTACTCTCTTTCAGTCCACGAATGAAATTAGATCTCTCAAAAGGATGCTCAGATTGGTCGGGTTACTCCGACCATTGGATGACTTTTCCCCAGAAAATCTGTTCCGTCTTCTATACAATGAATTCAACAAGCAAATTCCACAAAAGACAAATGAAAAAAAGGAGGAGATCATTCGAGCTATCAACACAGGAGAGTATGAAAATATCCCAGCCCTCATGGAAGATTTTATGGAAGATTCTAATGAATCCAGTTACTGGAGCGAGAAAAAAATCCTAGATGGAATTCGAACCAAGCTTCGCCAGCATGTTGAAAAGCTTTTGGAAGAAACTCAAGGAGCGGTCAGCTCTCTGAGAATAAGGGAAAATATTACCTCTGATAAATTTGACAGCATCGCCAAAAATCTCAAAAAATTAAGGAAGATTTCTGATTATCTCAGCAATTGCTTAGAACCACAAACATTACAAAATTTGAAAGAGTTTGAGCCAAAAATGAAGAAGGATATCGCAGACAGACTAAAAGGATACTTGGAATCAACCAAACTTCTTTTGGATATCTTAAGTTTCAACAAAGCTAATGAGCAAAGAGAGACTCTCGGAGTCATCATTGAAGTTTTGGGTGGATTTTGTGAGGAAGATGTTCAAATAGGATTTAGTGAACTTGACGTGTATGAAGAGAAAAAACTCAAGGAGCTTGAAGACAAGTTCACTGATTCAAAATTTTCAGAATACCCTGGCAACAATTCTCCCCAATATGTCTTTTTGAAGTTTAAAGAGTGCCTTCATACAAAACCAGCTTATGAAAGGGTTAAAGAGAAAATAGAACAAAACCTTTTGCAAGCTTTTGAAAAGAAACTCAAAGAAGATCCCAATATAAAGGTGGAAGCTGTCAAAAGCTATCTCAAATATTACCTGCCTGAATCTTTAGCAGGCCGTTTTGAGCTTATGTTACTTGAATTTCAAGATAGAATTGACGATAAAAATGCTTTAGAAAAAGCATTAAAAGGTAAATTTTTTGAAGAAATCAAACGAATTGAGTCAGAAATATGGAAAAGGTATGAATCTAAAAATACCCAATTTGCAAGGGCTCAAATTGTATTTCTCGTAAAAAAATCCTCACGACTAGCCCCTTGGGAGATTTTCAACAGTTTAAATAAAAAATTCTGACTTGAAAAACTGTTCAGGCTGCTCAAGATGATTTTGCACATTTGATGAACTTTCATGATCGGCAATAAAGGATTGAAGGATTTGTCATCTCATTCATAGAAATCCAACAAACAACTTTTCTTGATTTTCATGATTAACAAGCTGAGTCTGACTCACAAAGCTTTAAAAGAACTGAAGGTTTCAGAGGTGAATAATCTCATACAATATTTCGGAGAAATTTTACCAATTAATTCAACTATGCATGACTATGCTTTAAAATTTCAAAGCTATTGGAAATATCAGAAAAGCTCAAAGAAAATTAAGCCGAGAATCAGATGTTCAATATGTTCAGGAAAAGTGTTTTTGAGGCTACAATGAAATCCAATATCATTTTTAATCTCTTTCTTATGACCAATCGAAAATGAAATTGTTAAAACTCTTGCAAAGAACTGGAAATAACCACTAAATCAATAAATAAATGATTTCCAAAGCGTTCCCTTCAAAAAAATAGTTTGAATTATGATATAACAAGAGATTGCTTGAAGGAGTTTTCTCAGACTTAGAAGAGTTAATGCAACAAATTCAGCGTAGACTCCATGAAGGATATAACTTCATGGAATTAATAAAATCACCTCAAAAAACTGTAAACTGCTGAAAATCTGATTATGATAGAATGTTTCTCTTTCTTCTTTCCTCTGTTTTTTTGTTGTGTATGATTCTCTCGCAATTATTTTCTCAAATTTTACTTCATAATAAAGCAGCCTGTACTTCTAGTATTCAAGCTATATTTTCTATTTAGAAATATATGACGAAGATATCAAGTTGTTCTTGTTAACAAATATGAGTTTGAATTTTCAAAACAAATTTTCTCATTTGCCTTTCAAAAGTAATAAACCCATAAAGCGAGTCATAATGTCAAGTGCCTTCATGAAGATTTTTTGTCCGAACCTTGAGAGAAGAGTAAATTTTGATTCTTTGAGATTTCAAAACAAAAACTGGTTTAATTTCCTGAGCAAATTAAAATAGCAAACCTATTTTTATTTTTAGAATCTTAACCCTTTGTTAAATTCGGTCACAACTACTATAAAAAGAAGTATCAAATTACTGACATCTTTCCAAGAAGTAATAACTTTTCAAGTTTTTTCATGGTCTAAAACTCAGATTGTTCTATTTTGATTGTTTGATGAAAATGACACCTTTCTCTTTCAAATCTTTTTCATATCGTGAGAAAATTTTCTTTCTCAACCCAACTGAGATACTTCTCATCTGAGTTGCCATCTTAAAATTTTTTACCTCAAGCCAATCCGAAGTTTATTCGTCAGCCCAAGAGGCCAAAAATGTTTTGGAAAAACTGAAAGCACATCAATCTCTG
>Ga0182738_1006281_pt1 | contig 12385 bp, 11 predicted proteins | sample eDN5th30CBELigMG_FD_128876 | JGI IMG/M metagenome (GOLD analysis project Ga0182738, IMG submission 128876) | Enriched Miracle-Growth compost microbial communities from Emeryville, California, USA - eDNA 5th pass 30_C BE-Lig MG (version 2)... ...
CCAAACCCATTGCCATGTCTATTAAGGCTTTGGTGTTGGTGACTGCGGCAAGCCCCCTATACAATGGAAACAGGGATTACCTTAGCTATACCGATCCAAAATATGGCTCTCTGTTCAATCCCGATTATGATGTGGAAAAATGGCGATTGGCTATGGAAGCGGCAGAAGCAGCAATTGATGTATGCCATGAGGCAGGTATGGAATTACATAAATTCCGACCGGGAGTAGGACAAAACCTTTCTGATCACACGATTATACAGATGGGCATCAGAAATGCCGTATGTGAAAAATGGAACAGCGAAGTAATCTGGGCATATACAGGCGCTACTGCGACCCAAACAGCACTCACACCACGTACATGGGATCCAACCCGAAATCATGACGGTATGCAAGGCCGCTATGGTCCACCTTTGAATACTGTCAATCTTTTTTATACCAAGAATGGCGTGCCCATTGACGAAGATACAGGATGGGATTATAATGGTCGGTTTGACCTCAAAGTAGCAAGTGCAGCGGACAAATACAATATCAAACAGGGCTATACTACCGCTGCGATGCACTTCGATCGGGAAGACCGGTTCTATGCATCCACAGGATTTGATGGTGGGATATGGTATGGACAAGGAAAATTTGACGACAACGATACTTGGCACTTGGAAGGAAGGGCCGGTGGATTTACGTCCCGTCAATTTGCAGATCGATATACACCAACGGGATATTGGCCGAAAAAACTTATCAATTACCTCAATGTGGTAGGGGTTTCCAGTTACTCTGTTGTCGCATACTACTGGCCCAATATGCGCTTGGCAGACCTGTACCTGCTATATGCAGAAGCAGCCAATGAATACCTGGGGCCGAATGACGGTTCTTTTGAATACCTGGATCTGGTTAGAGAGCGGGCAGGTTTGCCCGGTGTACAGGATGCATGGGCACAGCACTCCCGGAATCCGACAAAATTCCAGACCAAGGAAGGCTTGAGAGAAATTATACATCAAGAGCGTCGTATAGAATTGGTATATGAGGCCAAAGGCTTATGGGATTTGCTACGATGGAAAAAAGCGGCCTCAGAGTTGAGTAAGCCGATGATTGGTTGGGATCTATTGCAGACCGATGCCGCACTTTATTATCGCGAAACCGTGGTATTCGAGCGTACTTTCCGCCAACGTGATTATTTTCAGCCCATCAGAGAGTACAACATTATCAGGAACCGGAATCTGTTACAGAGCCCTGGTTGGTAGTAGCGTCGACGAATAAACAACAAGAATGACTAAATCAAAAAAAGAATAATGATGAAACCTATATCTAAAATAGCTAAATATGCTGTTTATATCAGCCTGGTTTTTTCCGTTATTGCTTGCAAGGAAGAAATTAAAAAACCACTTACCCATGGAGAGAGACCGAGCAAAATCCGTGAATATAATGTGTCAAATTTTGCTGGTGGGGCAGACATTACCTATGAAGTGCCTGATGAATGGGTAGCCTATGTGGTGGCTGAGTATGAAATTAAACCGGGAGTCAAACGGGAAGCACGGTCTTCGAAGTATAAGGACAACATTACTGTCGAAGGGTTTCCAAGCGCAGGCCAATATACCGTCTCCTTATTTACGGTGGGCCGCGATGAACAACGGTCTGAACCGCTAATCATCCAAGTCAATCCCCTTAAACCGCCTGTATCGGAGGTCTTTGAAACATTAAAAATCATACCAGATTTTGGAGGAGCCAACGTATCAGGAGAAAACGTTTTTGAGAGCAACTTGGTTTTTGATCTGATTACATTGAATGAAGATAATGAATGGCAAGTTATCGAACAGCTATATACTAGCAGCAAGAACATCAAATTTTCGGCTCGGGGTTTCAATACCGATCTACGCAAATTTGGGGTGTATGTGCGTGATCGTTGGCTCAACTACAGCGATACGCTGTTTGGCGAATTTAGCCCGTATTTTGAAGCACAGATCGATATGTCTAATTTTTATGAGACTAACCTTCCCGGAGATCAACATGAAATGCATCAGGTGGGAGCTGCCCGGCGTATGTCCTGGCTATTTGACGGACGGACAGGTAATCAGACGCAGGGATATTATTCTCCGCTGAATTCAGGCGTTCCCCAGCATTTTACCATCTTTTTGCAAGGTACTTATCACTTAAGCCGGATCAAACTGTGGCAACATATTGCTGCGACGGCCACCTACAATTCTGCGAACCCAAGGAAATTCCGGGTGTGGGGCAGTATGGATCCAAATCCCGATGGTTCGTTTGACGAAAGTTGGTATGTGTTGGGAGAGTTTGAAAATATTAAACCATCCGGTACGCCAAGCGGCAATGCTACGCCCGAGGATCTTGATGTGGCCAGGGCAGGGGAGGAGTACGTATTTGACCTTGATATACAACCTTGTCGATACATCCGCTTTGAAACACTGGAAACATGGGGACTTACCCAACACGTATATATTACCGAAATGGCCTTCTGGGGCAGCAAAATTGAATAATTAAAATACGCAAAACCATGAGACAACATATGAATATTAAATCTATCACCATTTGCTTCGTAATCGTACTATATGGATTGATTGGATGTACACCTATGGATTACTACTACAAAGACTTAGTTGAACTTGGCGACCGTATTTATGTAGGAAAATTGAATAATATACGTGCTTATGTCGGCTATGAGCGGCTAAAATTAGAATGGGACCACCCATCAGACCCGAGTATAACGAAGGTGGTGGTCTATTGGAATGATCGTAGTGATTCCGTGGTGTACCTAATGGATAAAACCGAAGATGTAGGGGCTGTTCTGATAGAAGGGCTGTCCGAAGAACAATATGTATTTAATGCAATCACCTATGATGAGAAAGGGAACCGCTCTCTGCCCACCGAAATTACCGCTCGGGCCTATGGAGAAATGTTCCAGCAGACACTGCGAAACCGGGTGATTGAAAGTACTTCTGTATCGTCCGGATCCGTGACAATTAATTGGTATGAAGAATTTTCGGAAACAATGTTGCATACCGAACTGAGGTACACAGACATCAACGGAAATATCCAAGAGATCAGCATTCCAAAAGATTCGGAACAAACCGTTATCAATGATATAGATATGGATATTCCTATTTCATATAGAAGTGTTTTCATTCCGGAGCCTTTGGCTTTGGACCAGTTTTATACGGAATTTGATCAATATGAGATCCCTTGATCTCCGGTACATATCATGTTAGAGGCTGTCTCCTATATTTGCTTGATACAAACATAGGAGACAGCCCTTTGTTTTTTATTGATTAAACAGGGGAGAAGTATGTTTTATTAGCTATGGTGAGAAAAATAGTGTTAAATAATGCAAAATTGCTTTTATTGTGTACAAATTACACTTATCTTTGTGTTATCATAATTTAGGTTTATAATTGGTTAGTAAAGGTTTTCATTCTCCCCGTTTGAAAACCTTTTTTTATTTGTAAATAAACTCTATTCGTACGCCAACGTAGGTTTGTAAAATGTTCATTGTGAGTTTTCTCTATCGGTATTGGTGAATGCAAAGCATTTTATCTAAATTTGTCGATCATGAAGAAAGATCAATCCCGAATTATCAGGGAGCAGGCTCCACGCTCTGCGACCAGAGAACATTCCGTTCCATTATATCTTACATCCAGTTTTATTTTTGACAGTGCTGAGCAAGGACGAGCGATCTTTGCGGAGGAAGAAGAGGGTATGGTGTATTCCCGATATGCGAACCCCAATACCTCCGAGTTTATCAACCGGGTATGTGCGATGGAAGATGCCGAAGCTGGTCTTGCATTTTCTTCGGGAATGGCGGCAGTATTTGCCGGATTTGCTGCATTTATTGAGAGCGGAGATCATATTGTGTCCAGCCGGGCCATTTTTGGATCCACGCATCAGTTGTTGACGCAGTTGTTTCCCAAATGGGGTATCACCCATACTTATGTGAGTACGGCAAATATTGCCGATTGGGAAAAGGCGATACAGCCCAATACAAAGATTATATTTCTGGAATCCCCTTCAAATCCGGGGCTAGAATTGTACGATCTGGAAGCCCTGGGACGTTTGAAAGAAAAATATCCACAGGTCATCTTTTCCATCGACAATTGCTTTGCAACACCTTATCTGCAAAAACCCTTACCGTACGGATTCGACCTGTCCATACATTCGGCAACCAAATATATGGACGGACAAGGACGTGTATTGGGTGGAGTAGTGGTCGGCAAAAAAGAGCTCATGGATAAAATGATGTTTTTCATCCGTCATACAGGGCCTGCCATGTCACCTTTCAACGCATGGGTACTCTCAAAGAGTCTGGAAACGTTGGGATTACGCATGGATCGCCACTCTTCTAATGCGTTGGCGCTGGCTGAGGCATTGGAGAAACACAGTGAGATAGTGGATGTGAAATATCCTTTTTTACCATCCCATCCGCAATATGAGTTGGCTAAGAAGCAAATGAAAGCGGGAGGAGGAATCGTGACTTTTGAGGTCAAGGGTGGCCAAGAGCGTGCCTTTCGGTTTGTCGATGCGTTGGAAATGATCAAGTACACGTCCAATCTGGGTGATGCGAGAACTATCGCTACGCATCCGGCTTCGACCACACATTCCAAGCTAAAAGAGGATGAACGTGCCAGCTTGGGTATTCATCCGGGTACGATACGTTTGTCTGTAGGATTGGAAGATCAGGAAGATATTATCGGTGATATTTTGCAGGCATTGGAAAGGACGAAATAAAAAGTAGAGACGCGATCAATCGCGTCTCTACAATAGTTATTTTAATTCCCTTTCGAAAAATTAAACACCAGATATCCGGTGGTTCCATTATCCAAAGGAACGGGCATTTTCATCACCAAAGATCCTTCGTTGGCATATGATAGATCCAGACGGTAACCGCTTGTGACGTTGGACGCCTTGTCTCCGGCATACAATTTCTTGAATTGAAACTGCGGTTCACCTCCTGATTTCCCTGGATTGTAGACGTCCCAAATGATCGTGCGTACGGCTCCATTTGCACAGAGTGTGCCGCTTGTGTTGAAGGTGATACTTCCTTTATAATTGCCACCGGGCAGATTCCATTCGCTACCGATAAAACAGTCGACAGGGGCTTCGTCAAAAATATTTTTGACCGTGTAGGTTTGGGGAATATTTTCGCGGGTTACCGAGTTGAGCACCCATTTTCCCTTGATGCCCGATCGCCATTGAGAGGCCGAAGGTCCTGAAGTGGACCCTGCTGTACCGGTCACTTCGGAAGAACCTTTTTTCTGGGCACCGCACGATGCCACCACCAACACTACTACCAGTAGTGATACGAAAGAAAGAATACGTTTACACATAATTATCATTTTCTAATTTTAAATTCACTTATATCCGCAAAGATAAGAAACTTATGATCTCCATGACGACCTCATCCAAAAATCATACCATAACAGAAATTTTTGGATCAATAGGAGACAGGAAATTTATTTATTGGGGGGAGATAGTTTGTTTAGAGAAAACGAAGGGTTAATATTGTTAAAAGGAATATGTGTTTTTAGTGATTAATGCGTACTTTTACGAACCTTAAGCAGGAATTCGGATACATGCGTAATAAAAGACTGACAACTATAGGTAAGAATATTCTGAAATCCATCATTACTCTTGTGGCTTTGTATTGGGTTTCCAGAAAAATTGACTTTACCGAACTCAAAACGGCGCTTGTCGACTGCAATTGGTTCTTTCTTTTTCTGGGCCTATGCAGTTACGTTGTCTCGCAGCTTGTGGCCTCTTCCCGGTTGAATAGCTTTTTCAAGGCCATACATCTTGACCTCTCCGAACGGTACAATTTGCGATTGTATCAATTGGGCTTGTTGTACAATTATTTTTTACCGGGCGGTATCGGCGGAGATGGCTACAAGATCTATTTCCTCAAAAAAAAGCACCAGATCTCAGGTAGAAAGATATTGAGTGCCGTGTTTTTTGATCGGTTGAGTGGCTTGTGGGCATTGGCTCTTATCACGTGTGCTTTGGTTGTGTTTATGCCCCGGTTGGCAATTCCAAATGCTATTACGATAGCAGCAGCTATCATTGGTACGGTCTCCTATTATTTTTTCCTGCGCATACTCTTCAAGCAGTTTGCCCGGATATTTGTTCGTACACATATTAAGGCATTGGCCGTACAGGGGTTTCAGGTTTTGGCGGCCATATTGATTTTGTATTCCTTAAATTTTGACGGCAAATTTTCACCATATTTACTGATATTCCTGTTGTCGGCCATTGTGGCTATTGTTCCGTCTATAGGAGGTGGGGTAGGGCTACGTGAGCTCGTCATGGTCTATGGGGCGACCTATTTCCAGATCGATGAGCATACAGCCGTGCTGCTTAGTTTGTTTTTCAATCTGATTTCGGTTATAGTCGCATCTTCGGGAATATATTATATTTTCAGACCTCAGCGATTGGGGGCAGATCATCTGCCTACCGTAGCGGAGGTCGAAGAAGAGATTGACAAGGATGCTTTAAAAGAAGAAGAATAATGGCAAATATTATCATCACAGGTGCGAGCAGCGGTATTGGTTTTGAAGCTGTATTGGATTTGACAGCCAACAAGGACAATCAGGTTATTGCATTGGCACGTTCGACAGACAAACTGCGCAAGCTGCATGAGATTGCTTCCTCCTTAAATCCGGATGGCGGGAAGTTGTATCCGGCACAATTTGATATTGTCTATGACAATTATGAAGACTCGTTGATCCCCTACATAAAATCTAAATTTGACAAGGTCGATATCCTGATCAATAATGCGGGTGCATTGGTCAACAAGCCCTTTTTGGATACTTCTGCCGAAGAATTTGCGTATATGCTCCAAACGAATGTACTGGGACATGTCAATATGATTAGGCATGTAGTACCTTTGATGGGAGAGGGGGCACATATCGTCAATATCGGTAGTATGGGCGGCTTTCAAGGCTCGGTCAAGTTTCCGGGACTGAGTGCGTACTCGGCCAGTAAGGGTGCTTTGGCCGTGCTGACGGAATGTTTGGCAGAGGAATTTAAAGATAAAGGAATCAAAGTCAATTGCCTGGCTTTGGGCTCTTCACAAACGGAAATGTTTGAAACGGCTTTTCCGGGGGTAGAAGCGGGGACATTGGCCTTTGAGATGGGCAGATATATCGCCGAATTTGCCCAGAACGGCAGCAAATACTACAATGGCAAGGTATTACCGGTTGCGAATACGACGCCGTGACGGATCTTAACCTATCCTTCGTGTTCAACACTGTTTTTTTATCTTAAGTTGTTGATTGTTTGCCACTAAGACTCTAAGTTTTTTCTCTTTGTGATTTTCCCGAATGGTCCTGTCGGGTGTACATATCTTAGCACTAGGCACACGCGGCAAGCGTGTGCCTAGTGTGATAATGATTTGCGATGGTAGGCTATGGAGAAAATATCATGCAGGTAATGAGTGGATCTGCTGCGTATCTGGCATTTCCTTCCCGGGGTGTATCCCTCACGTGAGAACGTACATACAGATCGAATGATCGCATACAGAAGCTCGCCAACTGTCTATATAAATCAGCAAGATGGGTGCAACGGTTGCATCGCTATATGTACAGGTTCATTGACGCTATGCAAGATTTGGTCCATGGCATACAGCAGTCTGCAAAGTGTGCAGCCTATGTACGCACATGCATATCCGGTATTCCAAAAGACATGTACATTTTTGCCGATGGTATGCACGGTTTGCAAACAATGTACACACTGTTTCATAACATGCACACACCGTTAGCATAAATGTGTACACAATTTGGTAAAATGTATACCCTGTTTCGATCCATGGCCATGGATCTATACAAAATGTATCCCTATCCTGTCAAATAGGGTACCGTGTGAACACACTTGCAAGCGAAGTTGAGCAGAGTATATACGCGTTTTTGCAGTCTGCGCATCCACTTTGGTTGCCCATGCATGGATTCAGTCGTATATTGTATGCACATGAGCATGAAGCCTTATCCCCTTAGGCCATATACATGTACATGTGACGGGGTTAGGGATACCTTTTAGAATTCGCTATGCAGGTCTGGCAACGAGGTACACGTTGGGCTGTAGTATGCGTATCCCCTCGGACGATCTGTGTATGCGCCGAAAGGCTAAATCTTACCTTTGGGTACCGAATACCAGATCTTGGCAGCCTGCACTTCCTCCTTGATGAGCCGTACGCGACTGCCCCGATCTATCGTTGTCAGTTGGCCCTTATCCCGCATATCGTCGATTTTCCATCTGCTGATACGGAGTTCGGCCATAGCCTCCTTGACGGTCATCAGCTCGTCTTCCCTATAGCTGATCACCTGCTCCCCGGGCCGGAGATCGGTCTTGTCCGATTCCAGACGGCATACGGCTTCGGCCTTGCCTGCACAGTACTGTTGTATGCCTTCCATCATCTTTTCTATATTATGGATGGACAGCAATAATTGGGTCATTATCTTTTTCATCTCATAATTGGTTTCGCATGGTTAAACATCAGGTTCCGAACGGATCTATGTCACCGGTCGTCACCGCTCTCTCTATCCCGTCAGATTGCTGTCCAGGAAAGCGTAAAAATCCATATAGACCGAGCGATCGCCGGTAGGTAGCTTGGTGCCTTCACAGACCAGATAGACCTTTTGGGACTTGTAAGCATCAAAGAAATTGATATTGAAGACAAAACTTTGGTGGCACTGCTTGAACCAACGTCTGGGCAATATCTCAGTGACGCTTTTGAATGTAGCATTGCAGATCAAAGGTTCTTTCTTGCCGACACAATATATTTTGAGGTATCCGTTCTGGCTCTCGATGTAGACGATGTGCTTCATCCAGATGAGCCTACGCTCGTAGCGTGCCGGACCTTTGATATGGAAGTAATGGTAATAGCTGTCCAAGGTGTTGCCCATATCGGGTGGCAGCAGTCCGGCCAGTCTGTCGTCCAACCGTCGGAGAGCACCCAACAGGCGGCTCATGCTGACCGGCTTGAGCAGTACATCCACCAACCGGAGATCATATCCCCGATCTTCATATTTTTCATGTGCCGTATACAGAATGACCTGTAGGTCGGAATTGGGCAGCGACAGCAGGAAGTCAAAGCCCGAATACTGCCCCAATTCTACATCCAGAAAAATAAAATCTACCGGATTGACCCGTAGGTAGGTCTGGGCTTGGGCAGCTTCCTGAAAGGCAGCATCAATCTGTACGAATTCTACCTTGTTCAGCTGATCTTGCAGCATATCGATATGCGCCTGCTGGTCTTCTAAGATTATTCCTATCCATTTTCTTTTCATAGCTTCCTTAGATTTGGTAAAAAGTCAGTATGTATGATATGCTAAAATCGGTCTACACAGCGTGCTCCTGATCCGGCACATATTCCGGCCTATACCGGATGGATACCTCGTACAGGGTCTCGCCGTCGTGCTTGTCAAAAACATAATTTCCGCCCAGAGCGATGTCCAGTCTGCGGCGCAGGTTGGCCTGCCCAACCCCATGGCTGGACACGGGCCGTCGGGCAAGCCGCTTCTTGTTTCGTACCCTGATCCTATACCCTTTGTCGTACGCATGTACCCACACCTGGACAGGGATATCCGGATCGTAGACATCACCATGTTTAAGAGCGTTCTCGACCAGGGTCAATACCGTGGTCGGCGGGATCATAAAACGCATCAGGTTACCTTTTTCCTCTACGACGACCTGTACACGGCGTCCGCTGACCTGCTGATGTATATCGATCAGCTGCCGTACCGCCCGCATCTCATCGTGCAGCAGGATCATCATCGGTCCGTCAGGATCGTGCGCCTCCATATAGAATTTCATGAGTCCATAGCTTGCATCGACCCGATCGCTGTATGCCGGCGAAAGCGCTGCAAAGCGATTGGCCCAGTGATCGAATATATTGGCCATCAGATGGGGAGATACCTGTGCCGACAGTGTCGTGTATTCGTAGGCTGTCCTTTGCTGCTCGGCCAGCAGCCGCCTCCGGGTTTCCCTATACCTGTCCGTCAGGGCCCGGACCGTCCGTCTATACTGGTAGTACAATACGGCCAGTACCGTATAGTTGCCATGCATGACCAGCAGGGATTGTACAAATTCACGCCAGCTGAAAACATGGTCTTCGACCAGGTACTCTCCATAATAAAATCCCATGGACATCGGGCCATAGAGCAGCCCATAGCTCAGTATGGAGGACAGCATATAGAAGAACAAGAGCATGATCGATCCCGATATGTATCGTTTGACGGCAAAATAGTGCTGCAATATAAAGTAGACACCATAGAACACCCCCGAACAGTACATGACGGCCAGCAATGCTGCACCCAACGAAAGACCGGGATTCTCCAAGACATTCATGGCGTAGAAATAAGCCGCATAGAGCAGCCAGGCTATACTATGCTGCACTATACCTGTCCACCGTCTGCTGAATCTTATGTTGATCGTGGTCATCTCCATAACATCATCATTGGTTAGCGATGAAATAAAATTAACCTGTAAGGTACAAAAAAAACTCACAAGGCACAAAATGTGGACAGCAAACGATCAAACTTTTCCTCTGTAATAGGATAACATTGATAAGCAGCTTTGTCCAATACAAAACAACGGGAATTTTGTCTGAATGGTATTACCCGGGCAGACAGGGGGCTATCCTTCGAGAGCCTATCCATGATCAGGTAATGGTGCAGGTAGAACAGGCTCTCCCACGCAGCAGGCCATTTTTGAACCTGCCTGGCAAAGGCGCTAAAAATATCCGTGACGACATAGTCGACAAATTCCCTGCGGTTTTTTGCTATAGCGGGAACATATTGCTTTTGATAGCAAGTGCTTTCTGCGGAAGCGGTCTGGTCGGCCCATACGGCCCATATCGGACATCGCAGCAAATACGCCATATGGGCAAAGCCCGTGCGCACCCGGATCCTGGCCTGCAGAAAGTCCATGACAGCCGTATGGCGGGCATGCTGTATAGGTTGGCTTCCCTTGCCCCCATCGGCATAGCAAAGTATATAATAGCCCTGGTCGAGATAGTGCCTCAGCGTATAGAATACCCGGCGGTCTTCGGCGGCGACAAAGGCCAGCTGTACATCGGTCATACCGGCAAAGAGACGGGTATAGTAGGTCTGCTGCTCCTGCAGTACATCGGTGGCGACGAGTACGCAGATGGGGATCCCTTGGACAGCCAGCCGAGCGGGCAATAAGCTATAGTGTCCATAGTGGAACGTGACGATCATACAGGGATCATCGGGAAGACAGGCCCTATGCCCGTAGTCCGTGTCCGCTATCCCTTCAGGTATACAAGTAGACTGTCTGTCCGAAAAATGCTGTGCCTCCGCAAATAGGTGCAGCTGCCTGTCCAGTGAAGTGATACCCAAGAGGTGCTCCAGATTGGCTGCAAAAAAAGCAAACAAGCCCGAATCTTTCAGGGTATTGTAGAGGTGTTCTTTTGATAACGTTGTCATAATATGTTCATGTTTTGTTTTTAAAAAGAAAAGTTGATAACGAAGGGTATACCCGATGCGTGCACCGGGTATACGTTTTAGGATGGTGCTTACAGTGGATAGATGATCCGGCACTTGCGTCTGGCGACGGCTTCTTCTATCACTTCAAGCAACTCATCCATAGCAATCGGGGATTCGTTGAAGACATCCCACATTTCCAATACATGTTGTAGTTCCATGATTGTATCTTTCATAGAGTAAAACCATACTCCGGTCTCGCACCGGATCTACGGCTTCGGCTGCCAAAGACTGATGATCGATCGGAGATAAAGTTGAAAGAAAAGGGGACAATGTCCAAGAAACAGCGGGCATAATGCCGATTGGCCGCACGTATATACATTTTGTCGGATTTATGCCGGGCAAATGGCCGTATGACCCAGGCAAAGGGCATTATGCGGGTAGATTCGCTAATCGCAAAAGGTTATGCCGATCTTTGGGTACGGACTAAAAGCCAAAGGACGTAAAGCCTTATTATGATCAGGATAACCAACATATTTTCATCGCTATTGCCGACAGCAGGGTGGGTAAACACAGGTCTATCCTTTATCCTGCTCTTTCTCTGGTTTCATACAGCCCTGGACAAGTTTGCCGATCTATGGACCTTTGAGGTCAATCTCGGACGGCAGCCACTGCCGGAGTGGAGCATCACACCGCTGACCTATGCTGTCCCGATCGTGGAGATGGCCATCGGTATCCTGCTGTTCTTTCCGAAGACACGCAGGCTGGGTTTTTGGGGTTCCACGGTACTGATGGCTATTTTCACCCTATACGTGGCATTGGGACTGGCAAAAGTACTCGGTCATCTGCCCTGCTCCTGCTCGAAGATCATCACGGGCCTGTCGTGGAGAGCGCACCTGTGGCTCAATATAGTCCTTTTGCTGCTGTCGGTGGTGGGGATATTGGGG
>Ga0182738_1006282_pt1 | contig 12384 bp, 10 predicted proteins | sample eDN5th30CBELigMG_FD_128876 | JGI IMG/M metagenome (GOLD analysis project Ga0182738, IMG submission 128876) | Enriched Miracle-Growth compost microbial communities from Emeryville, California, USA - eDNA 5th pass 30_C BE-Lig MG (version 2)... ...
CGGAAATGTTCCAGCAATGTCTGCCAAATGTACGCCGTTTATTGGCGAATATCCCTACTTATATGATATTTGATGATCATGATGTAACAGATGACTGGAATATTACAAAGGAATGGCAGGAAAAAGTGGCTAGTTCACCGCTCGGAAATCATGTTATTGCCAATGCTTTAACTGCCTATTGGGCTTTTCAAGGCTGGGGAAATGATCCGGCTGCTTTTCCAGAGTCATTCATTCCAAAAATAAGCAATTATACGAAAAAGCTAAAAGCGAATACCCCAGCATATGAAGAGTGGCTATACACACTATTATCCTTTCGTGGTTGGAGCTATGTTGCACCAACCAATCCACGAAGCCTTGTATTAGATACCAGAACCCAACGTGCCTATCCAGCGGAACAAACTTATGTTGTCGGAAATGTGCTTAAACAGCGGACAAATGGACCAAATTTAATTCGCAAAAATGAATGGAGGCATTTATCGGATTTATTATTTGCGAGCGGCTGGCAATCTCATACGCCATTAGTAATTATTTCTGCTACTCCATTATACGGCGTTCATATGATTGAATCTTTTTTGAAAAATTATATCCTGCCTCTTACTAATATCTTGCCATCACTGCAGCGAAGCTTAGATTTGGAATGGTGGAAATTCAACGGAAGAGGCTTTTTCTTTTTCCATCAACAAATAGCGGCATGGAATCCAAGTATGTGTATTATCTTATCTGGAGATGCACATATGGCCTCTTCTATTCAAGCAGAAGTCTATTTTCAGCAAGAAAAGAACCGAAACCTACATCAAATCACAAGTAGCCCCATAAAAAATCAGTCTTTTGATGGATTATCGGGGTTTGCTTTAAAAAGCATTCTCCAGCTTAGACAAAGTCGGGTGAAGGAAGAGAAGCTGTCCCGGTATTGCGGACATGATTATGTCCTTCATGAAAAGGAAGTAAACTCTCCTTATCTATGGAAGGAAATTATTGCCCATGAAGTTTTACCAAATGGTTCGTTGATTGATATGAAGAATAATTTAGGCTGGTTGGCTTTTCATAAAGAAGGCTATACCCATCAATTTTTAAGGCAGGAAAAGGGACGATTCTTGTGAGCTTATTTGACTCACAGGAACCGTCCCTTGTGTATTCTTCTTAATATTCCACGATCATTTTTTCTTTGGAAAGCTTCACATTACTAAACGCGATTCCTCCTAATATTAGGACAACACCGATCCATTGCATCATGCCAACCTGTTCACCTAAAACAAGCGCAGACATCGAGACCGCTACTGGAAGCTCAGAAGCCGTTAAGATAGTGCCAAGTCCCGGTCCGATTTGTGGCATTCCGATAGAATAGAGTAGAGGAGGGAGAACGGCACCGAAAATTCCGAGCAGCAATCCATATGGTGCAACCCCTATTAACGTTTGGAATTCAACTAAATAAACCGGTGGAAATACAAGGAAAACAACGAATAAGCCACCCGCAGAAAGAAGGCCGCTCTTTAGGAGGGGAGCAGTGTTCTTGCCGACAGATCCACTAAGAAAAATAAAAGTAGCAAAGGTGAAGGCTGAAAGTAGTCCCCAACCTGCACCTTGCCAGGAAATGTCCATACTGCCTTCTAAAGAAACTCCTCCTGCGAGGACAGATCCGAATAGAAGAATAATAATAGAAATAATCTTCTCCTTTGTAGGCTTTTTCTTATATATAGCCATTTCAAAAAGCGTGCCAATCCAGACAAATTGAAACAGTAAAATAATTGCAAGTGATGCATTTATCGTTTGTAAGGACTGATAATAGAAAATTCCTGTCATTCCAAACGGAATACCGGATAATAAGAGTTTAATAGCTTGCATGTGCGTTACTTTATATTTTCCTGTAAATAATACAAGGATCCATGTAATTACAGTACCAAATAAATATTGTGCTCCTGTTACTTCAGCTGCCGAAAATCCAGCGGCATAGGCGAGTTTAACAAATGTAGACAAAATTCCATAACAGCACCCACCTAAAAAAACGATTAAAGCATAATTCCATTTTGTTGCCAAAATAAATTTCCTCCTTTTCAACATAAAAAGCCACACAATTGTCAAAAGACAATCGTGTGGCGAAAATAGAGTTTCCTCTAGAAAAATCCACAACCTACGTTTTATTATTACATTCCTCATTAATTATAAAAACAAGTCTGCTAGTTGTCAAAGGAATAAAAAGGGAAGGAGAGGGACGGGACAGTTCTAGCGAGAACATTTTGCTTTTTGTAGTAATGTTTAGTCTTGACAATTGAATAGGAGAACAGTCTCCCTTCATTTAATCTAATCTAGTAAAAAAATACTCTTCATATCTCTTGAAACTTCTTTTAATAAGAATTGTAAAAGTAACTCCTCTATTGCTGACAATAGAGCTATCGCAAAGTATATATAGAAGATGGAGAAATAAGGAAATACCAGTTAGTTTATTTCCATACGTATGAATAGAAGCAAATGTGTGAAATTTATAATAGCCTATAACCATTGTACAGATTTTTATCCATCCAATAAGGATTATTATACTCCATATCCACATAGGAAGGATAATAGATGGAAGGATAATAATAGCAACAATGGCTACTAGTGTCATATCTGCAACCGAATCTAAAACTTCTCCTTGTTTACTTGTGACTTGAAATTTACGTGCAAGAAAACCATCGAACATATCGCTAATGCCACAGATAAAATAAATAATCCAAAATCCCAATCCGCTATGGAAATATAATAAAATCAATGATAAAAGGATTCTAATACCAGAAATTATATTTGGTATAAGACGTACCACACAACCAACCTCCATCCTGTAAAAAGTATATCGCTTTTTGTTCAAATCGTGTGTTATATATAAGAATTATGAAATATATGTGAAATAGTATGCAAAGTTAAGCGCTTTACTAATATCTAGAGTAAGATATAGCTATAAAAGAAAGAAGGAGGAAAAACGACATGCATACCAATAAGCAAATACTTTCCGCTATCGACAGTTTTGATAAAAATGCTCTAGTACATTCCATTCAGGAGACAGCCTTTGATCCAACAGGGCAGTATCATTCAAATGCGATTACTATCCAAGTACAGCTAAATCCTCATCAATATGCAAATCTAATAACTTACGGCTACTCTGGGAAATTGCATAATGTTTATTTTACGATAAGATCCAATAATCACGCTGATTTTTATGCAAATTCAACAGAAGACATCCATCACCTTCTAGAAGTAATAAGCTAATTAAGAAGTCAGTAAAATTTAATACTATAGATTGTTCAATATGGTAGGAGATTTATACTCCATTCCTTTGTTGTACTTACACCATGGGCTTGTTTGGGAATCATGTCTCTATTAGACCGAAAAGAATCTATAAATAAATGAAACTAATGGCAAACCCAAAGCGTATATATATACTAAGAGGATTTTGGAGGTGTTACAATGATATTCTTATTGTTATTTGCACCAATAGCCATAGTGGTAGGGTTAGTGGTATATTTCGAAAAGAAATCTGGCATGACGACCCCTAACGAAAACAAACAAGCAGAAAAATTAGGAGAAGTTGTTCATTACAATCGCGTTAATTCCAATGGCGGATCAGGAGGAATAGGCTGATTGAATGAAGGAGAAACAGAGGAACGGTTCTTTTTGGATGGGACAAGGGGACAGTCCCCTTGTCCCATCTCTTAAGCTCCAGGGTTTTGCATTAATTTTTTTTCAGAGCGAGATGCCATTTCGTTTTCAATTTGTTCAAGGGTACGTCCATTTGTTTCTACAACGACAAATCGTGTGAATAGTACTCCGAAAATACAAATAATCCCGAATGCTGAAAAAATTACGCCGAAACTAAATTTATCTGCAAGAATTGGGAAAATAAGCCCGATGACAAGAGATCCTGTCCAGTTAAAGGCAGATGAAATTCCGGCACCGATTCCACGAACGGCCAAAGGAAAAATCTCTCCGACGATAATCCAGGTAAGAGGTGCCCAAGAAAATGCGTAACAAAGGATAAAGGAGCAAAGAGCTATTAATGTTACCCAATTTAATGCGTTTTCATTTAAACCTACAGCTCCAAGAATGGCAGGTGCAAAGAAGGAAAGGGCCATCCCTATACCACCAACTGTAAGGATAGTGCGACGATTATATTTATCAACGAATTGTAAGAAGATTACGGTTGTCACCACGAAAATAACGCCAACAATTACAGTAAATCCAGCGGCTACTTGTGGAGCTAATCCAACTTTACGCGCAATACTTGTAGCATAATAAACGATGGAGTTTGCTCCTTGTATTTGTTGGAAAGTTGCCATTCCAACCCCGATTATTAATGCCATGCGAAATCTCTTATGGAATAATTGACTGATCCCTGATTTTTCGTGACTAGCAATATTTTCAATTTCCTCCATCTCCGCCTTTACTTCTGCTTGTGATTCGCGAAGTGATGATAATACCTTACGTGCCTTATCAGCCATCCCATTTTTAATTAAGTAACGAGGGGATTCTGGAAGCTTTAGAACACCAAAGTATAATACAATCGCAAAAATTCCAGCACTACCAAGCATTAATCTCCAGCTGTTGGGAACCGGTTCGAAAATAAACGCTACGATATAGCTTAATAACATTCCAATTACTATCATTAATTGATTCAATCCTGACAGTTTCCCTCGAATATTAGCAGGTGCGATTTCAGACATGTAGGCTGGAACTAAAGAAGAGGCTGTTCCTACTGCAGTTCCTAAGAAGATTCGTGAAATCGTTAAAGTGATTTCTTCTGGTGCAATGGCTGAGCCGATAGCGCCTACAAGAAAAATTAGAGAGGATACCAAGATTAACTTTCTGCGTCCAAACTTATCACCTAATAAGCCACTTAAAATAGAACCGATGATTGCGCCGCCCATTAAGGAAGATACAACAATTCCTAACCATATTGGACTTAAATCAAAATCTTTTTGGATATGTCCTTCGGCTCCAGCGATAATGCCGATATCATAACCAAACAAGATTCCGGCGAATGATCCGAAAAAGAAAATAAACTTACTCGAAACTTTATTCATTATCATGTGCTCCTTTACAAATTTCTGTGTTAATACTAGATAAATCTTTGATAAAATACGCTTTCATTTTTCTTAATAAATGGAAAATTTAAATCAGCAAAAGTTCTTCTCCTACCGATCATTAGTTGACCATGCTTGTATGACAGACAGTTTCCCCTACCTAAGTTATTTCTAATTAAATGGAAAGGTAGGGGGCTAACTGCATATGATTAATAATTAGATGTAATCCGTCTAGTCCTTACTTAATGACAACATAGTCTAAATCAACTAGTTTTGCATAGGAAATAATTTGGTCTGTTGTCAAATTTAAGGATACTACTGTATGGTGACCGCCGCCATTTTCAATCCAAGCTTTAACACCATCTTGGAAATTTGGTTTAATGTCCCATAGAACGCGAGCTACTGGTAGATTTGGTGCTGGTATGTTTGGCTCAAATGCAGTAACTTCATTAATTAAAAGTTTGAAATGGGTACCAAAGTCTGCCATGGAAACAACTACCCCATCACCAGCTTTTCCATCAAATACTAGACGAGCTGGGTCTTCACGATTGCCAATACCTAATGGAGAAACAACAATCTTTGGTTTGTTGCTTGCTAAAGTTGGGTCCACTTCAAGCATATGAGATTGAAGAACGGCTTCTTGTCCCTCGGCTAATTCGTATGTGTAATCTTCCATAAATCCTGTTGATTGGTTATGACTCATTACTTTTAATAAACGATCAAGAGCAGCAGTCTTCCAATCTCCTTCACCAGCAAAGCCATAACCTTGGGCCATTAAACGTTGAACGGCAAGACCTGGAAGTTGTTTCATGCCATATAAATCTTCGAAGTTCGTAGTGAAGGCATTGTATCCACCGTCATCAAGGAAGCGCTTAATCGCAATTTCGTAGCTTGCTTGGACTTTTACACTAGATTCCCATTCTTCCTTACTGTATGTGCCATAATCAAATTCATAAAGTGTTTCATATTCGGCAAATAGATCATTTATCTCTTCTTCTGTAACAGCGTTCACGTATTGAACAAGGTCACCGATGGCAAAATAGTCTACTGTCCATCCGAATTGTATTTGAGCTTCTATCTTATCTCCATCTGTAACACCAACATTACGCATGTTATCTCCAAAACGAGCAACCTTAATATTAAAGCTTTCATTATAAGCTACTGCAACATCCATCCAATCAGCTATTTGTTGTTGAACAAGTGCTCGCTGCCAGTAGCCGACAACCACTTTATTTTGTTTGTTTAAGCGAGCGTTGATAAAACCATATTCACGGTCACCATGAGCTGCTTGGTTTAGATTCATAAAGTCCATATCAATGGTTGCCCAAGGGATACTTTCATTGTATTGTGTTGCTAAGTGAAGTAATGGTTTTTGTAATAGTTTTGTTCCGCGAATCCACATTTTCGCAGGAGAGAAAGTATGCATCCAAGTGATGACACCTGCGACTTCATCTCGGTAGTTGACTTCTTTCATAATGCTTGTGATTTTATCTGCGCTAACTGCTAAATCCTGTAGAACGAGTGGGTAAGGCAAGACTCCGCTTTCATTTAAAGCATCAGTCATTCTTTGGGCATTTGCTTTTACTTCTCCTAACGCTTCTTCTCCATATAGATGTTGTGAACCGACAACAAACCAAAATACTTTATTAGTTGACATTCTATTTCCCTCTTTTCCATTTATTAGTTTAGTAGTTTAAGATATTACTTTTGACCGTAATAGGCATTTTTTCCATGTTTGCGTAAATAGTGTTTGTCTAAGATTCGTTGAGGTAATTCTTCTGAAAAACGATTTAATTCTCGTGTAAATAAATTCATTTTTGCAACCTCATCTAACACGACGCTATTCATGACAGCAGAATGCACGTCTTTTCCCCATGTGAAAGGACCATGTCCATGCAGCAATACTCCAGGAATAGCTAAAATATCTAATCCACGCTCTTTGAAGGTTTCGATGATTACGTTACCAGTTTCCGCTTCGTAGCTACGATCGATTTCTTCTTGGGTTAAATAGCGAGCGCATGGAACAGACCCATAAAAGGTGTCTGCATGAGTGGTGCCCAATGCCGGGAGGTCCAGCCCTGCTTGAGCCCATATTGTTGCCCAAGTAGAATGAGTATGCACAATGCCTCCGATTTCTTGATAATGCTTATAAAGTACTGCGTGAGTAGCTGTATCCGATGAAGGTCTAAAGTCTCCTTCTACTACATTCCCATCTAAATCAATAACAACCATATCGCTTGGTTTCATTGTTTCATAGTTAATGCCACTCGGTTTGATAACAAATAAACCACTTTCACGATCAATGGCACTAGCGTTACCCCATGTATATTTCACAAGCCCATGCTTAGGCAATTCTAAATTTGCATAAAATACTTCTTCTTTTAGCTGTTCTAACATGTTAAACCTCCATCTCCTTACTCATGAATCAAATTTTCGACGGCTACTTTCTCAATAGCTAACCCTTTTTTATAGCGGGCAATAAATGCTTCAAATCCTTCTACGTCAAAGCGATCTGGATACATTTCTTGCTTATCAACCTCTTTAAATACTTGCTTGTCGAGGAAGTCTTCTAAACTATCATTTTCATCTTTATTCCTCATGTAAGAAGCAAGAATAGCCATTCCCCACGCTCCGCCTTCTCCTGCAGTTGCCATTATGGAAACGGGAGTATTCATGGCAGCGGAAACAATTTTTTGACCGACAACAGGGGTTTTAAATAAACCACCGTGACCTAAAATGCTATCGATTGCCACATCTTCTTGTTTCGTTAAAATATCCATGCCAATTTTCAATGCACCAAATGCAGAGAAGAGATGTGTGCGCATAAAGTTCGCTAAATTAAATGTGCTTTCTGGTGACCGGACAAAGAGAGGGCGCCCGCTTTCTAAACCTGTAATATTCTCACCTGAATAATAACCATAGCTTAGTAGTCCACCACCATCTGGATCCGCTTCCAAAGCAGTACTCAATAACGCTTCAAATAATTTATTCATATCAACCTTTTGGCCCATCGCCTCTAAAGATTCACGGAATAATCGCATCCATGCATTTAGATCACTTGTACAGTTGTTTGCATGAACCATTGCAACTGGGCTGCCATCTGGCGTTGTTACTAAGTCGATTTCTGGATAAACCTTTGAAAGCTCTTTTTCTAGAACAATCATTGCGAAAACAGAAGTTCCGACAGAGACGTTTCCAGTGCGTTTTCTCACACTGTTTGTTGCGACCATCCCTGTTCCCGCATCGCCTTCAGGGGGACATAATGGAATCCCTGGCTGTAAATTACGAGATCGATCGAGAATTTTTGCCCCTACCTCTGTTAATATACCTGCTTGTTCCCCTGCGGTTGCAACTTTAGGAAGAATGTCTTTTAGCTTCCAAGGGTATTCTTTCGGAGCAATTAATGCTTCAAACTGCTCAATCATAGCTTGGTTGTAATCCTGTGATGCTTCATCTATTGGAAACATTCCTGAAGCGTCCCCAATGCCAAGTGCCTTTTCTCCAGTCAATAGCCAGTGGATATAGCCAGCTAAAGTGGTAATATGCTCGATTCGTGGAATATGCTGTTCATCATTCAATATTGCTTGGTAAAGATGGGCAATGCTCCATCGTTCTGGAATATTGAATTGAAAGGCATCTGTTAATTTTTTTGCGGCAATGCTAGTTGTTGTATTGCGCCATGTCCGAAAGGGTACAAGTAGTTCGCCAGTGTTATCAAAGGCCATATATCCATGCATCATTGCAGAAAATCCAATAGAACCAACCGTTCTTATGGTGACACCATAGTTGCGTTCAACCTCTTGCTTCATTTCACTATAAGCTGTTTGGAGACCGTTGATAATATCGACTAGGTTGTACGTCCAAAATCCATCTTCTAAAAGATTTTCCCACTCATAGCTTCCAGATGCGATGGTTTCAAAGTTATGATCAATTAAGACTGCCTTAATTCTCGTGGAACCGAATTCAATTCCAAGTGAAGTTAATCCATCAACAATTGCTTGTTTTGTATTTGTTTGATTGGTTTTCATATATTCCCTCCTTGATAGCGATTTCATCAATTGTAATCGAATGGAGATTCATTTGTTTCATTAGTACATATACACCTTAATATATGTACGTACTTATGTCAATTAAAAATATAAATGTACAAACAAATGCCAAAGAACACGATTGATGATTCTATTAATTTTTTAACAAGAACTGATTCGATACCCAATAAAATAATAGTAAAAGATGATGTTGATATTTGTATGTAATTTGTCTGGTTTAATAGGTGTTATTTTATTTTATTCATACATATGCTAGAATATGACCATACAAATACCGTGATTATCAAATTTGAATGGATAACAACATTGAAGGAAGTGCGTTAAATGAAATTAAAGTATCAAATCATCATTGATGAAATAAAAAGTAAAATTCTTTCTGGGGACTATCGTGTTGGAGAACAAATTCCTACTGAATCAAGCCTGCAAGAAAAGTACCAAGTGAGCCGTCATACTGTTCGAAAGGCGATTCTAGAATTGGCGAATGATGGATACCTTAGAAGCGAAAAAGGATCTGGTACTTATGTTAGTAATCAATATCAGTCAAAAACGAGCGGGAAATCCAATAGTAAAACAATTGGTGTTATAACAACCTATATTTCTGATTACATTTTTCCGTCAATTATCCGCGGGATTGAAGGGAGATTAAATGTAGAAGATTACTCGTTATTATTAGCTAGTACAAATAATGATGTGGAGCAAGAAAAGAAAGCATTAGAAATGATGCTATCCTTTGGTGTAGATGGATTAATTGTTGAGCCGACGAAAAGTAATTTATACAACCCTAATATTGCTTACTATTTATCCTTTAAAGAACAAGATGTTCCATTTATAATGGTCAATGCTTATTACGAAGAGTTAGAGGTTCCCTTCTTTTGTTTAGATGATGTGCAGTCTAGCTATCTCGCTACAAACGAATTAATTTCAAAAGGGCACACCCAGATAGGGCTTATAGCAAAAATGGATGATTTACAAGGGAAGTTTCGTATGAAAGGATATATAAAAGCCTTGGGAGAAGCAAAACTGCGATTTCAGGCAGAGCATGTTTTTTCTTATACTACGGAGACAAAGTTAGATTTAAATAGAAACTTGAAGACGTTCTTAGATGAAAATTTAGAAAATATGACTGCTATTGTATGCTATAACGATGAAGTTGCATTAGAGGTTGTAAATGTATGCAGACAACTTACTATCTCGATTCCAGAAAAACTATCTATTATTGGGCAGGATAATTCTTATATTGCCAAAAATGCAAACATTAAACTCACCACATTAACACATCCCCAAGAACAAATGGGACACGATGCAGCTGATTGGATCATTAAAAAAATTCAAGGAAAAAAAGACGTGCAAAACGAAAATTACTATCAACCGCAAATAATAGAAGGAGAAACGGTTAAAGATTTAAAAGCAGAAGCAGAGGGACGACTCTTGTGAGGTCACAAGAATCGTCCTTTTTTCTTATTAATTTTCTTATTTTGCTTAAAGGTCTTTTCTATAAGAGAAAGATAGTATTTAATAGAAGGAAAGATAGATATAGTAGAGAACGGATGAATATACTATACTAACCATTTTTAGCATAAAAAGAAGAAATGGGAGGTCAGCATGGGGTTCAGAGATGGATTTAAACATGATATGCAAAACCTGAAAAAGGATATGGAAATAGAGGTTCATAAGACTTGGACCGTTGATTATAAAGGACATCGTATTGAAGTTGTAAATAAAATGAAAGAGGAATATCTTATCATTGATGGAGTAACAGTTGCTGTGAATAAACGGAAATCTATCTTTTCACATCTTCTTCCTTACGTAAGTTTATCAGGGATTCTTACTTTGGAGAATGGAAAAAGGCAAAAAGTTTCTGTCAAAATTGGTGGATATATAAGCCTTAACTGTATCATTAAAATCGATAACGAGACTATTATGAATGAATCGAAAAAGCTGGAATTTCTGCCTTGGGAGCATAAAGACAAAATCATTCCTTTTATCCAAAAGCAGGTCCAAGAACATAATAGAATAGTAGATGGACACTTACCAGATGATGACTACTTTTTTGGTACAAATAAGCCAAGATTAGATCCTGGCCTTTTTGATCTGATTATCAAGGAACCGAAGACGCCATTTTTTGTGAGCAAGCTCATGAAACTCTTTAAAGAGCAACTGGAAAATCCAACTGTAAAAGCAAGAAAAGCGACATATGAACAAATTATTTTTGACCATTTGGCCATTTATCGAGAAGAGGTCATTCGGGAATTAGGACAACTTGAAGTTGATGAGCAGGCGCTAAAGCAAGAGGCGTTATGGCTTCTTGAGCATGCGGCACATAGAGATGTTGTTAAATTTGCAATTCTTGTACTCGGCTTTACTAATTGTGAAGAACACCAAGAGCTTCTATATACAATAGGCTTGCACGATGAATTTACGTCATATGCCATTTTTGCTATAAGAAGTGGAGGGAAGAGAGTAAATGATCAAATATGGAAACTAGTGCAGTCAGTTCAAGGGGTGGGAAAAATGACAGCGATTGAGCTAGTGGAAGCCAAAACTCCTGAAATGAAATATTGGTTACTAACAAAAGGCTGTGAAAATAGAAAATTTCATGATTTTATTGCCCTCCGTTGTGCTACAAAGGGAGAGTTAGATGTGGCGCTCTATGAGAAGAGCATTTCGAAGGAACTATATACTGGAGCAGCCATAATGATAGAGGGATTATTAGATGACTCAAACCCAGACGGCATGGATCACTATCCGTATGCTAGTGCTGTATTGTCTCGTTTCCTTTACCATGCACAAACGCATTGTGAAACCTTGGAGGATTTCTACCCGATTATTAAAATTAGTGAATTTCTAAATGAGGATGAAGAAATTTGGGAAGAGAGATTTAATGAACAATGGAAACAACATGAACGTAAAGCACTTCAAGAAGCAGTAGAAGCCTATATTACTAATCCTAAATGGTTAAAGCTTGCATTAGATGCTTTGCAAGAGAGTGAGGAAATTGATTTCCGTTCGATTGAGATTGCTCGATTCTATCAATTGGACATCACGTCTCTACTATTTGAATGGCTGAAGAAAGAACCAACAAACAGTATGTTATTTTTGGCTATAATGGATACAAGAGAGCTACATTCTATTAAGGAGCTCTGTGCCTTTGCACAATCTCAATTCTCTCTTTCAAGCTTATCAATAGAAGAAGAGAAATGTCTCGAATGTATTATACAGGATTTACATGATTTCGAGGGTGTTGGAGTACCATTAGTACAAGTAGCACTCGAATCCGCAAATGA
>Ga0182738_1006284_pt1 | contig 12379 bp, 8 predicted proteins | sample eDN5th30CBELigMG_FD_128876 | JGI IMG/M metagenome (GOLD analysis project Ga0182738, IMG submission 128876) | Enriched Miracle-Growth compost microbial communities from Emeryville, California, USA - eDNA 5th pass 30_C BE-Lig MG (version 2)... ...
CGAGATCAAAATAAAATTTTAATCTCTGGCAAAGCCTCCAATATCGTGTCGTATAAATCAAAAACGTTTGGGAAATTAAACTCCTATTCTTTCTGTCTTATTTTGATTATTAAATCAGGCAAAATACGATGCATGCTGATTAGGTTGATTGCCAGAAATGCGATGGAGGTAGGGAGGGGAAAAGAATGGTTTTCGTTGTTATTGAGGAGCTGTATGACGAAGTAAGTGCAGGATGTACAAAAAAAAAAGAGATATAATTTTGGATATTTTAACTGAAAGTTTTGTTCAAAGGAGTCAAAGTGCATAATTTGTGCGAAAACGTAGTCAGGAGAGTCTGGCTCTTTGATAAATTCAAAGAGAAGAACAAATTTTGAAGTTTATGTTGGAATAGTGAGAATATCCTATATTAGAAAGAAGTTATAACTTATTGCGACTTTCTGGGAGAAAAATGGTGGAGAAACAGAGTTCTCTTTACAGACAGGTCAAATCCTCTATGAATGAGAAGTTGGATTTGCAAAGAATTTTTTTTCAATGTTTTCACAAAATAAAAATAACCATTTTGAAGATAATGTGTGGAAGCCAGAAAATCTTTAGAGATCTGATGAGCACTCATAATTAACAGTTTTAAAGAGGGGGAAAGAGCGGTGAAAAAAAGCTGCTTTTTCCTCCAGAAAGCGTCATTTTTACCTTTTTTTCATGGAAAAACTCTTTTTGATTGATTTAATTGTTTTCTGTTAGTCATAAAAAAGTTGCCCTTTTAATTTGTACCTTTCAATTTAAAAAAAAAGAACTTTCTTGAGGAAAAAGGTCCAACTATTTCAAACCCTCATTTTTCTTTTCGATGAGAACTGAAATTTAGGCTTTTTGTTGTTTGAACAAAGAGGGGCAGAAAGGGAAAACAGAAATAAATAAAAAAGGATTTTCATTGTTCTCAACGCAAAAGATAATTCGTTAAAACAAAACTGTGAATAGTTAGTCATTGACCTGAGATGTCAGGTCGTTTGCTATTGAGTTGAGTTTGTACGAAAAAGTTATTCCTGTTTGGTAAGAAGCCTGGGAAATGGAAAATGATAGTTTTTTAAATGAAAGTGGAATAAGAATGGCTTTATTAATTGCGACACTTAAATTAACAAGGGACTATTTCTATAAATAGGCACTGAAGGCAAGAATCAGGTAGAAAGCTATGGCTCTCTGGGAACTCACCTCGTTATGAGAAAACAAGTCTTCGAAAAGTTTGAACATCAGAGAAGTCGGTATGATAAAGAGAAAGGGTAAATAAAGATTTTAATTAAAATCAACGAGGAGAGCCTCAGGAATTTAAGCATTGACAATAAGGATAAGACATTGAGAAGATTTTATTTGTATTGCTGGAAAGCACATGGAACGATTTGTAATAATTCCCGTCTTCTAATTGAAGGAGAAAATAAGAACTTGGAGTGAGAAATTTGAATCATTTCATTGAATAGGAGTTTGATTCAAACATATGAGTCACAAGGTTTTCTTTAGGTATTTATTTGTAATCAAGTGACAATTTAGCAGACAAGAAATTTCTAACTAAATATCTCTTCATTCAATAAAGACGCCAAAGATAAAGAATAAGGTGTCGAACCTTGTGTTGCCTGGAGAATATAAAAACTTTTTATGTTTCGAGTAAACTTTTGCAGGGCTTGCTTTCTCATTATCTCTAGGAGGATCATTTTGATTTATTATGAAATACATTTGAAAATATTTAACATTTATCTGTGTGTATGCTTTATGCATTTCCAAGTCTGTGGGCTCACCCCAAGAGAATAATTTTCATAGAAACATTTTCTCAAGATGACTAACTCTTGAGCCTTAAAGGAGAGACATTTTATGATTTCTTGGATTTTTTGGAAAACTCCTTGTCGACCTCAAAGAAAGAAAGCATCTTTGTTGTTTTGAACAATCCCTTGAAGTTTTCACTCGGAAGAGAGAGGCCCCTCTTTAATTTTTCCACAATGAAAAAAAAATTATAAATACTGATTTTGATTTGTATTGATCTGAATGAAACTTGATGGCTGTTGGACAATCTCTTTGTCAGCATGTTTGAGTGGTAAACTTGTGAAGAAGCTTATTTTTTGTTTTTGGTATCGACAAAGTCATGGTGAAATTAAATTGCCTTTAAATTTGCCTAAGAATTTGAGAGGTCAATTTCTTCAGAAAAATTTCATCTTAAATGGAAGAAAACTTCTCGAGATAGGTTGGGAAATCAGAGTTTTTCTCAAGCTTTTGGAAGGAAAGATCCCATAATCTGGATTCAGTTGATTTGAAAGAGTTTCCTGTCTTGAATTCTGAAGTCACCAACATCTCATTTTTCTTAATCAAATGAGCCCAAAAACATTGAGTGTTTCACCAAATGAAAAATGATTCTCCATGAATATCTTCGTTGCACTTTCAAAGCATATTTTTTTTTAAACTCTGGACCTGGAAATTTTATTGATCCTCTCATTCTTAATTTTTACAGGAATTTGCATTTTTCTCTTATTAATCCTTTCAACATCATCTGAGCAAAGAACAAGAACCAAGCTTCTTTTGGAAAATTAAAGAAAGAAAAATTTTTAGACTTTCAATTCAATTTTCAAATTGGGTTCAACACTATGTCTCAGTTGTTTATAAAGGGAATGAGGGGAAAGAAACTTCGCATTTTCCAAATCGGGAATATCAATTTTTGATTCTAATTAATTATTACAACCTTGGATTGACAGTTGGCAAATATGTTTTATTTTGTAGAAGGGGTTCCGATAGATGAAATTTCTAAGTTTTTTCAGCTTTCTTCGAGAGCTAAGCCTTTTTTTTGAAGCTTATCTGAGCGGAAAAACTCTGAAGTATATCCAAAGAAACTCAAGACGATGACAACATCAAGAAATACTTTTCTTTAGTCCCTCACCTGGCACCCCAACCCACTGTCAATTACACCCTATAATCCCCATGTACACATCATGTTTAATTTATATTGATTAATCTCTATTTAGTATGCATAATCATGTTTACATTAAATTTAATTCTGTTGATTAACTCCTTTTATATACATATCTATTTATGTATGCTATCTTAATATAGGTTAAAAAAAAATAATTTTCTTAAAAAAATAAAAGGAAATGAAGAAGTAAATTGATTCATTTTTTAAATAAAAAAATCTCGTTGCCAATGTTTTACACTTTTCTTCAAGTCAAATTCGCAAGAATTTTCATTCAGAAAAATTTGAGAATGTCAAATGTGATCCATACTTATCCCTTAATATTAGAGGAAAATGGTAAAATTAAACTTGAGTCTCAAAACTGGTTTTCAGAGAGTTTAAATTTCACTCTCTTTTTCTGAATTGGTTTCAACTCTAAAGTACAATTTGGGAGATATTTTTGGATCTCGAAATATTTTATTGAGAAATTTTGTTTTAATGAAAATTTTAGCTCAAAATTTTTTCCTTTCAAAAATATTAAAAAAAAGTCTCGAAATTTTTCCTTCAAAATTTTCTGAGAAATTCTAATTGGGATGTTTTTCTCCACTTCCTTTTCTTTAAAAAAAAATCAGTTCTGAGACTGTCATACATTTCTTCCCGAAATTCTCCTCAGAAGCTTAATATGAGAGGGAAAGCCTTGAGTCATTTCATCAAGGAAGGATTTTTTTTCGCAGGAAATTCGATAAAAAGGTGACTTTTTCCTCAAAATAGGGCATCGAAACTCTTGATAAATAAATCACTCTCGTAATTTCTCAATAAATTATATTTTATCCCAAGTCATCAGTTTTAAACAAAAAGTAAAAAGTTTTTTTCAAGATTAAATATTAGTATTTGATGCCTGTCATCGTAACAAGCTCTAATAGCCCGGATAATATTTATAAAATTATCCTCATTGGAGATGAAAGAACTGGAAAGAGCAATCTCTTTGAAAGACTTGGAGAATATGGAAAATGGGATAGTGCCATACCACCAACTATTGGCGTCAATTTTCTGAAGAGAACTATCAAAATCTCGGATTGGCCTATGATTCTTCAAATTTGGGACATTGCAGCTGATAAACGAATGGAGGCGGTTTGGCGAGCCTGTTTCAGGAAAACTTATGCAGTATTTCTCGTTTATGATATCACAAATAAGAAATCATTTCTTCGTATTGAGGATTGGCTGAGTAAGTTCCGGGAAGTCGATGACCTTGTAGCTCAGATTGTTCTTGTTGGAAATAAATGTGACCTTGAAGATCAGAGAGAAGTCAGTTATGAGGAGGCAAGATTATTAGCAGAGGAGAGGTGTTGGAAATTTGTTGAAGTTTCAGCAAAGACATTGGAAAATGTGAATCACCTTGCTCGTCTTATAGCAACTGATCTTTTCAATCGATATATTACGATTGATGAACCTGAACCTCCGAGGAAGATTTCAAGACTTTACGAGGATAAAAGTCAAGATGGTGACGTGATCAAGCTTAAAGAAAAAAATGAGGAAAAGAAAAAGTCTGTTTGTGCGACCTAAGGTGGAGTGGACGCTGTGAATTAAAGCTTTAAAAAAAGGAAGGTGTCATCCAGATTCATGAATTCAGGAATGCCGAAATTGTTTTATCAGAATGAAGAAAATGTAATATTTCTTTAATAAACTACTGTATAAGAAATTTTTTATTAAATAATTGATAAGTCAAGAACAAATAATGAAGTAATATTTTGTTTTACGTTTTTTTAAAGCCAAGTTTGAATGGAATTTCATGAAGCATCAATTTGAAATTTTCATCTTCAGGCTTTTCCAAAAATAAGTTTGTTTCGATCTTTCTGAGAGAAGAAAAATTCTTTTTGTCAAAATTCCAATCCGAAAGAGACAGAGAGAGCTTTATGAAGCCAAATGAAGAAAAAATTTTTTTTTGGTAAAATTTTCAACCAAAGATGATTTTATCCCAAAAGAATTTATGATAATATCTCCTCAATAAATTATTTTTCATTCCACTTATCAGTTTTAAACCAAAAAAAAAGGAAAAAGCCCTTCTGATTTCAAATATTATTCCATGTCCAGAATTGTGACAGGTACCTCGGAGGCCGATATCAATTTCAAAGTTATCCTCATTGGAGATCAAAGAACTGGAAAGAGCAATCTTTTTGAGAGACTTGAAGAATATGGAGAATGGAATTGTACCATAACACCAACGATCGGCGTCACCTTTCTCAAGAGAGCGATCAAGATCTCAAATAAATCAATTAATCTTCAACTTTGGGACATTTCGGGCAGTAGCAGGTTCCATTTGGTGAGGTCAGCTTGCTATAGGAAAGCTTATGCTGTATGTGTAGTTTATGACATCACAAATAAGAAATCATTTCTTCGTGTTGAGGATTGGCTGAGTAATTTTAGGGAATTCGATGAATTTGGAGCTCAGATTGTGCTCGTTGGGAACAAATGTGATCTTGAAGATGAAAGACAGGTCAGCTATGAGGAAGCTAGAGAATTCGCTGAGAAGAAAAATTATAAATTTGTTGAAGTTTCCGCAAAGGCATTGGAGAATGTTAATTATCTTGCTCGTTTGATAGCAATTGACCTTGCAGCTAAGTATTTGGAGAGCGAAAAAGAACCTCAAAGGGAGATTTCGAAGTTTGAGAAGAAGCCAAAGAAAGATGATGATGTGATAAAGCTCAAAGGAGAGAATGAAGGAAAGAAAAAATCAGTTTGTACGACCTAAGATATAATAGACACTGTGAATTAAAATTTGAAAAAGAAGAAAGTATAAGCCTCATTACATGAATGAAGGAAATGCCGAAATGGTTTTATTATAACGTGTATTTTGTAAAATTACCAAAGGGAAATTTTTATTAAATAATTGAGTTTTATTGTCATATATAAGTTAAGAACAAATAATTCAGATATATTTTTGTTTTGAAAGGATTCCCATGAAGCACCAATTTGAGATTTTCATGCGTTGATCCAAATTCCTCTCTTGAGACCAAAAAGAGAAAGTCAAAGGGGAGTTTGAGTTTCAGAATTTGATTTTGAAGAGTTTAAGTTACACTCTCTTTTTCTGGGTTGATTGCAAGTCCAAAGGAAAACTTGGGAGGTCTTTTTGAATTTCTAAAAAATGAAAGAAGTTTTTTTCAGAGGAAATCTGCCTCAGAAGAGTTTTTTTTTGTTGGGAATTCTGAGAATTTTTTCTCTTTTGAAAAGTTCTAAGGAAAGAAATCCCTAAAAAAATTTCAAGAAGTTTTGACTTTGAAACCTGCAAAGAAATTTTTCCTTCTGATTTCACTTGAAATTCTCACCTTTCAGGCTTTTCCAAAAAGAACTTGTTCTGGAGAATTTTTTTTAATCAAAATTCTAAGAGAAAGCCTTCTGAAGTCAAAGGAAGAAAAATTTTTTTGGGCAAAAATTTCAATAAAAAATGACTTTTTCCACCAAAATAATTGACAATATTTCCTCAATAAATTATTTTCTATTCCACTCATCAGTTTTAAACAAAACAAAAAAAGAGAAAAAGCCCTTTCTATTTCAAATATTATTCATGTCCACAGTCGTTACAGGAACCTCGGAAACTGATATCAACTTCAAAGTTATTCTCATTGGAGACGAAAGAACTGGAAAGAGCAATCTTTTTGAGAGGTTTAAAGAATATGGAAAATGGGATGGTACCAACCACCAACGATTGGGGTCGAGTTTCTCAAAACAACAATAAAAATATCAAATCAATCAGTTAATCTTCAATTTTGGGACATTACAGGCAGTAGCAGGATCCATTGGTTGAGGTCAGCTTGTTACAGAAGAACTTATGCTGTATTTGTTGTTTATGATATCACAAATAAAGAGTCGTTTCTTCATGTTCAAGAGCGAGTGGATAAATTTTGGGAATCAGATGAATTTGGGGCTCAGATTGTACTTGTTGGGAACAAATGTGATCTTGAAGATGAAAGACAGGTCAGCTATGAGGAAGCAAGAGAATTTGCTGAGAAGAAAATTATAAATTTGTTGAAGTTTCCGCAAAGACATTGGAGAATGTTAATTATCTTGCTCGTTTGATAGCAATTGACCTTGGAGCCCGATATTTGAATAGTGAAGAAGAACCTCAGAGGGAGATTTCGAAGCTTGAGGAGAAGCCAAAGAAAGATGATGATGTGATAAGGCTCCAAGGAGAAACTAAAGAAAATAAAAAGTCTTTTTGTTTCAACTAGGGTAATGGTGATGGTAGTGGTAGTTGTTGGGAACTAGAGTTTAGCCAAATAAAACATAAGTTATAAGCGAGCCACCAAAAGAGTTTTATCTAAATGAAGAAAATATAATATTCATTTGTTATTAAAATTACTGTATATGAGAAATTTTGTTCGATTATTGAGACTTATTGTATGAAAAGTTAAGAAGAAATAAAGAAGGAAGATTTTTAGATTTCCTTTGCAAATGAATTGAGAGTTTCTTTTGTCATCAGATCAAAGTATGTCCTTGAAATAAAGGGCATTGTTTCTTTTCTGTGTCAAAGAGAATCTCAGGTTTTGCATTGGAATTTTGAAATCCCAATGAGAGGCAAAATAAAGAGTTCTGGGGCCATAGATCTCAAGAAAATTCATTCTCTTGAGAGGGGAAGATTTCTTTTGATCTTGGGAGGATTATAATTCCTGAAAGGAATGAGTTCAGAATATCAAAATTAGAGGATAAATAAGAAATGGGAGATTTTTCAATGACTCAGGAATTGGATTAAAAAGAATGTCTAACTAATATTTGAAAGTTGAAAAATTAATCCTTACGATCAGAACAATATTTTGAATTGACCCCTTTTGGAGGGGAAACCCGAGTTTTCTCAAGCTGATATTGCGAAGGCTTCTTTCATAATGAAGCGAATTGAGAGGTTGTGGGGATAAAGACAGATATCGAGGCAAGTTTTGTAGGTGGGAAAATGTCAGATTTATCATAATACTAAAAAATACAAATTTCTCTCATGAACAACAAACATATTGGCAGTTTTTCCTGCTTAATCTTCTCCAGATAGACTGCTAAATATCCTCAAAACTTCATGCTCCACGCTTGTAACTGTCAGCAGGCCTCACAAATCACATAAAAACAATGCAAAGGTTCTTATTGAATGAATGTACGAATGAGAGAAGGAAAATTGGGAGAAATTCGAATTCCTTAAGATTTCAATATTCATCAAGGTTTGTCAGATTTATAAGCAGAAATTGTATGCATAAATTTTATAATATAAAAAATTAATCAACCTAAAACCACCTATCCACTCCCACAACAATGCAAAATATCCTTGAATGCTGCATCTGTTACTCTCAATACAACTACAGAGACCAAGCTCCTAGAGTGATTCCCACATGTAAACACACAATTTGCCTCAAATGCTTGGACGGAATCATCAATGTCCAAGGAAAACTCAAATGTCCCTTGGATCGTATTCCGTTTCCTCCAGAATGCCAAAATCCTCAATCTTTCCAAATAAATACCGAGATTTTGGCCAAATTGGAAGAAGCTCTGGCTGGAGTTTGTGAGAAGCATGAAAAGAAGAACTCATTGGTTTGTTTTACAGATAAAGTCATGGTTTGTGAGGATTGTATTGTAGAAAATGAAGCTCATCATTCTCACAAAGCAATTCCAATAAAAGAGGTTAGAAAGATGGTCGAAGAGAAGATTGAGTACTTACAGAAACAATTGGCTGATTTTAAGAACTATAAAGAGCAGCAATGTAAAGAGCTTGAAAGCAAGAAAGAAGAAGCTGTGAAAGAAATCAGAAAAGTCGCTGAAAATTTGAAAGAGGCTGTTCAAAGAAAAGACAGAGAGATTTATTTTGAGCTCAGTTTATGTGCTGCTGCCAAAAAATTAATCGAAGAAGCTCAAAAGGATAACTCACTCGAAGCTAATCAGAAAGTCGTGAATAACAAGGCAAATTTGAGCGCATATGAGGCTCAGATCAATGAAGTTCTCAAGGGATATTACAACACATTTTTGCCAATGGGAAACCAATATAACCTGAATTTCCTTCATCAACCTGGATGCAATAAGCTCGAGACAAGAGTCCAAGTCTTCCAAAAGAAGTTTTCATGTGAGATCACCCTCAACACCAACGGCCAAACGCCTTCTTTAGTTTTAAATTTCGGCAGTTCTAATCCTAAAGCCCATAATGCTCTTTCTTTGAGCCGCATACATGAAGTTGATTCTGTTGTTTTTACTTGTGCTGGAACTAGTGAATTGTTGGATAAAAGTTATACAATGAAAGATCTTGGAAACCTCTGGAGCTATTTAAACCTTGAAGAAAGTTTGCCTGGACAAATTAAAAGCTTTAAGCTTGATTTCCAAAACAAAAGTCCTTCACATTTGGCCGACTGGGTTCATTTAATGAATCAAGGGCTTTTTAAATTATCCAATCTGAAGACTCTTGATATTAAATGCCCTTCAAAACTAACTGGCTCCAATCTTGATAGTTTCTCTCAGAATATCCTCCCCAAGCTGACTTCCTTGGAGGATTTCTGGATAAACTTGAAGGATACTCAGATCACTGACAAAAGCTTACAGAACTTTTTCGGGAATATGAGAGAGCCTATGAAGAATCTGAAGACTTTATCGTTGATTCTCTGGGACATGGCTATTACTGATGAGGGCATCTTGCCTTTTGCTAAAGAAGCTTTGCCTTATCTGAGCTCATTGCAAAGCTTTACTTTTGGATTGGAAGATATTAAAGCCGGAGAAATGAAGCTGACAGATAAGAGTATTGAGCCATTGTTTTTGGCGTTGAAGAATGTGGCAAGCGAGCTGAGAATTGTGAATATTGGGTTGTCAGGATCTGAAATCACCCAGAAGTCTTTTGATGTATTTGTTAAGGAGATTTTCCCCTTGATGACGAAGTTGGAAGATTTGAAGTTGGGGCTCAGAAAGACCCTGATTGAAAAAGATGTTATTGATGGGTTCAGTGCGGGCCTCACAATGGCTAATAAAGTTTATTCTTCATAGTGAGATTAGGGATATTGGGAATATTGGGGATTGAGAATTTGTTTGTTTATTTGAGAAAATATATTACTTATATAAGATTCATACGAATGTGAAATTTTATTCAATAGTTTTTACAAATTATTATGAAATTTTTGCTTCAAGATAATTGTTCCTTACTTCTAAAGCTGATATTGATTCAAACGTTTAAAGAGCTTGAGTATCTTTTTAAACAAAGGTTTTTGTTGAATTGATTCCTGAAATCTTTTTTTACATCATTTTACATAAAGAAAAGAATTAAATTTGACAAAGAGAGATTGAGGAATTTTCTCAGTCATAAATTTTTACACAAGAGGTTTTGAATGAAATTTTCACAGATACTCAAAAATTACACAGAAAAATTCTCACCCCTGTTCTTCATTCCGTCCATAAATGTAATTACTGATCGTCACACTTTCACGGAAGGAGTCAATCTTCTCGACATTAATTTTCGTATTAACAAGTCCAAGAGTAATCTCTTCCAAATTTACCATTACAGGAAAAGTCTCATTTACAAATAAATCAAAAACTCCATCAGAGACTTCAGACTGTGAGAGTCCAATCTCCAAATATTCCAAGTATTTTCCAATATCTTTCAGCCCAGTAAATAAAGGCCCAACGCTTTTATCTGTAAGCATCCCTGATTCAGCTTTAACATCTTCTAAACCAAGCGTCAATTTCTTTATTGATGTCATATTTGGGAGAGTATACTCGCAAAAAGCGACTATACTATCATCTGTAATGGCAGTATCCCAGAGAATTAACGAGAATATTCTCAGATTCTTGACACAATCTCTCAGACTGTAAAAAAGAGATTTTAAGCTCTGATCAGTGATTTTCGTATCACGAAGATTTAACTGAAATTCTTCTAATCTTGTGAGGTTAGGAAGGATTTTAGAAGAGAAATGATCAAGAGAGGTATCCATAAGATGTTTAGAAGAGAGATTAGCATTGAAAACTTTGAGGTTGGAGAAATTGAAAAGTTTTTGGCTCAGAAGTAAGGACCAATTTGTGGTAAGAGAAAGGCTTTCTAGACGTGAGAAATCAAATTGTATTGACTCGATTCCTTGTGAGATTTGGGGAATATTCAGAAGAGTCCAAAGTTGAGTAAATGTTCCAGATAATTGCTCTTGAGAGATGAGAGACCCATTTGAGTCACTTGCTTTGAAGACGATTCCTTTGATTGTTTGAAAATTTTGAAGGGAGATTGAGTGGTGTAAGAAAGAGGTGTCAATTTGGTTATCCCCAAAAAGAATACAGAGACCATATTGTCCATCATCGAAATAAGGATGTATCTGACATAAAAACATCTGTTGGAGAATGATGACTCGGGATTTCAAGTCCCTGTTTTCGTCATATATGTTGGTGGGAATTCCAAGTGAGGAGTTTTCAAGGTCTTGAGTAGTCTGATTGATTGAAGAAATCAGGGTTGTAAGGTCTTTCTGGATGGTTTGATTGACAGATTTGGAAATTTGAGACTCTTGGGATGGTTGAGTATTGCTTGATGGAACAACTTTTTGAAGTAATTTTTTCATGGCAAGATGTGAGGCTATCTCAAACGTTGATTCCCTAGACTTCATTGCTATGGCCTCTTTTATATTTTCTGAGACCATTTGGGCTTCTTTGAGAGCCTCAAGTTTCTTTTCGTCAATATCTTTATTATGCTGAACCTTATACCCTTCAAATCTGGATATTTGAGCCTGTAATCTCTCAATCTTCTCTTCAGATATTCTCCGAACTTCTTTAATTGACAAGACCTTATGATTTTCATGAGCTTCTTTCTTTCCAATGCAATCTTCACAAATTTTGGTTTTCTCGAGAAAACAGACCATCGTGTTCTGCTTTTGATGTTTCTCACAAACCCCAGCAAGTGCTTCCTCCAGCTTGTCAAGAATCTCTATATTGACTTTGAATAATTGAGGATTTTGGTGTTCTGGAGGAAATGGAATACGATCCAAAGGACATTTGAGGGAGCGTTGGACGTTGATAATTCCATCTAAACATTTGAGGCAAATGGTGTGGTGACAAGTGGGAATTTCTTTTGGAGCTCGATCTCTATGATTGTATTGGGAGTAACAGATACAGCATTCTAGGATATTTTGCATTATGAGATGAATGTAGGCGAGTGTCAGAATAAATTAAGATTTATTTTATAAAAGAGTATTGATGTCAATTTGGTGAATTCTGAAAGAGTGTTTTTTGACTTTCTTTCAATAGATTATGAAGTCTTTAAGCTCTCATTGTATTTTTCCAAAAAGAATTTCAATTTGAAATTTGCCAGAAGTGAAAATTGATGGAAGATTTCGCTCTTTTCTCAGTGAATTTTTTGGGTGGAACTTTTATTGTGTGGGTTGAACCTGGAGATTTGAGACACTTTTGAAAATTCATTTGGAAGGGGAAGTAGAGAATTGTCTCTGTGATCTCAAACTAAATCTTTTTTTTTTTTTTACC
>Ga0182738_1006285_pt1 | contig 12378 bp, 6 predicted proteins | sample eDN5th30CBELigMG_FD_128876 | JGI IMG/M metagenome (GOLD analysis project Ga0182738, IMG submission 128876) | Enriched Miracle-Growth compost microbial communities from Emeryville, California, USA - eDNA 5th pass 30_C BE-Lig MG (version 2)... ...
AATTGTTGAAAATGATACGAATCCCTTCTCATTAGTTGCCAAGTCCTATATCATGAATTATGTGAAAAAGCATGTTGAGGGAATTGCCCGAGAATCAATCACTGAGGTTGTTAACGAATATCTCCTTGAAAGTCAATTCAACAATCTCATGAAAATCAAGTATGTGCCAAACAGACTCAAAGAAACAGTGGAAGACGCTGCAAAAGAAGTGGCCATCGAAGACATTCTTGACGATATTTTGAATAGAATGATTACTGAGCTTGCACCTGCCATGTTTGAATCACAATATGAAGAAGTCGTCCAAGAGGTTGAAAGTGCAGAGCTGGAAAAAGGACTGAAAAACCACATCAGAAGAGGAATGTTGAAAGCCCTCATGGAAAGTCTTGCGTCAATTATTGTCATGAAAGCTGAAAAGGAATTGATTGCAGACGCCATGATGCAAGATAAAAATCAAGTCTCTTATGTTGAAGATGAAGACTTAGCCCTTCGTGAATAGCCAACCAACTCACTGGCTTTTCGATGAAATCATCATTATTGATTATTAGTATAAAATTTGTAAAATAATATCTATCGATGATTTTGACTGATCAATAAATATTTTGCAAAAATGTATTTCTTGTTCATTCGTCTCATCCATCAATTTTCAAAAGCAATCTCTCTCTTCATAACGTGTTGTTTGTTGTCTTGATGAAATCAAGAGAAAGAAATCGCAAATGAAGCCTGTTGAAAAATGCTGTTTTCTCTTCAGAGATTTGCGAAATTGAGTTGTTAAACTTGTGCTTTTGGAAGCAAAACAGTCTCATCTCGAAAAAGTAAATGAGAGGCCATGGCAAAAAGAAAAGAGATCCTTCAAAGTGTTTGATTTTTTTCATTTTTACAAATTCTTGATTCCCGAAAAAATCATCTTTTCTCTTCCCAATTTCTGAAAAGAAATCAACACAAGAAATTCAAAGGAAAAATCAATTCGAAAAACTCTCTCAATTTTTTTTCTAAACTCCGGAAAAATGTTTTCTCAGAGTGAAAAATTGTGAAGTTTTTATGGCGAGTTTTTCCACTTTGAGGAATGAAAATTTTAAATAAAAAGAATTTATTTCCCATGAAGAAAAAGGTTTTTGAAACTTCTCTAATGTTGTGAATTTTGAGCCAGAACAGATCTAAACTAAAATGATTTCTCAACCAAAAGCAAGCCTTGAGAAGAATTTTTCCTTAGCTCAAATTGAAAAATTTCTTGATTTGAAACGACTGCAACTTTTGAGGATTTTTTGTGGTGGAAAGAAAAGATTTCTTTGCAGAATCTTTGGAAAAAACTGCACACAGGTCCCATTAAAAAGAGGAAAAAACACATTCAATCGAAAACGCCGACAAAACGAAAAGGTTTCCAAAAACACAAAAAAGGACCTTCCTCTCTGTTCTTATGATTTCGTGCTCTTCTGAATCCACCAAAATAATTGTTTTCCCGAAATTGCAAATTTTAAATTTTCATTCCAAGCCAAAAAATGTTTTTAAGCGAAATTGGTCCAAAGTTTCTGCTCTCATCTAATTCATAAATTCATCTACTTCGCCTTTAATGGGAGGCAACCTTAACAAGTATTTGACGAAACTCAACTCTTTTTCTCGCGAAAATTTAAACTCGGAAAAGGCACTGAAAATTAAACATGAGAATAATATAAATAGCTTTTTCAAAACGAGAAAAAGCTCCCAATTCAGTTGAATTTTCCAAAGAGCATTTTTACCAGAAGAAGTTCAGAGCTCCTGATCTCAATTTGATTTCCAAGATTCTGCATTTGAAGGATGTTTCAATAGTTTTAATTTTAAATACATCTCATCTCGTAAAGAAGTAAAAAAAATGCATTTACAAGGGTATCTTGATAATAATCTACAAAACAGAATAAGAACTCATATAATTTAATTTAGTCAGGTAACGCAGAATAACTCACGTTTTGAGAAAAAATCTATCATTCTCAAAATTTTAATTTGAAGAAGAAGGCAAGTTCTTGACAGAATCTTTCATTTCTTTGTTGGATAAAGTAGGACCATTGTACCACGCAGAGTCTTTGATATCAGCAATGGTAAAACGTTCTGTAGCATCTATCTCTGTCATGCCTATAAAGAGCTCTTTAAACTCATCAGAAAAGAAGGAGGGAGCTTTCTTTTGAATTAAGCAATGCATCCGCCAAAACTCGGGATTGTTATTGTAAAGCAATTTATAGAGATTGATGTCCTTCAAAAGCATTTCTTCGGTATGGGGGAGAACGCCACCACACTTCATAACAAATAAAACGATTCCAGCCGAATAAATATCAGCAGCACAGGGGTCTTTACACTTTTGGCTAATCATCTCTGGAGCGCGGAAGCACCTGGATCCTTTGGTCTTCAGGTGGGTGTCCCGAAAGTGGCATGACAAATCAAAATCAGCAATTTTTACTCTGCAATCCTCTCCAACAAGCATATTTTCCAATTTGAGGTCTAGATGAGCAACTTTTTGACTATGGATGTATTCAAGACCTTCAATCAAATCTCTGAAAAAGGTTCGAAGAAAGTTTTCTGACAAGTTTTTGTGGTGCTTTGAGATGAACTGAAAAGCATCGCCAAAAGGAGCAAACTCGGTCACAATGCAAGAAACCCGCTTTGAGGTTTCTCCATAGCAAACATGGATATCTGGTTGAATTTCAATTGTTCTGACAACATTGGGATGCTCTAAAACAGAGAATCGAATTTCATTCTTGAAATAGATTTGAGCAGCTTCTTCTTTGATTGGGAAAACTTTGACTGCAAAGCGTTCTTGGGAATTTTTGTATGTTGCCAAGTACACTGAAAATTTGGCCTTGTTTAAAGGCCTGACAATTTCAATCTCTTTCTGGTGATGATGGTGTCTTGAAGGACTCTGTTCTCCGAGGATTGAAGCCCTTGGCATACTTCCATGAGGCTCAGAAGGCAGATCAACAAAGCAATCAATGTCAATCATTTGAATTTTTAATTAATTATTATATTTTAGTTGCGTATTTCAATAGATAGAGCGCTTTGATTTTATCATTGAGTAAACTTGAGGCCAATACGTTCATAAATATTTTATTAATCTACAATTCAAATTATTTAAAAGGTGTTTACATGAGTATTTGTGATTCTTTCAATCTTTCAATCTAAAGGCCTAGTTTTCCTCTTGTGTTTCTCCAAAAAACACAGAGAAACGACAGATTTTCGGAATCATCATTTTGGTTAGAGTTAGGAAAAGAATTCGATTTAATCTTTTTAATTGAAATCAAAAATTAAAAAACTGCTTTATTTAGTAGTCCAGAATTAGAGAGAGGAGTCTTACAAACCAACTTTTTTGCAAAACAAATTGTTTTTGTCTCTGAACGAAATGAAACAATAAAAATGAGCGGGATGTCGATTAATTTGGAAATTTCGCGGGAGTTTTTATTATGAAGAGAATTGGTTGGTCATCCATTCTATGTTTCAAAATGAAAGATTAAAGTTTCAATTTAAAACCAGGTTCTAATTAAAGAATAAGGCCTTTATTTTTATTTTCGTGCACTCTGACTTTTTCTCATTAAAATTTATTGCTCATTGCCAAATGGTTGATAAAAAGAAAACAGAAAAAACCGAAAAAGGGATCGATTCATTCCCGATTCCTTGAGACATTTTGAAAAAGTTGGTTTTGACTTTGACCTTCCTTTGAGAACAAACCTCTAGTCAAAAGAGAGAGTGAAAAATGTCTCTCCTCTCTCAAAATGAAATTATAAAATATTAATATTAAAAATTATTAACTCAAAGATTTTTATATTTTTGATAGAGTTTATCATTTGTCAAAATCCTTGCAGTGAAACTTGAAGAATTTTCTGAGTTTGCTTGGTTTTTCCTGATTCAAAAATGTTTGATCTATATAAAAAAGAGTGAAAAAATACGATTTTGAATTTGAACAAAAAAGGACAATTGAGGTCGAGATACTTTTATTCACTTAATTGGTTGGCTTCATGTTTTTTCTTCAAGTTAGTTTTTGGATGATTAAACCTTTTCAACCTCTTCTTGTAGTAAACGCATTAATCACTTCCTAATTATCCTGGATTGGTTTTTCTGTCGATTTTTGACTGCAAAGATGTCGGTTTGTATCTGGTAAAAATTGACTTTGTGTGTTCTGTTTCTTCCAAAATTGTTTAATTCTGAAACCTTCAAATTTATTGTATTTCTCTTGAGAATAAACAAAAAGAATATGCTCAATCCGAAAAATAAGATTTTCCCATTATCTTTTGACAAGAAAAGATGGGATATGAAATCAGCCGAGGTCATCCTGTCAAGAATGAGGAGTTTTGTGATGGATAAAGGGGTAAATAAAAATTTTTAAAATCGGTTTTCGAATGAAACATTTAAATAAAAGCTTTAGTCCTTCCAAGGCCGAATAAAATTAATTTCGTGAATAATCAAAATTGAACTTAAGATGTTTAAACATTTTTGCAGAGGAAATATTGGAAATTTTGCTTGGTTCAGACAAAATGATAATTCTGGGAGTGTCGTTCCTCTGTTTCTGGAGGAAATGAGAGGATTTTGAAACGAGAAATCGGACTCTTTCAATTGTATATTTTTTTTCAATGAAAAGGACGATTGCTTTTAATATTATGATTTTAAATTTGAAATAAAAATAAATGGATGCAAAGAATGATATTGAATCCCGCGAAGAAAACTCCCTTTTGGATCTTTACTCAGAAGTGGCTGAAACTGGGATCGAGAGGAAAACGAGATCAAGGAAAGACTTGAGAAAAGAGCCAGGAGCAGAGAATAGTTTTTTCTTTTTTAAATTTTTATTTTACAAGACTCATTTATGTTCATAGGTTTTTAGATGAGTTTTGGCCCAATTCTGATTCTGAGCGCAGTCGGATTTCCTTCAAAAAGAGGTGAACTGAAAGTCATTCTGAAGAAGGCGAATGAAGAACAATGAATTTTCTTGAAAAATATTGAAGAATACAGCTAAAAAAAGCAACAGAAATGAATTGAGAGCATTTTAAAAATAAACAAGAAAGCAATAAATAATACGAATTAAGAGTTTTTAAGTTCCTTAAATGAATTTTAAATTTAAATTGAGAATTTTCACTTTGAGAAGCTCGCTTTTGACGTGTTTTGCAGGAAAAAAGTTTTCATGATCTTGATTCTGAATGCGAACTTCAAGCTTCTCTTACTATTTTACCAATTTGCAACATCCTGTTTATTAATGTGATGGCAATCTTTATTCAGAGAACGAGATCTCAATATTCAGATGAAGTTTTTGATTGTCAATCTGAGAAAGACTCCATCTCTCCCCGACAATTACGCAAAGGATCTTCTATTCAAAATAATTTGCGCGCAATGTCATCCAATCTTTGGAGAAGCAAGACGCAATCTCAGAGAAGAAAATGATCACAGATCTAAGAAAAATATGAATTTCAAAAACTCTTTATTTCTGCAACAACAAGCTTTCGAATATTCTTGAAATTTCTTCATTGAAATAATTTTGTCTGTTTTCTCTGCGATTCAAAATCATTCACCAAATAAAAAAAAATTTCATCGACGAAGAAACCTCTAAAATGGGACTTTCTTTTGACATTTCAATCCTCCCATTTCCCAATTGGCCATGCGCTCAATTCTGAATGGATATCAATCCCTATGGATGAAGAAATTTAGGCATTTTTCAAGTCAAAATTGTTCAAAACGAAGGGAAGCAGGATATCAAGAATTAAACAAGGGAAGTTCAATGAATTTTTGTTTTAAAAGTATTCTGAATGACCTTCTTCAAACGCTGTTTTTAGATTATGATTGTGAAAACCTGTATCAATTATGAACCCAAATTTCTTTTGAAATCTTCTCTTTCTTTATGCTTGTTTCATTTCTTTGTCAAATCCAAAAGTCAAATATTGAATTTCAAATCCTGGAAACTTCTAACTTTTGGGTCAATAAATAAAAAGGAAAGATTGATCTTGGCTGTGCTTGAAAGGAATAAAATCAAACATCATTTTTTCTATCGCTCTTTCGTTCCCTTTGAGTATTCAATTGATAACCTCAAAGATTTGCCTTCTCTCAAGAATAGGCATCATCCTCCCTTTCAGTATTTTAAATTATTCATTTCCAACCTTTTTTTTTTCCATTGCAAAATGATTGAATAAAATGAATATTGATTTGAACTTCAGCTAAAATACTTTCTGTGTGGTGCAAAGAAACACATTTTGATAATTCTTGATTTGAATCAGCGAATTCTTCAACAGAGAACAGAAAGTGAGTCGAGAGATCATTTCAAAGGTTCCCCTTCAGAATGGAGGCTTTATCTTTATCTTTTCTCGGTATTTCATATCAGAATGAAACTCTGATATTCTCAGTCTGAGAGGTTGATTGATCGTTCGCTTGATCTCAGAAGAATGAGATTTTAATTTTCTGAAATTGTCAAGAGAAAATAAATAGTTACAAATTTGGTTTTCAGAAATTTTATTAAAAAAGGTGAATTATCGTTTCACAACTTGTCATGTTCGGCAGGGAAAAAAGAATGCAATCTCGATTCTATCCAAAACCACAAGGATACTATTACTCTCCAGTGATCAAGGAGAAAGATCAAAATAAGTCTGCTATTATTGAATCAAGAGACAGCTTCGAAAAGAATCATCTTCCTCCAATCAAAATAAATCAAAATGCCTCGCAAAATGATATCCCTCCTATTAAAGGTAACCAATTCAATGAATAATATCGTTCATCACTATGATTAGCTGAGGAAGCAAGTCAAAAAGAGAATAATAACAATCCAGTAGCCACTCAAGAGGGGTCTAGTGCATATTACGTGAGATCTCGATCCTTTTCTCCATTCCTAGAGAAACCAGAAAAACGCTTAGGAGTTGGCCATCAAAAAGCATACGCAAGAGTATTAGAAGAGCAAGTAATCCTTTTGACCTCTATGGTTAATAATCATAACTCGCATTCAAGATTCATTCACAGAAGTTGAAGAAAGTGCAAGAAAGAATGAGTAAAATAGAATTAGAAAGAAAGATGCTTGCAGATGACAGTTTTTACAAACATTTTGAAGGGTAAAATTTTGTATTTGGAGGATAGAAATAACCCAGCCCAGGGATCACAACATTTCTGCAGAGAAACCGAGTCGCAGGAAGCCATTTGTCAGAAACTATGAGGACAGCTTAGAACAGGATCTGGACCGACTTTCCAAAAGAGATTTTACCACCATTGAGAATAAAAGCATTTTGGAACAGCGATTCACAACAATTGATTCGGGTGAAGATCAGAATAGTTCTCCAAATAGGTTCGAGAGGACAGAAAAAACCCCAGATACTATCCGTGGAACAAACGCATTTGCAATCCACCAAAAGCAACTTGAGGAAGACCAAATCAAGACGAAGACCAAAACCTTTCTCAAAAAACTCGAATATAAGATGGCACTTGAGCAGCAGATTGCTGAGCAGAAGCTCAAGAAAAAGCATGAACAGGAGATGAACACTCTCGAAGGAAAATACGAGGCAATGAGGAATTCCTACACAAGACTCAAGGCGAAAGCTGCTCAGGAACGTCCTTCTTCAAAGATGCCTGCCGATAAACCCGCAGCGCGAGTTCCTCCAATCTTTGTCTATGGTGCTGAGGGTGCTCCTAACCAAACTGAAGGAAATACGAATAAATCGACAATCAGACGGCCCTCAAGTTCAAGAAAATTAGTTCCTCCCCAGCATATCGCAAACTCTGATAGTAAAATAAGCAGTAGAGTTTCTACGCGCAGTCGAGCCGCAGCAGCAGGTTTTTCATTTAGATAATAATAAATTCTTACTTATTTTTCTCGTAGCTGAAAAGAGAAATCAAACGATTTCAGATGATTACTATCACCAAAGAGCGAGTCTCAATTATGCATCCCTTCCAACTCACCATCTGGATGACGACAATGTGACCAATTACCAGGTGATCCAGTATGAATTGAATAAGATCCAAAATGATATCAAAGGACACATGAATCGAATGGATACAAAACTCGTCGATATCAAGGTTTTATTGTTGGAAGAATATCATCTTAATTCAATTTCTAGCATGAGATTGTATTTAATCAGAAGCAAAACAGAGAGCTTTTACAAAACAGAGACGTGTTGCATCGTCAACTCATTCATGAACATCCAAATTTAGTTACCACTCCTTTTAACATTAGAGAGCCCTTTGTTGGCCCCAAACACCGGTTCCTTGGTGCTCCAGCGACAGATAAAGTCATTGATGCCATGGCTTCAAAGCAGTCTTTGTTGAATGAAACTCAGATGGTTCCACTCACTGAGATGTCAGCAACAAAGGTTGCCTCCAAAAACTATGGATCCACTCAGACATCTCACTTCTCTTCAACTCGCAAAGAAAATAAAACAAAAAGCGTTGAAAAACAAGCAACAGGAGAATATGACTCGTTTGTCAAGAATATCGTCACATATACAAAGAAGCTTGAGCAGACAATCAGCAAACAAAAACAAAAAATAAACCAAGATTTGGGCAACATCCAAAATGAAATTCGCCAGCTCAAAAGGAAGAAGAACAATGTTCGAGACAGCTTTTTCATGACAGAACCTGCTGCTGATGAGACAACGACAAATAATCATTCAACGGCAAAAGCGAGTGCAGAAAACAGTCCAATCAAAGAAACTCCCCTCAGTGAGAGTGCAGTTGGCTCAACTGCTCAAATTCCCAATCTTAAAACAAGAAATCACAGCAAAGATATACAGCACCCCCCAAAAGGAGTCAAAAGAAGTAGAGAGGATTATGTCAGTGATGAAAAGAAAGATGAGCAACCCCCTCAAAACAACGCTTAAGTGAGAAGGAGAAGGGGAGTAGAGTAATTAGCCAAGATTTTCCTTCTTACTTCAGAAGAAGTTCAAACGAAATTTTTTTTCGAGTTTTCCTTTTGTAGTTTTATTTTTATTTACAGAATACGAAATTTTGCGAAATAACGCATCAACTTATTTTTCTAAATGTATTTATTATTAGTGACGCCTTTTTTCATGATTTATCTTTATTTATTTGTTTATTTATTTATGAAGATGTATCTTTTCTAAATTATTTATTTCCTAATCGAATCATAAAACATATGAATTCTTTCTGAATTGTGGAAATTGGGACAGTGAGTTGATGATAAATTTCTGTCAGATCGTCCCTGGGAAAAGAATTTGTGAATTTCATTCCTTGAAGATTGAAATCTGTTTCTTGTGAATTTGTCAAGTCAGAAGTCTCTTTTCACCCAAGATTTTGGCTTGGTCAGAATTTCAAGATTGTTTTACAAATTTAACAAGAAAAGCAATTCTCCCAAAATAAAAATGAAATTCAACCAAAAAAATGGTGAAAAAAATAAAGAATACTGATTGACAAGGGTTGACAAGTGACAAAAACGAAAGAAGTGACACAGGATCAGGAAAACTGTGGTCCCTTTTCTCGATTTTCACATTCTTTTCTGTCAAAATATTGAAACTCATCGAAAGTCAAAAAAATCTCTCCCAAATACCAAGAATTGAAATTCGAAAAATTTCCGTTTTGAAAAACCTCTTTGGAGTTGGAAATTAGCTCCCAAGTAAATCTTTTCTTGAGGTTAATCAAAACAACTGAAATGTGGTGTTGGACTTTATGATGAAATTGAATTGAAGTGACCTTTTTTGAACGAGCAAAAGAGTTTTTTCAATTGGAATTTTGAAAAATAAATTGGTAAAATCCATCAAAAAGGGCCAAATTCCTTGAAATTTACAAAAGTAATGTAGTTTATTTGGCCTTTTTCAATTAAAAAAATAATGTATAATACATTATTTGCTTGAGATGGTAAAATCGCTTTTCCATTTTTCAGATAAAATGCTAGATTCAAAATCAGCAATTTGAGACTTGCCAGATAGATTATTCGCTAAAATTATCACTTTCAATTGAAAGATAAATATCCCAAACACATCAATGAGGAAAAGGCCAAAATAAACAATTTTTTAATGCATAAATTTCATTTTGAGAAGAGTTTTCAAATTGAAAAATTCTCACTTTTATCATAGCCCATTTGAATTTGAGGGTTGCTAAAGGAATCTCAAAGTGATTAATCTCGGAAAATATTTATGAATTTGCATTCTCTTCTTTTCTCACATTTTGAAGAAGAAAAACAACTTTTCACGCAAGAACTCGTCAAAGAAAAACACCTCCTTGAAATAAACTAGAACCATTCTTTTGCAAGCCCCATCGAGAATTCTTCCCTCTTTGATAAAATGATTTTTAGAGGAGCTGGAAAAATATTTTTCCGCCTTTTTCGTCCTTAAATAGTTCATTTTTTTTTCATTCTTAAATTCTCAATTCAAAGGATTCTGAACATTGAATAGAAGTTCATTTTTCACGATCCTTGCTTGGACTGATAAATCTTGGAAATTTTGCGTTGTTTTCTCTCCCGACCATGAAAACTTGAATATTAAAGAACAAAATTATTCTTTCTTCAAAAGAAATTTTATTTGATGACAAATTTATCATTTTTGCAATTTAAGCTTCATTTTGGCTGATTTTGGGTTTGAGAAGAGTTTACAAATTTCTATTTCAAAAACTGATTTTCTTGTGTCCCTTGATTTATTGTTTGCTCACAATGAATGAGATAAAGAATTTTTGATGCTCTTCAGTGAAAAGGGATGGGGATCAATCAATGTCTTCGAAAATAAGCCTTGCAAATCTCATCAAACTCTCTTCCTTTGATACTTTCTCGCGAGCTTTGCGAAATTATATTATTATTTCCTCCTCAATTAAACTCTGATCACGGTTTAATAAAAAAATAAATGCAAGAAAAGTCAAATCCAAGAATCAATTCTTCAATATTAATAAAATTATTTATCTTTTGTTTTTCTCATGTCCTCACCCTCCCCCAGCTATCTTTTTGCAATCTTTTTATGTTTGTTGTGCACAGCTGTCCTCTCAAGAGAAGGAGTTGACTTTAGCTCTTTTGAGGGAGAGTTTACACAAAAGGATCTTGATTGCCTTGCAGCCAACAACAAGACTTTTGCAATCGTTGAAGTTTGGAAGCATCAATGGGGAATTAACAAATACTGGCTTGGTTATTATGAAGCCCTTCAAAAGATGAACTTTGAGTTTGTTGACGCTTATGCTTTTATCTGCAATGAATGCGAAGGCAACACACCCAAGAACATCTGCTCGAGCATCAACTCGACCTTGCCAGCTGACTTTAAGGGAAAATTGTGGATTGATGTTGAACCTTGTGATGGCTGCTGGAGCACTAATTTTACCGCCAATATGCAGTTTGTTGTCGATGTTGTTGAGACTTGTGCAAGCTATGGCTACCAAATGGGTATTTATTCAACGATGTACTGCTGGCAGGAAGTCGTTGGCGAGTTTTCTGCTCCTAAAAGTTTGACAGATCTTCCTCTTTGGTTTGCTCACTGGGACAATGCAAGCAATTTCAACGATTATGCCAAGTACAGCGTTGGCAATTGGACTCACCCAATGATGAAGCAAAAATCAGGTTTAGCCTCCTTGTGCGGATTAGACATTGACCTTGACTATCTTCCTGATATTCTTGAAGAAGAAATCACTTATTAAGGAAATAGTTTGCATTGAGATATCCATTCATCTATCTATAAAAGTTCTCATTCTTGAAGAACTCGAATTTATCGAAATCAATAAATCTAATGCATTGACTTTTGTTTGATCAACAAGAGTTGCTTTTGTCTATCTAATCTTAAAAATAAAGCTTTCTGTGAAGAGCGCGAAGAAGAATTTTTCAACAACACTTTCTTTCTCTGCAGAGATCTATATTTTTTGAGTTGAAAAGTTTTAAAGGAATTGATAAGTGTAAACAAATCATCTTTCTTTTTCTAGAAATGAAGTTTTCGAAGAATCATGTATTTCATCGGAAATGGGAGTATAAGAAAATGTTTCTTCTGCCTTCAAAAAGAAATTCTGCATGTTTTTTTCTCACTTTACTGCTAAAAGGATGAATGAAAACTATAATCAAATAAAGAAGGGAGGGTTTGTTTTATTCATTCGGAATGCAATTTTCATCAGCAAAGGAAAAAACATGGAGAGAATTTGATCGTTGAAGTGGGGTTTGAGACTGTGTGAAAATCTCGAATTTTGGTGAAATATTAAGAAAAAATCAATTCTGTTCTAGAATAAATTAAAAACGTTAAAGATGAACCAAATGTGACAGAAGCTTCTTAGGAAGGAAGATTCACCTCAAGTTCTGATCTTAAAACAAACTGACATTGAATAAAACGAGAGTTGAAATCTCATCTATGTTTCAAGAGACTGCAGAATTTTATGAAATTAACCAAGTCATAAAAGAAGTTCATCCCAACTCAATTGATTCACGCTCTTTTTGTGCTATTTTTTTAAGAGTCCTTCGCTCTCGTATTTTCTTTTTTTAAACATTCT
>Ga0182738_1006286_pt1 | contig 12376 bp, 9 predicted proteins | sample eDN5th30CBELigMG_FD_128876 | JGI IMG/M metagenome (GOLD analysis project Ga0182738, IMG submission 128876) | Enriched Miracle-Growth compost microbial communities from Emeryville, California, USA - eDNA 5th pass 30_C BE-Lig MG (version 2)... ...
AGCAACCAGGCCGATGTTCACTCGATCGAGGCCTTGAAGAGCTTCCGGGTTGCGCTCGCGCTCTTTTCGGAAGACGCGCTGGGGGCCCTCGGGGCGGTTGAGTCCGAGATTCGCCGAACGCTCCAGTGGCTCCAGCACGACCGCCCAATGTACTGGCAAGACCAACTCAAACGCCGGCGCGAGCGAGTGGCCACGGCCAAGGCCGACCTGTTTCGCCGCCAACTTGCCAAGCGGCCAGACTCTTCTCCTTCCACGGTCGAGCAAAAAGAAGCCCTCCGTCTCGCGGAGGCAAGCCTTCAAGAAGCCGAGACCCGTGTCCGCCTGGTGAAGAAGTGGGAGACCGTCCTGCGGCAGGCGATCTTCGAATACCACGGCACAACCCGACGCCTCAAGGACCTCGCCAGTAGCGACGCCGCCAGGGCCATGGCCCTGCTCGAACGGATGGTGGATGCACTCGAGGCGTACCTGCGCGTTGAGGTCCCCTCGGGGGGCGCCAATCCCTCCGGCACCACCACCGCGCTCGAATCGATCGCCGGCCCCATCCTGGAGGAGTTCGAAGCCACTGACCAGATTGAGGAAACCGGAGAAACCAGCACAAAACAAGCCGAGGCCCCAACCGACCCGAACACGACAGAATAAGTAAATACATAATATTTGCTGATTCGGCCCCCCTTTGGATTGTCCCGTTCCTTTTGCGATGGGTGATCAATCGAGCCTGGGAGCTTACTAGGAGTCGCCATGCCCAACGCCAACGTGATCGCCGGCTCGAGCCGCTTGAAACACGCGATCAAGTCGCTTCAGGACCAGTGGCGAATCACCGAGTCGACCTGGAATGACTCGGTGCGCCGGAAGTTCGAGGAGCGGCATCTCGCGCCACTCGACCCGGCGATCGATTCCGCGCTTCTGGGCATGGCCAAGCTCGCCGAGATCCTCAGCCAGGTTCGACGCGACTGTTCCGACCGGAGTGAGATGCCGTGAGTCTGACGAACCTGACGGAAACCGGCCTGACCGATCCAATCGTGGAAGACGCCCTCAAACCATCGGTGCTCGAACGCCAGCGCGGGGCTCTCCGAGAATTACTCCGCCTGATTGCCGAACGAGCCGAGGGCGAATCCTCGACCAAGGCACACGGAGAGTCGACCCGCAAGGCCGCCGATGCCAGTTACCAGACCTCCAAGGCCGAGCATCTCGAGCGATACACAGCCCGGCTCAACGAGGTTCGACTGCAAGACGAGGAACGTCGTCGAACCGTGATCGACAACAGCGTACGGGGCGAAGAAGAGGCCAAGCGCGTCTTCGGTAGCGCGAGTCGGCGGCTCGCGGCCAACTATGAAAACGCGCGGGAGAAAGCCAAGTTAGATTCCCAGCGCGGCCGATCCGAAATCGCCGCCCGCGCGGAGGCGGAAGACCGCAAGGCCCAGGCCGCATTCGCCGAGGCCCTCAAACCTATCGACCAGGCCATGAAACTGGTCGAGCCCATCAAACAACGTCTCGACCTGACCTATCAAAAATACAAGTTATTTGGCCTGGCCGAACCCAAAACCACCTCGAGCCGCCAGCGTTTCGAATCCGATGACCCCTCGGGCGCCTTTCTGGATCGGATCACCAAGGCCAAGCCCGACCTTGAATTGCTCGAAGCGCTTTACTTGCCCAGGCTGCTCCACGGGAACCGCTCACTCTGGCTCTTCCCTCTCCTGGCCCTGCCGCTCGTGGGGCTCGCCTTGAAATTCACCGACCCCATGATGGGGATCCCCCTGGCTCTGCTAATCGCGGGGCTTCTGACCTACTGGCTGCGCCAGCAGCTCTTTCTGCTGGCCGCGGCACAGGTCAACCGGCTGTACCACCCCTTGAACCAGACGACCCTCGACCTGGGCACCATGGCCGACTCGTTTCGGGCCCAGGCCACCGAGCGACTCAAGACCGAGCGGAATCGAATCGCCCAGCAAAAAGAAAAAGACCTGGTCCAGCTTCAGAAGACCGAAGCCGAAACCATCGCCGCCCGCGAAGCCCAGCGCGACGAGCGGCTCCGCGAGATCAACCAGGTTTTCGCGACGCGCAAAACGGACCTCCAAGCCCGGCAGCAAATCGAAATGCGTGATGCGGTCGCCGCGCACGAGCAAGCCGAACGGGACGCCCGCACTTCGTTCGACTCCATGAACGAACGGCTTGAGGAACGCTACGCCACGCTCAAGCAACGCATCCAGGCACAAGAGAATGAGGCCTGGCAGAACCTGACCCAACGCTGGCGAGAAGGAATCGCGGAGGTCACCTCCACCCTGGAAGCCGTCCGGGCCGAGGTGGAGAGCGCAGGACCTGCCTGGACCGACCCGAGCTGGCCCACTCGCCCTTTTCCCACGGCGATTCCTCCGGTCTTACGCCTGGGTGAGATCCCCATCCGACTGGCCGACCTTCCACAAGGGCTCCCGGCCGACCCACGGCTCATGGAAGGGATTCCCGACACGTTCACCTTCTTCGCCGCCAGGGCCTTCCCGGAAACGGCAAACCTACTGGTGGAGGCCAACGGCAAGGCCGGCGCCGAAGCCGCCAGCCACGCGCTTCAGGCCGCGATGCTCCGACTGCTGACGAGCCTCCCCCCCGGGCAGGTCCGGTTCACCATCCTCGACCCGAACGGGATCGGCCGGGGCTTCGGAGCCTTCATGCACCTGGCCGACTTCGACGAGGCGCTGGTGAACCAGCAAGTCTGGACCGAGCCTCGGCAAGTCGAGGATCGGCTCGCCGAGCTCTCCACGCACATGGAAAAGGTGGCGCAACGATACCTTCGAAACGAATATGCTTCGATTGAAGAATATAACGCCGTGGCGGAAGAAGTCGCCGAACCTTACCGGGTTGTGGTCGTTTCCGGGTTCCCTTCCGGGTTCGACGAAAAGTCCGCTGCGCGGTTGGCCAACATCGCCGCGTCCGGCCCTCCCTGCGGCGTGCTCACACTGATCTCCCTGGACGGCGACCGCCCTCTCCCGGAAGGGTTCCCGCTCGAGTCTCTCCGGAAGCACGCGAGCGGGCTGACCTGGAAGGAAGACCGACTCGTTTGGGGCGACCCCGACCTGTGCGTCTATCCCCTGGCCCTCGACTCACCTCCACCCGCCGAGCTCGCCACCAAGCTCATCACGCGCACGGGGGCGGCGGCCAAGGACGCCAGCCGGGTTGAGGTTCCGTTCGAGTTCATCGCGCCGAAGCCTGAAGATTGGTGGACCCTGAATAGCCGGGCCGGAATCGAGATCCCCCTGGGCAAGGCGGGAGCCACCAAGCGCCAGTACCTGAGCCTGGGACGCGGCACGTCGCAGCATGTGCTGCTCGCCGGCCGCACAGGGTCCGGAAAATCCACGCTCTTGCATGCCTTGATCACAAATCTGGTGCTGAACTACAGCCCCGACGAGGTGGATCTCTACCTGATCGACTTCAAGAAGGGGGTGGAGTTCAAGGTCTACGCCACGCAAGAGCTCCCTCACGCCAGCGTGGTGGCGATCGAGAGTGAGCGTGAATTCGGTATCAGCGTCTTGCACAAGCTCGACGCGATCATGAAGGAGCGAGCGGATACGTTCCGAGACGCGGGGGTGCAGGACCTGAACGGCTATCGCGAGGTGCAAGGGGCTCCCCCCATGCCTCGGATCCTCCTGGTCGTGGATGAGTTTCAGGAGTTCTTCGTCGAGGAAGACAAGCTCGCTCAGGAGGCCGCCCTGCTGCTCGACCGGCTGGTTCGCCAGGGTCGAGCGTTCGGGGTTCACGTCCATCTCGGCTCTCAGTCGCTTGGCGGGGCGTACGCACTCGCGCGAACCACGCTGGGACAGATGGCGATCCGTATCGCCTTGCAATGCAGCGACTCCGACGCCACCCTGATCTTGAACGAGCAGAACACCGCGGCCCGACTCCTCTCGAGGCCGGGCGAGGCGGTGTACAACGACGCGAACGGCCTTTCCGAAGGGAATCACTTCTTCCAGGTGGTCTGGCTCTCCGACCAACGTCGGGAAGCTTATCTCAAACAGGTGCGTGAGCTTGCCAAGGAGCGCCCTCCACGCCTCGTGCGTACCCCCCTGGTCTTCGAAGGGGGGTCGGAGGCCGACCTGACCCGCAATGCGCGTTTGACGGCGCTTGCCGCGCAGGCCGACTGGCCCGCGTCGCCTCGATCGGCCCTCGCCTGGATGGGCGAGCCGATGGCCATCAAAGAGCCCACCGGCGCTTTGTTCCGACGCCAAGGGGGGAATCATCTCCTGGTCGTCGGCCAAAACGAGGAATCCGCTCGAGGGATCATGACCGCCGCCTTGCTCAGCCTCGCGGTGCAGTTTCCCTTGCCCGACGCCGGCACCCCTCGCTCCGGCGCCGCCTTCTATGTTCTTGATGGCACTCCCGACGACCACCCCCAGACCGAGGAGCTCAGCCGGCTGGCCCAGCGTCTTCCGCACACCGTTCAGGCGGGGACCTGGCGCGACGCGGGCCGCATCGTCGCCGAGGTAGCCCGGGAGGTCGAGCGCAGGCAGCAGCCCGGCGAGACCGACGGCCCCGAACTCTTTCTCTTCGTCCATGATCTCCCGCGATTTCGAGACCTCCGCAAACGGGAGAACGACTATGGTTTCTCGCGCCGAGACGAGGAGGCCACGCCCGCCGATCACTTCGCCAATATCATCCGGGAAGGGTCCGGCGTGGGGATCCACATTCTCACCTGGTGCGATAACCTCAATAACCTGAATCGCTACCTCGACCACCAAGGGCTTCGTGAGTTCGAGCTCCGCGTCCTCTTTCAGATGAGCGCGAACGACTCAGGCCACCTGCTCGACTCCCCCGCGGCGAGTCGGCTCGGCCCCCACCGCGCACTCTTTTCGAGCGAAGAGCAAAACCGGCTCGAGAAGTTCCGCCCTTACGGGCTTCCCGATCAACCCTGGCTCGACCATACGCTCGCGACCCTGCAAGCAAGAGCCGGGCACAATTCCACGACTTCCCCCTGAAATGGCCCACGGCCCACAAAGGCCCGGCGTGCTCGCTCGAGCACGCCGGATGAATAGCCCCCCTGGCCACGCTCAAATATTGGGCAGAATCCTCCCCCCGCGATGACACTCACTTGATTTTAAGCCGCGAGATCCGTCTAATGCCCACTCCACGACAAATGTCAGCGGAGAGACCCTCATGCGGCTCGAGGTCAACCCGATTTTGAAGCGAGACGTGATTGTCGCGGTCCGGCGTCGCGAGCCCTTTCGCGACCGGATCTGGGCGCTGGCTCAGATGTTGGGTGTGATGCTCGTGGTGCTGTTGGTTTGGAAATGGAAAGGGTGGGACCAGTCGGCCGAAGAGTTGATGACACTGGCTCGCACGGTGTTCATCCTGGGTGTGGTGGTTCAGCTCCTCCAGGCGGTGGGGTTTGTCTTTCCGGTCAGCGGTCGGATCGCTCTGGAACGGGATAAGAAGAGCCTGGACGCTCTCCTGACGACCGAGCTCTCCAGCGCTCAGATCGTGCTGGGAGTCATGACCGCCGGAATTCTGCGCACTCTCAGCATTCTGGTCAGCACGGTCCCCCTGCTCTGCCTGGTGGCGTACCTGGGCGGAATCGATCTCCGCTGGGTTGGCCTGGCCTGCCTGGGCACGATCACCACGACCTTGGTGGCCACCGCGATTTGCGCGGTGGCCACCGTGGAGTCACGCACGTATCGACTCGCTCCTGGAATCGCGGCGATCTTCCTGGAAGCCTGGCTCCTCCTGCCCATCTTCGCGTTGACACTCCGAGGTCGCTACCTCCGATTCATGCCCCCTTGGTTTTGGGAGCCGTTCCTCTGGGGACTCGACAGCGGCCCCGTCGGGCTGATGGCCAACCGGTTGGGTCTCTACCCAAGGCCCTGGGGCTTGGTCCACGGGATCCTCCGCATGTCGGCGCTTCAAGCAGTGATCTTCGTCGCGACGACCGCCTGGGCGATCGCGCGGCTCCGCCCGGCATCGCGCGGAGCGTACGACTCGGAAGGGCGAATCAGCCTGCGCAAGCGATTGCGTCGTGCAACCTGGAAGAGAAAGGCTTGCGGCGACGACCCCATCTTCTGGAACGAGTCTCACAGCCAGCGGGTCCAGAACCGGCTTCACCGTCTCTTACGCCCTCCACTTACAGCCGGGGCCATGCTCATGCTCTGCATCGGCGTAAGCTGGTTCGCGATTCCCGCGTTCCATGAATTACGAGAGCACGGGTATGGTTCATCCACGAATGCGATGCCCGAGACGAACCCCTTGACTCGTGTGATTGTTGAGCACATCGCCATCTCCACGGGGGCGAAGGCCCTGCCGGGCCAGGCCCGACTCGAGTTCAACCTGGCGATCCGGCAGTTCTCCGCGGCGGTCTGCCTCGGTTTTTTGATCTCCACCCTCTCGAATGGGGCCCTCAGCATCACGCGCGAGCGTGAGCGCGACACCTGGCTTGGCGTGCTCAGCACGCCCCTTTCGGCCAGGGAGATCATTCGAGGCAAGGTATTGGGCGTGCTCTGGAAGGAACGGGAAACGATCGCCACGATTCTGATCGTCTGGATGCTAGGCCTCGCGGTGGGAGCTCTTCACCCCGCTGGTTTCCTGCTGGCCCTGATCTGGACGAGCCTCGTCGCGGCGGCTTACACCACGATCGGGATCGGTTACGCGCTCGTCTTCGCCACCGAACCTCCGTTCACTCCAACCAAGTCGCCGCAGATCCTGGTTTCAATAATGGGGTTGCTTGCGCTCACGATCCTCCCCGCGTTGATCGTCCCGGCTCTCCTTCTTTCTTATGAAGAATTCGGCAACATTTTTTACAACCAACCTTACTTGCTTTTGCAAGGGACCCCACTTCAGGGTCGAATCGGATCGCGAGCCCTTGCCTTGATCTTCCTGGTGGCGTTTACGAGCACGCTCATCTGTGCCTGGTTGTTCTGGCGAACCCTAGTCCGCCGCTTCGACCCCATCGTCGGCCGCCCTCAATCCCTGACAAGCCCGAAGCACAAGCGAGTGAATCTCTTTGTATTCGCACAAATTAAATTGTGAACGAACAATTAATTTCAATACAATTTTTGAACATTTTAAAATTGAAAAACATTCACTCGCTGGCGCTTCGGGCTTGTAAAAGGCAGAAGATGGAGACAATCAGTCACTCAGCCCCTGGCGATTTGGCCTGTGTGGAGTCGGGCTTCTTGAGATGGTGCTCAAACCAGTCCACCAGATCATCCAGGTCGCGGTAAAGTCCGAGCCAGCCGTGCCCCGCGCCTGGCTTGATGATCAACTTGGTTTCCACACCCGCTTTCTTGAGGGCCTCGGCCATGGTCTGAGCTTGCCGTACGGGGACCACGGTATCGGCGTCGCCGTGGATCATGAGCGTGGGCGGGTCGTCGGGCGAAACGTGGTAGATGGGTGAGATGTCGCGAGCGATCTGGCGCAGACGTTCGAGGTCGGTGATGGGAACCCAGAGCGCGGTCTTTTCATCGAGGTGGCGGTGGTCGAAGGCGGGGCGGTACTTGGGATCGTGGTCCGTGGCCCGAATACGCTCCGCGCCCGGCCGGTCCCAGTTGAGCAGGTCGGTGGGAGGAAAGAAGCAGGCGACCGCCTGGACCCGGCTCGACTCCCGGTCCACTGGGTCGCGCGCGTCGGGGCGGCCGGCCTGGCCGTTCGTGCCGATCATGAGCGAGAGGTGTCCACCGGCCGATGCCCCTGTGATCCCGATCCGCATCGGGTCAATTCCATAGTCGGCGGCATGATGCCGGATGAAGCGCAACGCACGATTCATGTCCTCGACGATCTCGGGAACCGTGAATCGAGGTTGGCTGCCATGCACGACCGCGAAGACCGTGAAACCACGATTGAGCAAGGGGAGCAGAAGCGCAGGGTTAATTGCTTCGTGCGACGAGAAGAACCCACCGCTCACTGCCAGAACCACCGCCGCTCCATTCGCGTCATGCTTCGGCCGGAACACGTCGAGCGTAAGGGCCGTCCCGTACTTCCTTCCATAGACCACATCCTCCTGGCGCGTGAACCCAGGCTCGTCCTCCGCAACCGCGCCTTGGGTTGAAACCAGAGACGTAGCGACGAAAAGGGCAAGGGCGACAAGCCAGCGTCTCCGCGAACCAATACAGACCAACTCAAACTCAGCGTGCATGTTCAAGTCTTTCTCTTTAATCACCCCGCCCTGGAGCGGCCACTGCCGCGTTGCCATCGGGGTTTCGCTACGTGGCGAGGGCACCGCCCCGTGGCTCCAGATCATCGTAAACAAGTGTAATGCAGTCTACCGAAGACTGTGAAAACCGACGACTCCTCGCGGCGGGCGGTCGGCAGTGCCCTCTCCACAGAACTCAACTCAAGGGTGGGCGGTCGGCGCGGGAGTTCCAAGAGCCAGCAAGCAAGGTGATCTCCGGTTACCGACTCGACTGCCGATTTAAATACATGCATGTCCTCCTTGGCTGCTTGCCACTTCTCTATTAGACTGATTAAAACCAGTCTGAATCAGGAGGGCGCCATGGAAAACGTCGGATCGTTTGAAGCCAAAACCCACCTACACCAACTGCTGGAGCGGGTGGCCAAAGGTGAAGAATTCACCATCACCAAGCACGGCAAGCCCATTGCCAGGCTCATGCCGCTCCCATCCGTTTCGCCCAAGCCTGATGTGCGAGCCGCCGTCGAGGCCATGAAGCAGTTCAGAAAGGGCCGTACCCTCGGCGGAATCAGCGTCCGTGAGATGATCGAAGAAGGACGGCGTTTCTAGGAGGAATCCGGCATGGATGCCACCAACGAATTCGTGTTAGACGGCTCGGTTACCATGGTGTGGGGCTTCGATGATGAAGCCGACGTTTACGCCGATGCCATCCTGGAGCGGATGCCCGAGCTGCAAGCCCACATGCCCTCCCTCTGGTCGCTGGAAGTCGCCAATGCCTTGCTAGTTGGCGAGTGACGCCACCGCGCCACACCGGCCGAAAGTGGCCGTTTCCTGGCGATCCTGGGCACTTTCCCCATCGTCGTCGATGAAGAGACGGTTGCGCGGGCCTGGGCGGACACCCTGCACCTGGCCCGCGCTCACAACCTTTCCGCCTACCTCGAGTTGGCGTTGCGTCGTGGCCTGCCGCTCGCAACGCTTGACGCAAAGCTTCAAGCCGCTGCCCATGCCGTCGGCATTCCTCTTTATACCGTCCCTTAAGAACTCAGACCAAGAGCAGAAATTCCCGCCGCACGCATTGAGTGATGCAGTGATACCACCCTTTCGTGTCGCCATCAGCCCGCGTTCAATCGGTTACAGTTGAATTAGTCGCATTCCCAGCAAACTTCAACCTCTCCGGAAAGAAACCCTCGAATTGCTCCCCCGCTGAGCGCCCAACCGTGTAAAATTCGCCCTTCCTTGTCTTCCACCACAATATAATATCGACGTTGAACGGGTGTGACCAAGATCCATGGTGATCCAAAGCGTCTCGCCTTCTTTCGTATTAACCGATAACGATGGTTGTCCAGCCATCGATCAATCAAAATGTCGTGGCTATGATAATACCAATAACACCCACATATCACGCAAGCCGCAGCCGGCAAAATCACGACCATGGTGCATATTACGCCGATCATCTGAAAGCCATTCATCGCATGAAGCCCTAAGCCTTCCGTAACAAGGTCTGTCCTTTGAATGATCCTTCCTGCCCCCGGTCTGGGAGTCGGGAGACGAGAAGCAGCGGACACCGAGGCCTAAGACATCAAGAGACAGGTTCGCATCGCTGGCCTGAAGATCGCCAGCGGCCCGCGCAGGGAGCGTCCCCACCAGAGCCAACGGACGGCGTCGAAGGTGCATGCAAGAAAGTGAACGCCGCTAGCGAAACGCCGTCGCCCGCGCCACCGCTGCCCAGAAGAGAAGCCTACCTACCGCCCTGGATCGCACCTCCGATACAGTTCGCGGAGTAGGCTCAGCGAAATCAAGGACGCGTCGTCTGAAGATAGCGATTCAGGACTTGCAGATTTTTTAAAAACACTCTTGTCTCGATCGTTTTGCCGGAAACCTTCGACGCATCGGGCCGCCTGCTTCGAGCTCCCACGACCCAGAGACCGCGAGGATCGAGGCTCTCGATGACCTCGGCAACCTGAGACGGCAACGCCTTGCCCACGGTCGATCGGCGCTCTCTTGGCTTCTCCTCGCGAGCATCGGCCCCCTTCGGCTTTGGACCTTTTGCCTTGAGTTCTTCGAGTCGCCTGGAAAGCTGCGAGATTGAGCCACCGACCTTAAAGCCGTAGTGCGTGGGCATGTCGGCGTCGCTCTCGGTCAGTTGGTAGTCCTTGGTGAAGTAGAGCGGCGTGTTCGTCTTGAGCTCGTAGAATCGCGCGAGCTGCCCGTCCGGCAGCCTGGACTTTTCGAGATAGGCAATCGCCCGAGGAAGTGTTTCTAGGTACTTGCTCTCACCAGTCTGTTCATAAAGCGACATCAGGATTTTGATAGCCGATTGCGACTCGAGGCCTGTGATCGAGGGAGGCTCGAACTTGCGAGCCCAGGCCGGATGCATGTCCGCGTCGTACTGCTGGGCCCAGGCGGGTTGAGGCTCGGGCATCTGGGCGAGCAGCAGGAAGTCCCCCCCACGTTTGGCCGCGGCCTCGTACTTCGGCTGCTTGTAGATTCGGGCGGCTTCGAGCATTACATCAATGGTATCGCCAAGTGCGTTATCGTTCAGTGTATAATAGGCTTTGTAATCTTTCGAAGGATAAGTACGAGACCAGGACGAGGGATAGCTCGCCTGCTTGACCGGATAGTCGGCCGGGTTGGGGGGCGCATCGAAGCGCTGGGGCCAGCCGCCGTTGGGGTACTGGGCTTCGATCAACTTCTCGAGCGCGTACTGGACCGCCTCGTGAATCGGCTGGTCCTTGAAGCCAAGAGTCTGATCCAGCCGCATCAGGAACCGGAGAGCCTCCTGGGTGTTGTTGTCATCCAGGGTCGTGACATTCTTTTTCCGTTTGGGCTTCCCCTTCCCTCGTTCCTTGTCGCCCCCTTGGCTCTCTTTAGCCGTATCCACCCGGTAGTCATACCCCGAGCGGAGCTGGGGGTCGAACTCAATCAGGTAGTCCCACCCTCCCGACCGGAGTTGCCCTCGTACCAGAGCCGTGGCCACCTCGCGCGCGGCGTCCCGGTAATAAGGATCGCCCGTCGCTTCAAAGCTCTGAAGATAGGCCAATCCCACCGAAGGGGTGCCCGGCGGCTGAACCCAGACCATGGTCGTGGTGGCGAGGTTTTCCCCCGCCCGCTTAGAGAGGTCTTCGCTGTAGGTCCAGAGGTATCCCCCCTCGGTCGCCACATGCTTGCGAAAGCCTTCAACCGCTCGTTTCAAGGCCTGTGCGGCCTGTTCGTGCGGGGAAGGCTCGGCCCCGCTTGAAGGTGGGGTCACATTCGAAAGGCAGAGCCAACCAACCAGCCCCATCACCCAGAACGACCGGCGCCCCATGGTTGACCTCCCTTTTTGATTGGTCATGGAAAGATCCGAGATCCCATGCGAACAACTTATAGGTTTAACAGAGTTCGATGAGCAAGTCATCTCTGTGGAGTCGATCCAGGCAGGCTGGTTTGAGTGCGGTCGAGACGGGTGAGCCGCCGGCGCAAGTCAAGTTGGGGAGCCGGGGGGGCGATCTCGACTCTCATGAGGTCTTGAGTCGATAGAAGTGTAACGGCTTTCGCGTCGGCTGCAATGATTCCGAACTTTTTCGGAATGGGTCGGGTCGACGTCGAGCACGATTCGCCTGTACGGGCGGGAGGAGTCAATGATTGCGGACAGCGGGAGACGTCGCTAGCATCGGTGGAATCTCGACCTCACCTTGGAGAACGAACCCGATGGCTCAACACCTCTCTCGACGTGACCTTCTGCGCGGGATGGCCGCCAGCTCGGCCGCATTCGCCCTGGGCGGACGCCCCACCTGGGCCGACGAGCCCCGGTCCGCCAACGAGAAACTGAATATCGGGGTGATTGGCACCTCGGGCCGGGCTCTCGGTAACATCAGCGGCGTGTAGGGGGAGAACATCGTCGCGGTCTGCGATATCGACGACCTCCTCGTGGGTAAGGCCAGCGATCGGTTCCCGAAGGCCAAGACGTACGTCGATTTCCGCAAGATGCTCAGCGATCAACGCGACCTCGACGCGGTGGTCATCAGCACGGCCGACCACACGCACGTTCCCGCCGCCGTGATGGCCATGCGGCTCGGCAAGCACGTTTACTGCGAAAAACCGATCAGCCACAACGTCGCCGAAGCTCGGATCGCCGCGCGCACGGCCGCCGAAACCAAGGTGGCCACCCAGATGGGAACTCAGATCCACGCGACCGACAACTATCGCCGCGTGGTCGAGCTCATCCGGTCGGGAGCCATCGGAACTGTCCGGGAATGCCATGTCTGGTGCGGTAAGACCTGGTCGGGAGGCGAGCGC
>Ga0182738_1006289_pt1 | contig 12367 bp, 8 predicted proteins | sample eDN5th30CBELigMG_FD_128876 | JGI IMG/M metagenome (GOLD analysis project Ga0182738, IMG submission 128876) | Enriched Miracle-Growth compost microbial communities from Emeryville, California, USA - eDNA 5th pass 30_C BE-Lig MG (version 2)... ...
CTCGAACTGCCCGCGGTACTTGGTACCGGCCACCATCATGGCCAGGTCGAGAACCACGATGCGGCGATCGCGTAGCAACTCGGGAACGTTGCCGTCGATGATCATCTGAGCCAGACCTTCGACGATGGCCGTCTTGCCGACCCCTGCCTCACCAAGGAGGACCGGGTTATTCTTCTGCCGGCGCGAGAGGATCTGGACCACCCGCTCAATTTCATTCTGGCGACCGATGACCGGATCCAGCTTGCTTTGCCGGGCCAGATCGGTCAGGTCGCGGCCAAACGAATCCAAGGCTGGAGTCTTGGATTTATTGCCTTTCGCACCAGCGGCCCGTTCCCCTTCTCCGCCAGCGTCCATCCCATGACCGAGCAAGTTGAGCACCTCCTCGCGCACTTCGTCGAGCTTCAAGCTCAGGTTCATCAAAACCTGAGCGGCCACACCCTCTTGCTCGCGCAACAGCCCGAGCAATAAGTGTTCGGTTCCCACATAGTTATGGTTCAGATTGCGCGCTTCCTCGATCGCATACTCGATGACCTTCTTGGCCCGAGGAGTCTGGGGCAATTTGCCCATTGTGACCATGTCTGGACCGGCCTGAACGATCTTTTCCACCTCGTTGCGAATCTTGCGCAGATCCACATCGAGGTTCTTCAGGACGTTCGCGGCGACGCCGCTCCCTTCCTTGATCAGGCCAAGCAAGACGTGTTCCGTGCCGACGTACTCATGGTTGAAACGCTGCGCCTCTTGGTTCGCGAGCGTCATCACCCTGCGGGCACGATCGGTGAAGCGTTCATACATGCGGTCGACTCCGACGGTTCTACCGGGCTAACCCGGTTCAGGGCCTGCTCAAAACGTCCCGAGAGACTGATACCAACGAAAGCTGTCAAACGTTCCTCAAGCAGGTCTGTGCAATCCGTGAAACACCGCGTCCAATGCGGGCCGCCCGAAGACCAGACAGGCAGAGAAACCGTCCACTATCCCTACCTCTCCGCGCCCAACTTCCGGACTCCGCCGGCAGCTTATCATCATTATAGAGGCCAAGGGATCGACCACGAAATAAATTGGAACCACTTCTCTGAACAAATCCACCCTAGGTCACACTCGATCTTGTCTCGTGAAAACTGCCTTTAAAGGATCTCAAACCGTTTCGAGGGCCCTGAAAAGGGGATCAAGTTCGAGTTTGAAGCGGAGCGATCTTCTCCTGGAGAAGACTCATCCCGGCATGGCAACGTTCACGACGGATTCCCCCGAATCTGCAATGCGAGGGTTTGAACGCGAGTCGGACGACGAGTGGGGCGTGCTTGGACTAGTGATCCGCCCGAGCGTCTGTTCAATTTCCCAACGCCACTTACTTCCCCCTTCCAACTCGAGACAACGCCGGAAGGCGCGACGCGCGAGCATCGGTTGATCAACCCGGATGTAGAGCGTGCCCAATTGCATGAGCGCGTCGGCATCCGTCTCATCAATCGTCAGGATCCGCTCATATCGCTTGCGCGCGTCATTCCACAATCCTTGAAGGTAAAACTCGGTCGCTTCGCGAAACAAGCGGTCAATTTCAGCGCGGTGGCGTTCAGGATGGCAAAGCCAGACCCACCACAAAGTATAGCCAAAACAGGCAAGCCAGTAGCCAACGGTCAGAATGACCAGAAGCTCCGACCAGCCGGTCGTGAGCCACTCCGTCCAGACCGAGCGTGCCAGCAACGCCAGATTCAAGACCAATGCGAAGCCGATGCCAAGAAGGAGTCCCAAGAAGTCCTGCCCCGACCAGATCTGGGGCATGCCCGGCCAAAAGCTGAGCGCCGCGATCCATACTCGCCTGGGCAATGTTCGACTCCTTCCAAAACCCTTCAGGCGTATATCCTTATTCCGCGCTTCGGATTCTAACTTGACATCCAGCGGGAATCAACAGATCCAGCCCCACCCCGCGTTCGCCTTCAAACTCGAGAGGGGGGTGAACATGATACCAAGGTGCCGGGCAACCCGGATCCTTGGGCTTCGTCGAAAGCATGTGCCAGGCGCGTCGAGTAGAAACGGATTGGGCGTGAGGCTCACTTGGAAAAGGTCGAAGTTTAACGGAAGACACGATCGCGGACACGGCGGCCAATTTGCCGGAACCGCTCACGATCGTTCTGAGCCCCCCCCACCATTCGACTTGACTTTTCGGATCCGCCTGAGAGTTGGAGGTGACTCACGTCGCCTTGCAAGCGGAGTGTTTTCAGCTCGCGGGTCTCGATACCGACCTCGTTCAGAAACACCTTCGCGTCTGCCGGAAGCCGGTTCTCGAGAGTGTCGGGATGGAGCTGATAGTCGAGCCGGCCATCGAAATCGGTGTATCCGTTGAGGACGATGGGGAGTTGATCGAGTTCCAGCGTAAGCCGATCCGATTCAATTCGGCCGTTCTGAACCTTGAAGGCCCCTTCCGCGGAACCTGTCTGAAGACGATCGGGCAAGGAAATCCGTTTCCTCAGTTCCTGGTAGATCGGAGAACGCTCCATCGCCATCGCGTGAAACTTGAAATACCCCTGACCGACCATGGTCCGACGCAGAGCGGATCGGCTTGCCCCCTGCCCTCGCACTTGAAGGCTCAGGTCCACTTTTCCGCCCAATGGGGAATTCTGTTCATTCACACCCGCGAGCACCGGCGTCAGGTAGGCCAGCAAATTCGCGTCTTGCTCGAGACCTACCCCCTCAACCCGAACACGAGCATCGAACGAGGGCTCAATCTCTGTCCGGTCGAGTCCAAGCGCCAACTCGACCTCGCCACCGTTGAGAGTCCCCTGGATCTGGTGGACCAGGAGTTGTCGCCCCGCCCAGGTGGCGGTTCCCCGAATGGCCTGGATATCGAGCTTGGCTCCACTCGGTCGGTCGTCGATGGTCAGCTCACTATTTCGAAATTCAATATCGAGCGTGAAGGACGAGGCGTCTCCACCATCTTCCTCCGTTTGCCTCTTGGAAGGTCTACGCCTCAGAAAGTCGGCCAGTTCCAGGCTACCGTCTTCTCGGCGAAGCACGCGCACCGAGAGGCCATTCACCTGGATTCTCGAGGGGGCAAACTGACCGACCAGCAACTGAGCCACGCTGACATCAACCCGTGCAAGCGCGGCCTTCAGCCAGGGAGTTTGATCCGCCGTCGAGGGATTGGATCCGATCTCCAGATCAATCAGGTAGACCCCGCCAAGTACCCCCAGGCGCAGCCCACCTAACTTGACCGAACGACCGGTTTCTTCCGCGATCCGCGTGACCAGTAGTTTTCTGGCCCAATCGGTGGGGGTCAAAGTCAGGACCGCGGCCCAGAATAACGGTGGAAGGAGCAGGCACACGATCGGAAACAGCTTTTTCAAGCGGACTCGACGGCGCCTCATGCGGGTTCCTCCCCTTCGAGCCGCCTCATGCGGTCGAGTCGGGCCGATTCCATTCGACTACAGACCGATTCGCGCGGCCGGACGCCCTGACGGCTACGCGCCTCTCGCTCTCTGGTCCGCCTTCGCGGAACATACTCCAACTTCGAGAAGCCGGCAACGCCAGTTTGATCCCGCGAGCTCTCGAATTCCCTGGCAATCTCATCCAATCAACCAGGGCATTCCGACCTGAACGGATTCGATCAGTCGGCCCGACACGATCTCCTCTTTATCTCACACGAACATCGCACCGAACCGAAAACACTCTTGCACTGTTTTATCAAAAGAGGAAATCTAACCAGGCGTGAGTCTCGATTTCGAGCAGCGTCGTGGACCAACCTGGAGCGGGCTTACGTCCAGGCCGCTCGTGCGCTATGATGTTGACCTTGGATGAGGACAAGATTCAAGACGTAAGCTCTGGCTCGCCCGGCCTAGGACAAGTCGCGCCGAGTTCGGTGGCAACAACCTCGGTCGACCTGGAGATTCTTGCCCCGGCCGCACTTGAGCACGATCCATTACGATTGATTAACCCCCTTGGTCTCGTCCATCTGGACAGGGTCTGCAACCTCAAGACCGAAGACATGCTGTTCCTCGCTCAAGCGTCGAAGCATGCCAGCGTCATCGAAGTAGGTTCAACTGCTTCACCTTGGTTCCCCAACCCTGGACCTTTTTTTTAATGGGCCAGGCAGGATAAGGAGTCGCCCCGATCTCTTGAATTCGAGGTTAACCCGGGCGTCCTTCCCGAGCCGTTGAGGATTTCATGAACGCGACTTTCCACGACCGGATTCTGAGTTTCAGCGCCTGGATCGGAATTCTTCTGGTCACGGCGGTCCCTTTTCGCCCGGCCTTCGCGCAGGAACCACCAGCGGATCGACCGGATGTGTTGATCCATAACGCCAAGGTCATCACCGTGGACCGCGAGGATCATGTCGCCGAGGCGGTCGCTTTGAAAGGAGACCGAATTCTGGCGGTGGGAACGAACGCGGAACTCAAAGGAATGGCAGGCCCCAAAACCAAGAAGATTGACGCCGGAGGAAAAGTCCTCCTGCCCGGCCTGTACGATAGCCACGTTCATCCACTCGGAGCGGCCTCGAGCGAAAAAGACCATCCCATCCCAACGTTTGCTTCGCTCGAAGACATCAAGGCTTACATCACCGAGCGCACCAAGAGCCAACGCGCGGGCACCTGGATCGTCGTACGGTACGCGTTCCCAACCCGCCTTCGAGAAAGTCGTTTACCAACCCGCGCCGAGCTTGACGCCATCGCACCCGAGCACCCGGTTTTGCATCAAGCGGGCCCGGCTGGGATGGTGAACTCCAAGGCGCTGGCGATCTCGGGCATCGACCAGGACACCCCCGATCCACCGGCCGGTACGATTGTCAAGGACCCTGAAACGAATCAGCCGACGGGCCTCCTCCGTAACGCGTACTCCGTGCTCAAGAATCTGCCACGCGACGCCTATTCCGACGACGGCGAGCCTGACGCCGACCGCGTGAAGGAACTTTTTCTTCGATACAACGCACGAGGGCTCACGAGCATCGCCGACCGAGGCGCGAGTGGACCGGCACTTCGGCTGTACCGACGGTTACGTGACGACGGCGAGCTCACCGTCCGCGTCAATGGAACGCGAATTCTCGACCCGCCCTTCGAAAACCACGAAGCCATCGTTAAGAAGCTCAACGAACTGGCGGGATACGACACTGACACCGAGCCGAACGGCCCGAGTGGAGTCGGAGATGATTGGGTGCGCGTCGGGCCAATGAAGATCTTTCTGGACGGTGGCATGCTGAACGGCACCGCCGCCATGCGTGAACCCTGGGGCGTGGGAGCCACCTATCAGATCACCGACCCCGAATATCGGGGCCAGCTCTTTCTCGAGCCGAAGACCCTTGCCATCATTGCCGAGGAGGCCGCTCGCCGAGGATGGCAAATGACCGCCCACACGGCAGGCGAACGCGCGATGGATGAGTTGCTCGCCGCGTACCTACAGGCCGACCGGGCTGTCGGAATCAAAGGTCGGCGCTGGCTGATCACGCATGCCAACTTCACGTCCGAAGCCAACCTGAGAATCTGCCGAGACCTGGGAATTGGGGCCGACCTCCAGCCCGCCTGGATCCACGAAGATGCGCGTACCTTGCTCCAGGTACTAGGTCCAAAACGGATGGAATGGTTCCACCCCTACCGAAAGTGGCTGGATGCCGGCCTGAACATCGGTGGCGGCAGCGATCACATGATCCGACTCGACTCCCTCGCGGCCACTAACCCCTGGGATCCCTGGCTGGGTATCTGGATCGCCGTGACGCGGAACGTCGCGGGGGACTCACCCCTTAATCCCGATCAGCGGCTCACGCGCATGGAAGCACTTCGGTTCTATACCATCAACAACGCTCGCCTTCACTTCGAAGAGAAGCGCAAAGGCACGATCGAGCCCGGAAAGCTCGCCGATCTCATCCTGGTCGATCGCGACCCCTTGACTTGCCCGGAAAATGATCTCAGAGCGACGGAAGTCCTCTGGACGATGGTTGGAGGCTCCATCGTTTACCAGGCCCGCTAAGCCCCGGCCAAATCATGCACCGGTTCAGGATTGAGCACATCTAATGTCTGAACATGATCAAGCACTCTCCTCCGCCTTCAATGATCAGGCCGCGAAGTTTGAACGCGCACCGGTCCAGTCCGACCCCGGGGCGCTCGGGCGCCTGGTGGAATGGGCCCGGCTCCCGGCGGGCAGCCGAATCCTGGACGCGGGATGCGGGCCTGGCCTCGTCGCCGAGGCCTTCCTGAAAGGAGGGCATGAGGTTCATGGCGTCGACCTCTCGACCGAGATGATCGAACGCGCCCGTATTCGATGCTCGAGCTTTGGCGACAAGGGGCGGTTTGAGTGCCGCTCACTGTATTCACAAGGCTTCGATCATCCCTTCGATGCCGCCGTCTCGCGTTATGTTCTGCATCACGTCGAAAATCCCGCCCAGTTCTTACGCCGACAACTTGAGTTGGTTCGGCCCGGTGGCATCGTCGTGATCAGCGACCACACCACCGATACCGACCCCGAGCGAGCCGCCCTTCATGAACGGCTCGAGCGCGGCCGGGACAAGACGCACACGCGAAACCTCACGTGCGGCGGACTGGTCGATCTGTTCGCCTCATGTGGATTGGAAGACATCAGCGCCATGGAAGAACGCTTCTGCCTCGATTTCGACGAGTGGTTCGATCGAGGGAGTCCTTCCATGGAAAAGTCAGAGGTGCTCGATCAATTGCTTGCTCATCCGGGAATTCGGGGCTTCGACCCCATTCAACTTGCGGTAGGCAAGGTGGAAATTCGCTGCTACCGCGCCGTGGTCCGAGGAGTGAAACCCCTCCCCTCCTCTGTTGATCGCGAGCGTCCCGCGTGAAAAGGCTCCCCTGGGTCCTTGTGCTAATAACCCTCGTTCATGGATTGGTTGATGGCTTCGGGGCATTTGTCCAACCCCTCTGGCCCGACCTGAAGCGAACGCTTCATGCAGACGATGGCTCGATCCAGTGGGCCTATTTACTCTGGGGCCTTGCCACCTCCGTCACCCAACTCGTCTTCGGTTACCTCGGAGATCGACACCCGCGCGGTTGGCTGATCTGGGTAGGCCCTGCCGTCGGGCTCGTTTGCTTGAGTCTGGTCGGACTTGCCCCTAATCTCGTCAGCTTGAGTGTCTTGCTCTGCATGGGAGGGCTGGGCATCGCGGCGTTTCATCCAGAAGCGGCCGCGATGGCCGGGTCGTCCGCGCCCGAGGATCGGAGCCGGGCGATGTCGATTTTCTCCGTGGGAGGCTATCTTGGGCAGGCGGCAGGTCCCATTTATAGCGGCGTCATCTCCACCCAGTTCGGCCTCAAGGCCCTGGTCTGGAGCCTGGTCTGGGGCCTTCCCGTGCTCGCTCTACTTGCCCTCGGGTTAAGACAACCGACTCAACGCACCAGACCAGACAGAGGGGGAGCGCCCACTGGAATACCCATTGGACAACTGGTGCATGGTCGGCTCGTGGCCCTCTCCATGATCCTTTTGATCGGAACACTGCGCGTATACCCCACGCTCGGCATTCCGCTCGCGCTTTCTTACATGCTCAAGCTTCGAGGCTTTTCGAACGATAACATCGGCATCATTCAATCGGCCTTTCTGGGAGGGGTCGGAGTAGGAAGTCTCGCTTGCGCCTTGTTCGTTAAGGTTGCGCGCGAACGTCGGGTGATGTGGCAGGTTCCGCTCCTCGTTTCCCCTCTGATCTTGTCGATCCCGTGGATTCACCCCACCGCGCTCTTTCCGACTTCGCTGGCCTCGGGACTTCTCCTGGGGATCACCTTGCCGATTCTCGTCAGTCTTGGCCAGCGACTCATGCCCGATGGGCAGCGCATCGCCAGTTCGATCACCATGGGAGTGACCTGGGGATTCGGTGGTATCTTAATCGCCGTGACGATGGCCATCGTTAACCGCATGGGAGCACCAGGCTGGGCATTTCCTGCCTTCGCCCTCGCCTGCGTGGCTTCGAGTCTCCTCTGCGCCTGGCTTCCCACGGCGCACCAGGACGTTTCGGTGCCGCTTACAGCCAAGGACGCGAGCCCCGCTCCCTCGGTTCCCTGATCCATCTTACTTCCACCCGATCTGGCACCCATCGAGCGGTGTTAACGAAAGCATGGATTCAGCGCGGCCCCACTCATCGAGAATAAAACCGAACCATCCAGAAATATCCAAATACAACGACATCAACAGACCCGTTCTCACAAGCGATTTCCCGTCCGTCGAGGTTGCCTCCAGCCGATCAGCAGGGACCAGAATCGATTGGTTCTAGGTAGAATGCCGGATCGCCCGAGCTTGCTCAGGGCCATCCATCCACGATTTGAGATCGGCCTAGCGTAAGTAGGAAGTTGAAGACCAGGGTTTTGTTCAAGCTCGGTTCGGTTCCATACCTCAACCCGGTACGTGGTCCCCGCGATCTGCCAAAACGCGCGATAGTGTGATTCGCCAGTCGACCCATCTTCCAAATGTTGGGAATCGAGGCGATGGAGACGAAAAGAGGGAGTGCGTAACGCCTCCCGCCCCGTGGTCGAACGATCTGATGTCGTATGCCAGGTTTGTGCGCGTACAGTCACAGCAGGCCCCGATCCAATTCAAGGGCGGGTATCAGATCAAACCTTGTCCTGCTTAATTAATGGACGTACTTTATAATCTGTCAAATCATCTTGCATGACACGCCTAAGTAGGCATACCAAGGTCACGCTTCGTTAGCGATTAGGGAGGGTTGAGGCAAACCAAGGCGGGCGTACTAGGACATGTAGAGCCCGGTGATCGGCCTGCCAAGGGTCCGGGGGAGGGGGCGATTGAGAAGGTCGAGGTAGTCGCCCATCGGGTCGACTCCAAGGGCTGCGAGCATGGTGGCGGAGAGATCCCAGGGGGCGACTCGGTCCGAGACAACATGACCCGCCATGCGGTCGGTCTGGCCAAAAACCGACCCTCGGTTGACGCCCGCCCCTGCGGCCACCACCGAGTAGGCGTTTGCCCAATGCTTGCGGCCTGGAGCTTGGCCCGCGAACTTGGACTCGAGGGCAACGCGAGGCGCGCGGCCAAATTCTCCCATGCAAATCACCAGGGTTTGATCCAGTTGGCCGCGTTGGTCAAGATCTTCGATGAGGGCGGAGAAACTTTGGTCGAATCGTGGTAGCAACCGCGTTTTCATGGCCTCGAAGATATCGTTGTGGGTATCCCAACCGTAGGCGTCGGTGTCTTCGGGAGAGACGTCCTGCCCTCGCGCTGATTGATTGAAGAAGACCGTGATGAAAGGCACGCCGGCTTCACTCAGTCGGCGGGCGAGCAAGCACGCCTGTCCGGACCGATCGCGGCCGTAGCGGTCGCGTAGGGCATCGGGCTCTTCAGAAAGCTCGAACGCTCGACGATAACGCGGTGAATCGAGTAGTTCATAAGCTTGCAGATAAAGCTGGCTCATTTCTCGCATGGCCGCATTCTTCCGCCAACTTTTCAGCGAGTCGTCGATGGCGGCCAGCAAGGTGCGTCGCGCTCCGAGCCGAACGGTCGGGATATCCGGCGGAAGATCGATGTTGGGGAGTGCGGAGGGTCCATCCGCCACGTTCCCGATCAGGAGTGGCTCATACTCGCGCCCGAGGAAGCCCCCGTCCTGGCCAGGCCCCTCGAACACCGGAACAAGACAAGGGCCATTGAGATGGGCAGCGGTGTAAGGAAATCCATTCGCGGGGCGTACCCGCTTCAAAAGCGCTCCCAATGTTGGGAAATCGGTCGGACGTGGCGGAGGATTGGAAGACTTCTGCGCGTGTGGTCGTCCGGTCAAGGCCTGGTAGGTTGCCGAACCATGGTCGAGATCGTCATGAGAAACGCTTCGAATGACGGTGAGCCGATTGGCGATCCGCGCGATCCTTGGCAGGTGCTCGCCAAAGTAGACACCTGGAACCGAAGTCGAGATCACCCCAAACTCTCCGCGCACCTCCAGCGGAGCATCCGGCTTGGGATCCCACATCTCGAGTTGGCTCTGACCGCCATTGGCATAGATCACGATGACCGATCGTGCCTTACCAAACCCAGGCTCTGCTTTAGCGCCACCGGAACGCTCCGCACCAAATGCCTGGGCTCCGAATCCGGCCAAAGTGCCGGCTCCGATCCGCATCCACTCTCGGCGCGTGGTCAATGGGGTTTTCGTAGAAGCCCCTTCAGAAAAGAAGCGAATCATGCGGAGAGCTCCAGCGCGGAATGCGAACCCTACCAAAGCGGGTGGGTTGCCCCTTGATCAACGGGTTCGCGTCTCATTGCTCCAGAAAGGACAACTCAGCGAATCAGTTTCTGTGCGCAATCGGGGAGGGAGTTCATCGACCCATTCTTGATCGATCTAATCGAGGCGAATCCCACCGGCCCTTATCATTGTCGATTCTCCGTTCAACGGACACCTGATACAAGAATCGGGCGTTTTGCTCGAATTCTTGGTGTGAAGCATCATGAGCTCGTTTCCGGCCCGGTCACCCGTCAAGCGGCGAAGCATTTGACCACTGGTCACATCTTGAACCCCAGGGTAACCGCCTGACCATGCACGATCACCGCGGAGAGGAAGCCGAGCCGTTGCCACATGGGAATTCGTCCGCTAGGCTGTGCAAGCAATTGGTCGGGCTGGTGCACTCCGGGCCAGCTCAAGAAGCTCATATCAGGCGTTTCCGCCGGGCCATCAGTTACCCCAGAGCCATTAGTTGGCCTGGCCCAGTACGGAATTCAAAGGGAACCACGCGATCATGACAAGTCTTCTGGCCCTCTCCACGACCACCGCCGTCCTCCTCGGTATTGTGGGTCTCGGCGCCGTCTTCTTTATCATGCTAGCGCTCTTTGTCATGGGGTGCTATAACCGGCTGGTCACGCTTCGGAATCGATACAAGAACGCGTTTAGCCAGATCGACGTTCAGCTCAAGCGCCGGTACGACCTAATCCCCAACCTGGTGGAAACCGTTAAGGGTTACATGAAGCACGAGGCCGGCACACTCGAGGCCGTCATCCAGGCTCGAAACTCCGCGGCCACGGCCGGGCGGGCGGCGGCGGCCAATCCAGGAGACGCCGCCGCGATGAACAGCCTGGCCGCGGCGGAGGGCCAGCTCAACGGCACGCTCGGCCGACTCTTCGCTCTTTCCGAAGCGTATCCCGACCTCAAGGCCAATCAGAACATGCTCTCTCTCCAGGAAGAGCTTAGCTCAACCGAGAACAAGGTTGCGTTCGCTCGTCAGTCGTATAACGACGCGGTCATGCAATACAACACCGGCCGCGAAACATTCCCAACCATCGTGGTTGCCAACTTTTTGAACTTTGGAGAAGCAAGCCTATTCCAGGTCGAGTCCGAGTCCGAGCGCCAGGCTCCGCGCGTCTCATTCTCCTAACGCCTCTCGTCGTCGTCACAACTCCAAGTTCTACATCCCCCACGATACGGGAACGCGCCGACCGATGGTGATGGATTTCTTTGAGCATCAGCAGGTTGCAAGGCAGCGTACAAGCCTTTTGGTAGGCTACTTCGTGCTTGCGGTCATCCTGATCACGTTAGCCGTCTATACCGTGACCTCGCTGGTGGTCGTCGCCGGAGAGGGGGAATCAGCGAACCACCTCGCCTTCTGGGACTGGGGCCGGTTCGCCATCGTCAGCTTCTGCACGGGCCTGATTATCGGTTTGGGGAGTCTTTACAAAAGCGCGTCGCTCCGAGCAGGAGGATCGGTCGTCGCGGAGATGCTAGGCGGGACCTTGGTGGATCCAAGCCAGGCGGGTCGAGCGGAGCGCCGGCTGCTCAACGTGGTCGAAGAAATGGCCATCGCCTCGGGAACGCCTGTCCCTTCGGTTTTCATCCTGCGCGAGGAGTCTTCGATCAATGCGTTCGCGGCTGGCCACGATCCCAGCGACGCGGTAATCGCCGTGAGCCAGGGGGCGCTCGATCACCTGAACCGCGACGAGCTCCAGGGTGTGATCGCCCATGAGTTCAGTCATATTCTCAATGGAGATATGCGTCTGAACCTTCGGCTGATCGGCCTGCTTCACGGCATTTTGCTGATCGCGTTGATTGGCTACACCCTGTTTCGCGTCATGGGCGAAAGCAACCGGTATCGCACTCGATCGCGTGACCGCGATGACGACAAGGGAAAGGGGATCGGGGTCGCACTATTCTTCATGGGTCTTGGCTTGATGATCGTCGGTTACGTGGGGGTCTTCTTCGGTCGCCTGATCAAGAGCGCAATCTCCCGCCAACGTGAGTTCCTGGCGGATGCCTCGGCGGTTCAATTTACACGTAACCCCGGAGGGATCGGCGGCGCCTTGAAGAAGATCGGCGGACTCGAGACCGGTTCCATGATTCGCAACGAAAACGCGGAACAGGCCTGTCACATGTTCTTCGGTCCCGGAGTTTCCTTCTGGACGGAAGCCCTGGCGACCCACCCCCCTCTCGCGGAACGCATCAGACGCATCGACCCTA
>Ga0182738_1006291_pt1 | contig 12358 bp, 9 predicted proteins | sample eDN5th30CBELigMG_FD_128876 | JGI IMG/M metagenome (GOLD analysis project Ga0182738, IMG submission 128876) | Enriched Miracle-Growth compost microbial communities from Emeryville, California, USA - eDNA 5th pass 30_C BE-Lig MG (version 2)... ...
ATCGATCAGGATGGCGTCCGGCCTGGTGCGGATGATGTTGTTGAGCGAGTTGATCTGGGCCTGGGTCGTCGTCTCGACATTCTCGACCTTGAGGTCGACGCGGCCGGCGAGCGGCGGCTTCTTCACGACGGCATCGGCGATACGCAGCATCTGCTGGCGCCAGTCATTGCCGACGAAATTGTTGGAGAGATAGATCTTGTAGGTCTTGCCTTCGGCCAGGGCCGGCGCGGTCCCGAACCCGGACAGGGCCACGGACAGGCTGATTGCCGACAAGGCGGCGAGTGCGGCTGTGCGCTTCACGGATTTTCCTCCCTCAAGGAACGTTTCCCAACTGATGCGTGCGGATGCTTCTTGCCGGTGGCGGCATCCGTCATGGCGACGCGTCATTCCCCTCGCCCGGGCACCTGTCCCGCGCGGCCTCGCAGTTGATCCTCATCCCTGCGATAAAATGTATGCTATTATAATCTCTTGGCGAAGTCCAGACGTGCCGGAGCGGTCATCCGAGATCGTTGGGGGCGTCGTAGGAAAGGCTGAAGAGGTCAGCGCGGTTCTTGTTGATCGTCAGTTCCACGGGTTCGCCGGCGGCCGAGAAATACAGCATCTCCATGACGAGGATCGGCCCGCCGACCTTGTAGTCGAGCGCTTCGGCGAGCGCCTCGTCGGCGATATCGGCGCGCACGGTGATGCGGGCGCTGGATAGCTGGATGCCGAGGTGGCGCTGGACGGCGCGGAAGACGACGACGTCGTCAAAATCCGGGCGTTTCAGGCGGGCGCCGATGGCCGGCGGGAAATAGAAGGTCGTCTGGCATGTCGGACCATCTTTCTGGTGCAGGGTGGCGCGCAGGCAATGGCAGCTCTCCTCCGGGTTCAGGCCGAAAGCCGCGCTCGCAGCCGTCGAGCGTTCCTTGCGATAGGAATGAATCTCCAGGGCGCGGCCCTTGGTCGATTCGGCAATTTGCGCGAAGCTGCGAAAATCGAAGCTCGGCTGCGACGGCAATTCCGGTGTCGCCACGATAGCGGGCTTGGCGGCCCGCTTCTTGATCAGCCCGTCATTCTCGAGATCGCGCAGAGCCTGGCGGACAGTGATCAGGCTGACGCCGAAGCGCTCGGCGATGTCCGCCTCGCGTGGCAGGGACGTGCCGGGCACCAGCGTGCCGTTGGCGATCGGCTCGCGCAGGATGGAGACGAGCTGCCGGTAGAGCGGACCGTCGTCGCGCGAAAGCGCGCGCGGCTGGAAGCTTTCGAGCGAGGCGGCAGATCCCGAGGCATCCGGCGAGCTGTCGCCAACTGGCTCCGTCTTGCTTGCTTTCACCTGTCAAATTCCCCAGAATCGCTTTTGTTCGACCGCCAAATTAGCGAGTTTTGCCAATGCGTACCAATCATGGGCCGCAGTCCGTCATTCCGTCGGCAAGCGGTTGCCGGCCTTCAGGATAGATTATAGTATCATAATATATCGTTGAAGTCCGGCGGGTTCGGACGAAAGCCGGGGAGGGCAGGCGGATGCGCAGCGATCTAACGGGCAAGGTGGCCTTCGTCACCGGCGCCGCCGGAGGCATCGGGCGCGGCATCGTCAGCCGCCTGGCCGCGAACGGGGCCTCCATCGTCGTCGCCGACGTCAACGAGGAAGGCGCACGCGAGGTCGCGGCGACCCTGCCGGACGCGCTGGCGCTGAAGGTTGACATTCGCGATCCCGACTCGATTGACCGGGCTGTCACGCTGACGGTTGAAACCTATGGCCGGCTCGACATCCTGGTCAACAATGCCGGCGTCAACACTCAGGCGCACCGGGTCCACGTCGATCTGTTCCCGATCGAGGAATGGCATCGGATCGTCGGCATCGATCTCGACGGGTTGTTCTTCATGACCCGCCGCGCGCTCGAACCGATGCAGGCGGCAGGTCGGGGCGGACGGATCGTCAACATCGCTTCCGTCGTCGGCCTTGCGGCGATGCGGTTGCAGAGCCCGTTCGTCGCGGCCAAGGCGGGCGTCATCCATTTGACCCGCTCGATGGCGCTGGAGCTGGGGCCGCAGGGAATCCTCAGCAACGCGATCGCGCCGGGATCCATCATGACCGAGGGCACCAAGGCGCTGTTCTATGGCGCGGACGGCTTGTTCCAGGCCAAGACCCAGGCGTTCATGGAGCACATTCCGCTCGGCCGTCCGGGCACGCCGGAAGAGATCGGCGAGGCGGTGCTCTTCCTCTCGGCGCCGGAATCCTCCTACATCAATGGCCAGGTCCTGGCGGTCGATGGCGGCTGGACCGCCGGCTACATGATGTGAAACGCGAGAGGGGTTAACACGGCCCGCGTGTTAACCCCTCTGTTAGCCTCTCGTCAGCCGTCCGTTAATCGGGCTCGCGTCGTTCAGACCAGCAGTCGCAGCGGGGCTTCGAGCAGGTCGCGGAAACCGGTGAGGATCTCGCCCGCCTCGGTCTCGGTTATCGCGTCGGCGTCATGCACGACCAGGGCCTCGGCGGTCTCCGAGCCGTCGCTGGCGACCACCAGGACGCGCAGGTCGATCCCGGCCGGCAGGCTGCCGGCGACCGGACGCACCCCTTTGGCGGCGAGGCGCGACACGACCATCACCTTGCCTCCCGGCGAGGCTGTCTCGGCATCGCCACCGATCTGTCGCGCGATCTCGGTCGGCGCCAGCGCCAGCGGGCGGGCGATCGTCACCGCGCCGCCCTCCGGCTTGATCCAGCGGATCGCCTCGGCCCCGGCGCCGGCGGCCCGCGCCGCCGCCTTGACCAGGAACGCATCGATCGAGAGTTCCGAGCCGGAAGCCGCGATGAAGGCGGAGAGCGGCGTCAGGTCGAGGGTCGCCGCGAAGGCGGAGATTGGACGCGCCGCCACGACAGCCGGGGCAGGCGCCGCCGCCATCGCGGGAGCCGGGATCGGAGCCGTGGGCGCGGCTTCCGGCGCTGCGACCGGCGCGGCCATCAGGTCTTCGGCAACGATGCGGCCGTTCGGGCCGGAGCCGGTGACGCGCGCCAGCGCAATGCCGCGCTCGCGGGCGAGCTTTCGCGCATAGGGCGAGGCGAGGGTACGGACGGGGGCGTTCATGCGATTCCCTCTCAGGCCCGGACGCTGCCGATGCGGCCGCCCATCGGCACGACCGTGCCCTTGGGCTGCTCGATCGGACCGAGAATGCCGTCGACCGGCGCCTCGATCTCGACCACGGCCTTGTCGGTCTCGATCTCGGCGACGATCTCGCCGGCCTTGACCGCATCGCCTTCCTTCTTCAGCCAGCCGACGATCGTGCCCTCGCTGATTGTGAGGTCGCCGAACGGCATGGTGATCGGCTCGCCGTCGCCTGCTGCGGCCGGCGCAGCCGGAGCCGGCGCGACCGGAGCGGGCATCGTGGTGGCGGCGGGCGCCGCGACGGGGGCGGGCGCCGCCTGGCGGCCGAGATAGCGCCAGTGCTTCGGCACCGGCGGCTGGCCTCCGAGCACGCCCTTGGCGGCGGCGACGATCTTGTCGGCATCGACCAGCATGGCGCGCTCCAGCGCCGGGGCGAGCGGATGCGGCTGCGCGTCGGTATGCAGCCGGCCGACCGGCGCGTCGAGATCGTCGAAGGCGAGTTCGTTCATCGCCTGCGCCACCTCGGCGCCGACGCCGAAGGCGCCCCAGCCCTCGTCGACCACCAGCAGCCGGTGCGTCTTCGCCACCGACTTCGCCACCGTGCCGACATCGAGCGGCATGATGGTGCGAAGGTCGATGACCTCCGCCGAGATCCCCTCGGCCGCCAGCTTCTCCGCCGCCTCCAGCGCGCGGTGCACGAGTTGGCCGGCCGAGACGATGGTGATGTTGGCGCCCTCGCGGGCGATGCGCGCCAGGCCGAACGGCACCAGATGCTCGCCGGTCGGTACCTCGCCCTTCGACGCGAACAGCGCCTTGGGCTCCAGCATGATCACCGGGTCGCCGGCCCGGAGCGCCGTTTTCATCAGGCCCTTGGCGTCCGCCGGCGTCGCCGGCATGCAGACGATCAGGCCCGGAATGTTGGCCCAGCTCGGATGATAGGTGCCGCTGTGATGGGGCCCGGCCGAACGCACCGCGCCCGAACCCACCCGCACCACCATCGGCGCGTTCATCTGCCCGTTCGACATGTAGCGCAGCTTGGCGGCCTGCAGCACGATCTGCCCCGCCGCCTCGAACACGAAATCGGCGAACATCAGATCGGCGATCGTGCGCGATCCCGTCGCCGAAGCGCCGATGGCCGCTCCGGTGAAGCCCTGCTCGGAGATCGGCGTATCCACCATCCGGTTGGGGCCGAACTCGGTCCAGAGGTTCTTGGTGTGGGCAAAGGTGCCGCCGCGCTCGCCGGTGCCTTCGCCGAAATAGAGCAGATGCGGATTGCGGCGCATCTCCTCCGCGATGCCGTCGCGCACCGCCTCGAGCCAGCTCTGCGTCACCGTTGTGGTCGGCGCCGCCTGCACTAGGGCGTCGGGCGGGTTGATCGGCTCGGCATAGACATGCAGCCCCGTGGTGGTGCCGTCGGGCTCCGGCGAATTGCGCGCGAATTCGAGCGAGTGCGCGACGATCCCGTCGATCTTCGCGTCGATCGCGCCCAGCTCGTCGGCCGAGGCGGCGCCGAAATCCTCCAGCAGCCGGGTGCGCAGCATCTGGATCGGGTCGCGCTTCGCCCATTCGTCGACTTCGGCCTGGGTTCGATAGGTGCCCGTCACCGGGTCGCCCTCGTGATGGCCGACGGTGCGATAGGTCTTGACCTCGATCAGCGTCGGGCCCTGGCCCGAGCGGGCGCGCGCCGTCGCCTCGGCCATCACCTGCCAGACGGCGATGACGTCATTGCCGTCGACGGCGACGCCCGGAATGCCGTAGGCGGCCGCCCGCGTTGCGATCTCCGGGTTCAGCGTCGCCGAGGCCAGCGGCGTCGCGGTCGCGTAGAGGTTGTTTTCGCAAACGAGGACGGCCGGCGCCTTCTGGATGCCGGCGAAGTTCAGCGACTCGTGAAAACCGCCATGGTTGGTCGCGCCGTCGCCGAAGAAGGCGACGCCGACGCCGTCCTTGCCTTGGGCGCGGGCGGACATGCCGGCGCCGACCGCGTGGCTGATGCCGGCGGCGACGATGCCGTTGGTGCCGAAAAGCCCGGTCTTGCGGTCATAGAGATGCATGGTGCCGCCGCGCCCGCCGCAGCAGCCGTCGCGCTTGCCGAACAACTCGGCCATCAGGATGTCGGGATCCATGCCCTTGGCCAGCGCATGGCCATGGCCGCGATGGGTCGAGGTGATCCAGTCGGTGGGGCGCAGATGCGCGCAGACGCCGACGGCGGTCGCCTCCTCGCCGATATAGAGATGCAGGAAGCCGGGCGTCTCGCCCTTGCGGCAGGCGGTCTGCGCCACGCTCTCGAAGCGGCGCAGCAGCACCATGCGTTCGTAGAGCTCCAGCAGCGCCGCCGCGCTCAGCCCGGCCGGCAGTGTCCTGCCGGCGGCGCTGCGAAAGACCGGATTGTGGATTTCCGGGGCGCGGATTGCCGGATTCATCACTTGAGCGCTCATCATCCCTCCCTGACCCCGCGCTTTTCACGCGGGTGATGCGTCCTCGAGCCCGATGATGGACATCGCATCTAAAATTATAATAGCATGATGTTATGTTATCGAGCCGCGCCTTGCCAAGGTCTAATCGTCGGGCGGGCGCAAATCGGCGCGGAAAGCCGGGCGTTGCCAGAATCCGGCCGATGCCGCATAGGTCCGTTCGGGGGAGACCAGCATGGAAATCGGGATTTCAGGCCAGTCGGCGCGCGTCGCCGGCGCGGAAAACGCCATTCTCGCCGCCGTCATCGCGGCGCTCGCGGCGAATGGCGCCACCGTCTCGCGTCAGGCCGGCGAGGCCGCGCCGGACATCCTCGTCCTGTCGCATGCGCTGTCGCCGGATGCCGGCTACCGGTCCGAGGCGCTGGCGCTGGAGGCCGAGACCGTGGCGCGCGCCATGGCGGGGCAGGGCGGGGGGCGCATCGTCCATCTCGTCTCGGCCGCAGGCCTCGTGCCGATGCGCCGCCATCCCGCCTGGTCGGCGGCGATGGCGTCGGCGATCGCGGGCGTCCGGGCGCTCGCCATGGTTTCGGGCCCGGCCGTGCGGGTCAATGCGGTGGCGGTCGGCCGCGTCGGGGAGGCGGGCGACGAGGCGATGCTCTCTCATGTTCCGCTCGGCCAGTCCGGCAAGCCGGAAGACGTCGCCAACGCCGTGCTCTTCCTGGTCGATCCGCTCAACAGCTACACGACAGGCCAGACGCTCGCCGTCGACGGCGGCTGGACCACGGGCTATGGCCGGAATTTCTGACGAGCAGGCCGTCCTGCCACCTCCGGCCCCAACATCCTGAGGAGGCCCAAAGGGCCGTCTCGAAGGACGCACGACGCCGACGCCTTGGCCGAATGAAGGCCCATCCGCCTTGCGTCCTTCGAGACGGCTTTCTGCGAAAGCCGCCTCGGGATGTGGAAGGGGGATCTGGCCCAGACAGCGCGCCCTTCCGCTCGCGCCCTCGCCGGTCAACTATGTCCTGTCAAAGAAAAGCCCGATGGAAACGCGCCAACATGATCGAACTTGCCGCCGGTGACCTCAGCCTGACGCTCGCGCCAAAGATCGGCGGCAGCATCGCCGCGTTCCGAAAGGCCGGCATCGACATCTTTCGCCCGCTCTCGGCCGAGCGCGCTGATGCCGGCGACGTGCTCGGCGTCGGCTCGTTCCCGATGCTGCCCTATGCCAACCGCATAGACGGCAACCAGTTCACCTTCGATGGCGTTGCCTATCGCTTCGAGCCCAACAACGGCGCCGAGCGCTTCAACGTGCATGGCACCGGCTGGCAGTCGCAATGGCAGGTCGAGGAAGCGTCCAACACGACGGCTCTGCTGACGCTGGAGCGCCGCGTCGCCGGCGAGCCGTTCCTCTACCGTGCGACCCAGCGCTTTGCGCTCTCGCCCGAGGGGCTGACGCTGACGACGAGCCTTGAAAACCTTGGCCCTGTCCGCATGCCGTTCGGTTTCGGCCATCACCCCTGGTTCGAGCGTGATGCGGATACGGAGCTTCGTTTCAAGGCAAGCCACTTTTGGCTCGAAGCCCCGGACGGCGTCGCCGGCTCGCGCATCCAGCTTCCGCCCGAGCTCGATTTCTCGGAAGGTGCGCCGCTGCCAAGCCATTGGCGCAACAACAATTACTCCGGCTGGGACGGCGTCGCCGAACTGCGCTTTCCCACGCGCGGCGTGACGCTGACGATCGAGGCCGACCCGATCTTCGAAAACCTGATGCTCTACGCCGACCCGAAGCAGAGCTTCTTCTGTCTGGAACCCCAGACGAACGTCCCGTGTGGAGTGAACAAGCTGGAGGCCGGCGAGGAAGGGCTGGGGGTGGTGGTGCTCAAGCCGGGGGAGGGAATGGCGGGGGTGGTGCGGTTCGGGGTGGGGTGAAGCCAAGTCAGTGCTGGCTCTCGGCCGTCGTACTTGTGGAATAGAAGTGTGACCTTGCGGCTGCCCGAATGTGGCGCCAGGGTTGCTTCTCGATTTAGTGGTTGCTCCACCGTTAGAGTTGTGCATTCTACACGCGCTTGCGGATAGAATTTTGCTGTTGCTGTTTCGGCGACAGTTGATATCAATGTGGGGGGCACTGCTCCCACATTCCTTACGGATTGCCATGTAGCGATCTGATCAAATTTGCAAACGAGTATCCGCAAGCACTTATGTCAAAGCTTATTGATCTAAGAAGAGCGACCACTCTTTCTGAGCTTGCGCGCCTCCTTGAGCTTAATGCTCGGAGTATTTCGCACACCCTCTATATTGCTCCTCATAAAGGCAAGTATTCTTCATTTATTATTTCTAAGAAGAGCGGCGGATTTCGAGAGATCGCCGCGCCTAATTCAAGACTGAAGACAATTCAGCGCCGGCTGGCAGATGTACTTGCCGGCATTGAGGCGGAGATGGAGGGGCGGCGCACAATTAAGTCTCGAGTGCTTTCACACGGATTTAAGAAGGGGTTTTCAATCGCCACGAATGCTCAGTTGCATCGAAATCGGCGCTATGTTTTCAATGTAGACTTAAAAGATTTTTTTCCTTCGGTAAATTTTGGAAGGGTTCGCGGCTTTTTTATTAATGATCGAAACTTCTCGTTAAATCCAAAAATTGCGACTATACTTGCGCAAATTGCTTGTCACGAGAACCGGCTTCCTCAAGGAAGTCCGTGCTCTCCTGTGGTTTCAAATCTAATCACTCATATTCTTGATTTGAAGCTGAATAAGCTGGCAAATGATGCTCGTTGTACATACTCGCGCTATGCTGACGATATTACGTTCTCGACTAACGAAAAGGTGTTTCCTGCAGCAATAGGCCGTTTAGTTCGAGGTAGTGACGATAAGTGGGTTGCGGGTGATGATGTAGTACGGCTCGTGTATCGTGCTGGCTTCAAAGTCAATCACGACAAGACTCGAATGCAATATCGCGATTCGCGGCAAGACGTAACGGGTCTGATTGTCAACAAAAAGATCAATGTACGCAGAGAGTATCTCAAGCAAACGCGTGCAATGTGTCATCATTTATTCAACTATGGATACTTTCATTGCATCTCGGACGGTGAAATCTTGTCACCAAAAAATGAAGTCCTGCGAGGTCGATTGGACTTTATATATCACATTATGTCTCGTAGTGCGGCTGGACTTTCTGATGGATCTGGGATCGAAAGATTATACTCTAGATTCCTCGACTATTCGTCGTTCTATGGTATCCATAGGCCGAGAGTAATTTGCGAGGGAAAGACCGACAATATATACATAAAGTCTGCCATCAAGAAGTTCGGCCTAAAATATCCTCTTCTGTTCGGCGCGTCCGGAGAGAATCCACTTAAGATTGATTTCTTCAACTATTCGGACAAGACTGCGAAGCTCCAAGGGCTTTCTGGAGGAGGGGGAGAGCTGAGTAAGCTTCTGAGCTCGTATCGGGTCAGAACGAGGTATTTTAAACATGGAGCTATTCAGCCCACCATAATTGTTGTGGACAATGACAGCGGATCAAAAGGGATCTTCAAGCATTTGACCAACATTTTGGGTGAAGATGTTGATGGGTCGGAGCCTTACTATCATGTCTATGAAAATTTGTACGTAATTCCGATTCCGAAAGTCAACGCGGCGATCGAAGACTTGTTTGAACCTGAGGTTCTGCAACGAAAACTGGATGATGGCAGATCATTCACTAAAAGCAACAAAGATTTTGATATCAAAAAATACTTTGGAAAGAACGAGATGGCGACGCGAATAATCGCGCCTGAACGTGATGTTATAAATTTTGATGGTTTCAAACCATTTCTTGAGGCTATTACTCTGGTGATTGCTAACTACCATTCAGTTATTCAATCTTCTGTAGGCGGCGACGCCTCCCCCGCGCTATCGGTGGCGGCGTAGTCAGATAATTATATTAGCACACCTGTGTTGCGCGCAGATGCTGAGGCTGCCTGCCGAATACTAGGCGGATCTCTGAGGCCTCTACAGCAACAGCGCGGTAAGCCCGCCATCCGCCGTGAAGGCGCTGCCGGTGACGAACGACGCGTCGTCGGAGAGGAGAAAGCCGATCGCCCTGGCGAGTTCGTACGGGTCGGCGACGCGCGGCACTTTTCGCTCGTCGAAATAGAGCCCTGCCGCCTCGACCTTTTCCCGCGCATCGGGGCCGTCGCCGAGCGTCATGCGCGTCGCCACCGAGCCGACGATGACGGCGTTGACGCGGATGCGGTCGCACGCATAGTCGAGCGCCATCTGCTTCGACAGGCCGACCACGGCCGCCTTGGTCGCGGCATAGGCGGGCACGCCGGGGACGGTGGCGACCGCATGCACCGAGGCGAGGTTGACCACCGAGCCGCCGCCCGAGGCGCGGATCTTCGGCAATGCGGCGCGGCAGACGCGAAAAATCGCGGTGAGATTGACGGCGACGGTCAAATCCCATTCGGCGTCGCTGACGTCCTCCAGCCGCTTGCCGGTGGCATAGATGCCGGCGCAGTTGACGACGGCATCGAGCCGGCCATGCTCGCGCTGGCAGGCGGCGACGGCGGTGCGCACCGCCGCGTCATCCGTCAGGTCGACCTCGCGGAACGACAGCGGCAGGTTCTTGGCCGCATAGGCGGCGTCGAGCGCGCGGCCAGCCTCGCCATCGAGGCCGATGCCGAAGACGCTGGCGCCTTCGGCCACCAGATATTCCGCCGTGGCGCGGCCGATGCCGGTCGCGGCGCCCGTGACGAGGATGACCTTGCCTGCGAAGCGCCCGGCCATCAGGCGCGTCCCGCGCCGGCGGCGAGCGCCTGTTGCTGCAGCTCGGCCTGCGCCGCCGTGATCGAGCGCAGCACCTTGTCCTCGCTGCCCTCGCCGCGCTGGAACTCGTCGACGATGCGGCCGTCCGCCACCACCAGGCAGCGGTCGGCGAGGCCGATCACTTCCTCCAGTTCCGAGGCGACGACGATGAGCGCCACGCCCTTGTCGGCGAGGTCGACGATCAGCCGGTAGATCTCGTGCCGCGTGCCGGCGTCGACGCCCTTGGTCGGCTCGTCGAGCAGGAGCACGCGCGGCGCGCTCATCAGCACGCGGGCGAAGAGCAGCTTCTGCTGGTTGCCGCCGGAGAGATGGGCGACGGAGGCCTGCGGCGAGCGCGCCTTGACGTTGAGCGCCCGCATGGCGGCGAGCACGGCGCTTTTCTCGCGGGCGTCGCGCACCATGCCGTGGCTCGACAGCGGCGCCAGATTGCCGATGGTGATGTTGGCGCCGACGGGCAGGTTGAACAGCAGGCCGTCGCGCTTGCGGTCCTCGGTCAAGAGCGCCACGCCGGCGGCGCGCGCATCGGCCGAGCGCTGGATCGCGACGGGCCTGCCGTCGATCGCGATGCTGCCGGAAAACGGGATGCGGCCATAGAGGGCGTGCAGGATCTCGGTGCGGCCGGAGCCGAGCAGGCCGGCGAGGCCGAGGATCTCGCCGGGGCGCACATCGAAGGAGACGCCGCTGACGCCGCGATTGACGCCGAAGCGGCCGGCGATGGAGAGGTCGCGCACCGAGAGCAGGGGCGGCGTTTCGGCCGGCGGGGCGACATGGTCGGGATAGAGGCGCTGCAGCTTCTGGCCCGACATGGCGAAGATGAAATGCTCCTCGTCGAAATGGGCGCGGTCGATCTCGGCGGCGACGCGGCCATCGCGCAGCACGGTGGCGCGGTCGCAGATGGCGAGCACCTCCGGCAGGCGGTGGGTGATGAAGATCATCGTCTTGCCCTGCGCCTTCAGGCGGCGGAGCACGGAAAACAGCCGCTCGACCTCGACGCCGGAAAGCGAGGCGGTCGGCTCGTCCAGCATCAGCACGCGGGGGCGGAAGGAGAGGGCGCGGGCGATCATCACGAGATGGCGCTGCGCCGAGGTGAGGCTGGCGACCAGCATGCGCGGATCGATGGCGAGGCCCAGTTCCTCGAACAGGGCGCGGGCTTCGGTCTCCATGCGGCGGCGGCTGATGATCGGGCCGCGGCCGAGGCCGGTATGGCCGGCAAAGACGTTTTCGGCGACCGAGAGCTGCTCCAGCACCTCGATTTCCTGCGGCACGTAACCCACGCCATGCGCGCGGGCGTCGGAGGTGGAGGCGAAGGTGGCGGGCTTGCCGTCGACGAGGATCTCGCCGGAATAGGAGCCCGACTTGTGGACGCCGTTCAGGATCTTGACCAGCGTCGACTTGCCGGCGCCGTTCTGGCCGAGCAGCGCGTGGATCTCGCCCGGATGCACGGCGAAATCGACGCCGCGCAACGCCTGCACGCCGGCGAAGCTCTTGACGATGGCGCGGGTCTGGATGACGGGCGGGGCGGTGGCTGGGTCGGTCATGATCGGTGTTCCCGAATGCTTTTCTTTACCTCTCCCTCAGGGGAGGTGTGGGCAAGAAAGTCCCTCACCCAACCCTCTCCCGCACGCGGGAGAGGGCAAGGGAAGCGCCTCTCCCCCGTACGGGAGAGGGCCAAGCGGGCGTGCCTTACTGGCCGGCGCTGTCGAGCATCTTGTAGTAGGGCTCGAGGTCGGCTGCGGTGATGACCGAGGCCGGCAGCGGGTTCAGATACGGCACGGTCTTGCCCTCGGCGAGGTCGTTGGCAAGCTGGGCGGTCAGCGCGCTCTCCTCGTAGAGAGGCTGCGCCACCACGCCGTAGGCCGCGCCGGACTTCACGATGTCGAGGTTCTGGCGGATGTAGTCCATGCCGATGATGACGAGCGGGCGATCGGCCTTGCGGGCGGCGCCCGACCAGGTCTGCGCGCCATTGCCGGTCGTCGAGAAGGCCGCGGTGACGTCCGGGTTGCCCTGCAGCAGGGCGACGGCCTTGCCCTCGGCGGCGGAGGGCTCGAAGCCTTCCATCTGGGTG
>Ga0182738_1006292_pt1 | contig 12358 bp, 10 predicted proteins | sample eDN5th30CBELigMG_FD_128876 | JGI IMG/M metagenome (GOLD analysis project Ga0182738, IMG submission 128876) | Enriched Miracle-Growth compost microbial communities from Emeryville, California, USA - eDNA 5th pass 30_C BE-Lig MG (version 2)... ...
CAATAAGGTTGTTCGGTGTATCCCAGTGCAGCCGTCTCGGCTTGGCGGCGCTCCAGCCACGTCTGGCGGCCAGGGCCGTAGTGATGATCGGTGCCGATCCAACGGCGTCGACCTGTGCGTTCTTCGAAACCGGTCAATTCGCGCAACGCAGTAAAGCAAATCCAGCAACGGCCGTTGCGCAATCTGACATGGGCCTTGCCACGGCCTACCGACGTGTCGAAGTCGAGCCATGCATGGATATCACCGCCCTGCTCTGTCGCGGGTGCTGACAGCGCCCAAGCAGTCGGCGCGGTGCGAGCCAGATTGGCTTGCAGCATCTCGCGGATAGCGGTGCGCCCCTCCACGGTCTTGATGTTCCAGGTGAATGCGACGAAGTCGCGCCAAAAGCAGTCTTCGCCGAACAGCTCCATCAGGTCATCAAGATCCTGATTACGCAACGCCCGGTCGAATGACGTTAGCCAAGTCTGTATTGCTTGCGATGCATCCAAGGTTGTCTCTCTTAGTTTTTGACGGCGTCTGAAACTGGTTTTAGTGATTCTAGATGACAAGCGGCAAAATGGTTGTTGCTGCGGTCCGTCAACACTGGGGAAGCGGTACGACAGCGATCAAACGCATATGGGCAGCGCGTATGAAAATGACAGCCAGCCGGCGGGCTGACTGGACTGGGCACATCGCCTTTCAGTATCACGCGTCTGGCGCTCGACCCTGCCCCCGGAGCGGCCGACAACAGCGCTTGCGTATAGGGATGTTGTGGCGCGCCGAATACTTGATCTGCGGCCCCTTGCTCAACAATGCGCCCCAGATACATGACCGCCACGCGATGCGTCATGTGCTCGACAATGGCGAGATCATGGCTAATGAACAGCAATCCGAGCCCCAACTGCTGTTGCAGATCTTGCAGTAGGTTCACGATCTGCGCCTTGACGGAGACATCCAGCGCAGACACGGCTTCATCGCAAATAATGATTTTGGGTCGAGACGCCAGTGATCGGGCAATACAGATGCGTTGACGCTGACCGCCGGAGAACTCGTGCGGCAGACGATTGATCGTGTCGCGCGGCAGGCGAACCAGATCCAGCAGCTCACATACGCGCGCCTCACAGGCGGTTCGGCTCAAGCCCGGCTCGAAATTCTGAATGGGTTCGCTGAGGATCTGGCGCACGGTCTGTCGCGGATTCAGGCTGGCAAACGGATCCTGGAATACCGCCTGCAACTTGTGTCGCTGCGGCCGTAACTGCCGTTCAGATAGGTTATCGATGCGTTCGCCGTCCAGCCGGACGATGCCGGCAGTCAAATCGAACAACCTCAGAATCGAGCGTCCTACCGTGGACTTTCCGCATCCTGACTCGCCGACCAATGACAGAGTTTCTCCTTCATCGACGCGCAGGGAGACGCCGTCAACAGCGTACACGTATGAGCCTGAGCGGCCCAGTAATCCCTTTTTGATGGGGAAATACTTCTTTAGATCCACGACGTCCAGTAATGTCGTCATATGGTCGGCACTCCTTCGGACGCGAAGTGACAGGCGACTTGATGGCTCGCTCCGTATTGCTCCAAGGCTGGAGCCGCGCGATGACATACCTCCTGCGCCATGCTGCAGCGCCCGGCAAATAAGCATCCTCGTATCTTGGTCTTTAGACTCGGCACGGCTCCGGGAATTTCGGTCAGACGCGCAGGCGAAACCATCGCGCTGGTCCTGGACCGTGGCATTGCTCCCAATAGCCCTCGCGTATAGGGGTGGCGGGGACGCGCCATCAACTCTCCAACGGGAGCTTGCTCGACTTTTCTGCCGGCGTACATCACCATGACGCGATGCGCGACATCGCGAACCACGGCCAGATCGTGCGTGATGAGCATAATGGCCGCGCCCGTACGATGCTTGAGTTCCTGCATTAAATCCAGAATCTGCGCTTGAATCGTCACGTCCAACGCCGTCGTCGGCTCATCAGCGATCAATAGCTTGGGGTTGCAGGCCAACGCCATCGCAATCATGACGCGTTGACGCATACCGCCAGACAACTGATGTGGATATTCGTGCAGTCGGCGGTCGGGTGCCGGAATGTCGACCAGACGCAGCATCTCTTCGGCACGCCGGGCTGCGGCACGCTTATCCAGTTTTTGATGCAAACGCAACGTTTCCACAATCTGGAACCCGATCGTCAACACTGGGTTCAGACTGGTCATCGGCTCCTGGAACACCATCGAAATGCTATTGCCGCGAACATTGCGCAGCGCCGCTTCATCCAATGTCAGTAAATTTCTATCTTCGAAATGGATCGCACCGTCGATTTTGGCGGGAGGCTCTGGAAGTAAACGTAGAATCGACATAGATGTCACCGACTTGCCGCAACCCGATTCGCCGACGATGGCCAATGTCTCGCCCGCCTCCACGTTAAACGACAAATCGTCGACCGCGCGATTCACGCCATCGGGCGTCTGAAAGTGGACACGTAAATTTTTGACTTCGAGCAGACTCATGATTCACGTTCCCTTCGGCATGCGGGGGTCCAGCAGATCTCGGAGACCGTCGCCTAACAAGTTCACGGCCAGTACTGTCACTGACAGAAAGATCGCTGGAAAGAACACGATATAGGGTTTGGCCTGCCAAATGGCACGTCCTTCGGCCATGATATTGCCCCAAGATGGCGTGCTCGAGGGGATACCTGCCCCAATGAACGACAACATCGCTTCAATCACCATAGCGCTGGCGCAGATGTAGCTGGCCTGCACCACCACCGGCGCCACTATGTTCGGCAGGATATGGCGTCGAATGATTCGACCGGTCGGCGTTCCGGTTGTTATCGCAGCCTCGACATAGGGTTGCTCACGCAAGGACAACACCACGCCACGCACCAATCGCGCCACGCGCGGGATCTCGGCGATGGTGATGGCCAGGATCACATTCACGGTACTGCCGCGACTCAATGCCATCAGTGCAATAGCCAACAAGATGGGCGGAATCGACATCAGTGCGTCCATCGCCCGCATCACGATCCCATCGGCCCACCGGACAAAGCCGGAAAGCAGGCCGATCAAGCCGCCACACACGGTCGCACAGATAGCGACTGAGAAGCCCACGATCAGTGACGCCCGGGTCCCATAGAGCACGCGTGAATAGACGTCACGCCCCAACATATCGGTGCCGAACCAATGCTCCGCTGACGGCATGCGCGATCTACGAGCGGGAGAAATAGCCGATGGGTCAACTGTCCCTAACCCAGAGGCAAACACAGCGATCAGCACCAATATCAACAACAACACGACACCGATGGCGATGGTCGGATAACGTCGCACAAATCCAAACAACCCTTTACGGCGCGGCATTGGCGTAATCAGGTCTTGCGAGCCGGCTGCAGGCAGCGGACCGGAGAGTTTGAGCTCGGTCATATCAATATCGAATCCTGGGATCGAGAAAAGTGTAGGAGATGTCGATCAGCAAGTTCACGATGACGTAGACAAAACTGAACATCAAAACGATGCCCTGAATAATCGGATAGTCACGACGCAGGATTGCGTCGACTGTCAGGCGCCCTATCCCCGGAATGGCGAACACGCTTTCGGTCACAACCGCGCCGCCGATCAACATGGCGATGCCCAGCCCGACGACAGTCACAATCGGCACGGAAGCGTTCTTCAAGGCATGGACGAACAACATAGCGGCAGACCCCACTCCCTTTGCACGCGCGGTACGTATGTAGTCGTTACGTAGCACTTCCAACGTCGCAGCGCGGGTAATGCGCGCAATCAGAGCGATATAGCCGAGGCTCAATGTCACAGCGGGCAGAATCAATCGCTCCAACCATAGCCACAGCCCTTGATCGAGCGGTACGTAACCCTGAACAGGCAGCCATTGCCATTGCAAAGCAGCAACATAGGCAAGCATGTATCCGATAGCAAACACCGGCACCGAAAACCCGAACACGGCAAATGCCATGATGACCCGGTCGATGAGACTACCCGCTTTCCACGCCGCCACGACACCTAACGGCACCGCTACCACCACCGCCAGAACGATCGTGATCAGCAACAATGACAGCGTCGGGCCGACGCGTTGCGAAATAATGGCCCGGACCGGCATACCCGAAAAAATCGACGTGCCCAGATCAAAATGCAACACTCGCCAGGCCCAATCGCCGAACTGCACCAAAAATGGTCGAGACAGCCCGAGACTTTCCCGGATTCTCTCCAGATCTTCAGGGCGGGCCTGATCGCCGGCGATCATTGCGACAGGATCACCCGGCGCCAGATGCAGCAAACTGAAGAGGAAAAAGGCGACCAACGCCATGACCGGAAGGGTCGACACCAAGCGCCTGGAAATATAGGCCAGCATTTCTAGACCCTCCCTGCCGCAGCCATGGCCTCATCAACCGCCGACGGCGACTCGGGCAACGATTGCCCCGCGTCGATTACTAGACTCTGGCCGGTGATCGCGCCCGCTTCTTGACTGGAAAAAAACAGCGCACCATTCGCAATGTCCTCTACTGCCGCCAGCCGACGCATGGGGCTCATGACTATTTTCTGCTGTTGATACGCCGTTTTTTCGGGAGATTGACTGTCCGTCCTGACGTTGCCGGGCAATACCGCGTTGACGGTGATATTCCAAGGCGCCAGCTCGATAGCCGCGCTGCGCATAAAGCCCAACTGGCCCGCCTTACTCGCCCCATAGTGTGAGCAGCCCGGATAGCCGCCAAGCGTGCCGGTGATTGATCCGACAATGACAATACGGCCCTGCTGCTGGCGTTTCATCGCAGGCAGACAAGCGGAGACAGACAGAAACGTGCCACGAAGATTCACAGCCATCATGGTGTCGAAGTCGGACACGCTCATCTCGTCAATACGTGCACGAGGAAAGATTCCCGCATTGGCGCATAAGACGTCGATACGACCGTAGCGGCGCTCGACCTCGCGCGCCATGCTTTGCGTAGCACCAAACTGCGTAATATCGGCCGCCCATGCTATCGCGTTGGAGCCGATATCGGCAGCGGCACGTTCGGCATCGGCCTGATTGCGGCCGACAACCACGACGTTCATCCCCGCCTCGCCAAAACGCGCGGCAATGCCCTTTCCTATCCCGCGCGTGGCGCCAGTGACGATGGCGGTCCGGCCCTGGAGCGAGGCGAACATTATTGATCCTCCGTACGCGGCGCATCGAAACCCTCAAACGGTGCAGGATCGAGAAACCGTCTGAGTACGTTTTCGGTGATCCGACTGACGTTGTTTCGATACTCTTGATGCCATAACGCCATACACCATGCAATGGAACCTGTCGTGAAGACTGCCCCGCCCCGGGCGGTTGGAAAGAAGGTCATGTCCGCCCGGATCTGGTTATTCTGATCGCCGCCCAAACCTCTGTGGCTGACGCCGAACTCTTCGGGCGTAGACAGCCCGCCCGAGCCGATATCGTCGGCCGTCGCCACATGCAGCAAATGCGGTGGCGACCCCAGCCGTGTATCAACGCGGTCAATCTCGTGGCCCGCTGCGCCACCACGCAATCCGAAATCGCCAATGGTTTCATCCACGCCAATGCCATCAAAAATGAATGCCGCGCGTGGGTCCCGGCTATCCGGCAGTCGTCGATATGATCCGCCTCGATCAAATACTTGGGCGTCAAAGCCCACTCCTACAAGACGTTGGGGGGCTCGACCATTGCTGCGCCACAGCCCGCTGGGCTCTCCTGTAAAAGACAGGCCGTTTTCGCCGGGCTCGCACTCCCACGTTCGCGTGCCTGTCGTCCCACGGCGAATCTCGATATGTGAGGCTCGCCAGGAACTAAACGCCGTGCGCCAATAGAATCCGTTGCCGCCCAAATACATATGACGGCCGCCTTGACCTTGGTAGCGTTCGAACGCGTCCAGCATCTCCCGCGAATAGTATTCCGGATGACTGCCCGTGATCACACACGCATAAGATGCGAGCATCTGCGAACCATGCCGATGGATGGCTTGGTCGGTGATCACATCGTACGGTTCGCCCAATGCATCGAGCCAGTCCAGAATACGCGTTTCCATGGCGTAGTACCCGCCGCCGTACGGGCGCATGTTCAACAACGGGCGCGCGCCGCTCGAATAGCACCAGCCGCTGCCGTCGCTATGGGTGTCATAGACGGACATCCCTATTTCGCGATGCTCTTGCAGATAGGCATCGTCGGGCCCGAGCACCAGAAGTTGTTCCAACATGGCTTCCGTGGAATTCAAATCCAACCGAATGCCGCTATTGGCGTACGCCAGGAACGTGGCCGTCGGTGCCACAAACGCCAAGCGCGCCTTGGGCTGCCCTACCGCCGCGCCGACGAAAAAGGACACATAACTTTCGGCCTGACCAAATACGCTGGGCTGATCTGGCTTGCCCTGCAGCCGTAACGCATAAAACCCACTGGGCCAATCGGCAGGAATCGTCAACGTCAGATCGGTACGCCATCCACAATCGTCGATGTCATCGTCGTGAAAATGAATGGCGCCATATTCGTGCGGTGCCTCGGTCCATTGATGCGTTTGCGCTGTCCAATTTGCCCCCGTCACCGCTCGCATCGGGGTATTGCGCAAAGCGCCATGCAAGCCCTGTCCGCCGATATCGATCAATGTGGGTTCCGACATACGCTGCGAAAAATCCCACTCGCCAATCACGTCCGTATCGACCCGCGATACCGATACCTCGGCGCACAGCGCGCGCAACGCGGCCGCATCCAGTGGTCGGGCATACAAACGAGGCCTGTCCAGTTTGCCGTTGTAGTGTGCGTTCGTAGCAGGACCCTCACCCGATATACCGGTGGACTGAGCAGCAAAACACAACGGCGTATCTGGCGGCCACACTATGTGCGACGGACAGCCTGGCATGACGGCCCTCGCGGCGCTGCTGCAATCGCGGCCCGCCTGGCGATCGGCACTTTCCTGAAAGACACGCACTTCGCCCGTCTGGGCGTCAAACGAGGCGCCTACCAAGCACCATTCTCGTTCCATCAACGTGACCTCGGTACTAACCGAGACCCCAGTGTTCGCGATATCTGGGGCGATCGAGATGCTGACCCTGCCGGTGCTATCGAGATACAGCCTCCAGCCCGTGCCGGTCGCATCGTTCCACCGCGATATCAACGTCTGCTCGATGCCGTTGAGCAACGTGGGCCAGATCCAACAACCCACACTAAACGATTGCAGACCGCTCAGGACCGGCGCATCAGGCACGATGCCGCAAGACCCCATATGCGCCACTTGATGACACAAGCCGACGTCGCCGTCGACTGCACAAGGCATCGGAACCAGGCGAATACCTGGGCCGGTTGGGTCCGGGTCTCCACAACGCACTTTAACAATATCGGCGTGCGCTTGTCTCAAGACCGTGCTGCTCAATTTGAACTGGACGGTCTCACCAGCTTTGACCTCCAGCGGCCAGGCATAGCCTATTACTGCCACGGTATTCGGCATGATGAAATTCGCCCTATTCGTCCACGTTCAAGTTAGCCAGCGATTGGCCCGTCAGCGTCTCCCATCGCAAACAGAATACGGCCCATTCTGCATCGGCGATGGACGTAAAGATCTGATCATGGAATCGGCGTATCGGCACGCCGCGACGACCTGGTAGCTGCGCCAGCATCCAGCGTTTTCCCGGCTCCAGCGTCAACAGCACATGACGATCGCCGGCACCGGACCAGCGCATGCGGTACAGCACGCGTTGTAGCTCCAGACTGTACTGGCCACGAGGCATGCGGCGGAACTCCAACGCCAGATCGGTCCGCGATGGATCTATCCGATAGTGCGCCGAATCGGCTTGAGTCGTCAGCATAGGTTGTCACCACCTGAAAGCAGATTAGGCTTTCTTGACGTTGTAGAACTGGGCGTAGCCATCGGGGATGCCTGTGATCGTCTTGCGATAGGCCGACGGCTGTAACATCAGGCCAGTGGGAATGTATGGAACATCCTCAAAAGCCTGAAGCTGTATGTCTCGGCTCAATTGCAATTGCTCTTCTTGCGTCGTAGCCGATAGATAACGCTCGAGCAGCGCTTCGTGTTTTGCGCTGGTCGGCCATCCGAATGTGCCTTTCTCGCCGACGCCACGCATATAGGTGTGGATAGGCGGACTTGTCGTAATGATGCCTGGCACGAAGTTGCAAAAGACGCTCCACCCGCCTTGATCAAGCGGTTGACGCGAGGCTAACCGCTGCAACACGGTGCCCCAATCCAGCGATTGATAATCCAGATTCAAGCCGACTTTGCGAAAGTAATCGCCAGCGACTTCGCTCATGGCGTTCAACACGGCAAAATCGGTGGGTACCAGTATGACGACTCTTTCGCCGTTATAGCCGGCGTCAGCCAGCGCTTGTTTGGCTCGTTCAATGCTACGTTCGCCGGTCAGAGCCTGCATGCCGGCATCATTGGCCGATGGCGTGCCCGGTAGGAAAAATCCGACGTTGTCGCGCCAGCGACTCGTGTCCTCACCCATGGCCGCCATCATGAAATCCGACTGTACGATCCCCGCCATCAAGGCCCGCCGCACAGCGGGATTATCGAACGGCGCGTTGAGCTGATTGAACCGGATCATGGCCATGTTGCCAGCCTTGTCATGCACCTGTACGTTGATGTCGTCGTGAGACTCCAAAATAGGCAGTAAATCAGGAATGGGTTGCTCCCACCAGTCCACTTCGCCGGATTGCAATGCCGCAGCCGCCGTCGCCGCATCGGGAATGACATGCCATTCAACGCGGTCCAGATAAGGGACTTTGGCGCCAGCCATGAACGACGGCGTCCCTTCACGAGGGACATAGCCCGCGAACTTTTCATAAACGGCTCGCGACCCGGGCATACGCTCGTTGGCCACAAAACGAAATGGCCCACTGCCCACCATTTCGGTTACCTGCACTGCCGGTGACGTCTTCGCCAATCGTTCCGGCATGATCGGACAAACCCCACTGGCTTTGCTCAACGCGATAGGCAGCATGGGAAATGGCTTCTTGAATCGGAAACGCAGCGTGGTGTCCGATGTCGCCGCCAGCTCGTCCAATTGAGCCGACATCAGTTGGCCGAACACATCGACTTGCGCCCACCGTCGAATACTGGCGACCGCATCCCTGGCCAACACGGGCGTGTTGTCGTGAAACATCAGCTTGTCGCGCAGTGTCAACGTCCAGGTCTTGCCATCATCCGTGATGTCATGCCCGGCGACCATTTGCGGCTGTGGTTGATACTGACTATCCAGTCCATACAGCGTATCGAACACCATCATCGCGTGATTGCGCGTGACCAAGCCCGTGGTCTGCACGGGATCCAGCAAGGCCAGATCGGCCTGCGGAACGAATCGTAGGACTTTGCTTTGCTGGCCAAGAGCCAGACTTGGGGCGGCTAAACCCACCGCGCTTACCTTCAGGAAATCTCTGCGTTTCATGCGTACTCCGAGAGAGTGAGAACGGGCTGTGAAGCGTCAAGCAACGGTCGTCGCACGTGCCTCGGTCATGGCCTTGATCCCGGCGAGCCGAGCCAATACCTTGCTGTTGGTCTGCGCGGGAATACTGTCGCGTGTCTTTTTGACATGGGCGAAGGCTGCGTCTGTAGCCTCCAAGGTCAATAGCACATCGGCAGGTGTCAACGCGGCGTTGATAAACATGTTGTGATAGGGATGCAGGTACGCGCCGCGCCGCAACGCCTGCTCTGCCCAGGCGAAACCGATACGCATATCGGGGTCATCCGCAAAGAGAATCTGCGGCATTTGGGCCGGTCCCGTCTGACGCAACTTAAAGCCATAATCATTGGCCTGGGTCGCGAGGCCGTCACGCAACAATTGGCCGGTGTGGCAAATACGCTCTAAATAATCCCCATCGCGAATGTCGCGCAACGTAGCGATCGCGGCGGCCATCGGCACGGCCTGGAACCAGAAAGATCCGGTCACGTACACATCTGCTGCAGCTTGGCGCGCCTTGTTCGATCCTAGCAATGCTGATAATGGATAACCGTTCGCGATGGCCTTGCCCCACGTGCTGAGGTCGGGCTGCACACCCAATGACGTCCAACTGCAGTCACGATCCAGGCGGAATCCTGCTCGCACTTCGTCGACAATCAGTAATGCATCATGTTCATCGCAATGGCGACGCACCGCGCGGGCATACTCGGCACAAGGTACAAATTGGTCAGCAAAAACCTCGTGACGAAACGGCGTCGCAAAGATGCCGGCCAGATCGCTCCCCGCTTTTCGCACAGCCTGTTCTAGGCTATCCAGATCGTTGTAGTCAAAGTAGATAATGTGAGCGCGGTCTTCGGCTGTCATACCGACAGGGCTCGGATTGCACCACGTCGCAGTGCCATGATAGGTGCCTTGCGCGACCAGAATCTTTCGACGCTGACGAAAAGCGCGAGCACAGACCATAGCCATAGACGTCGCATCCGTTCCGTTTTTGCAAAACATGGCCCAATCTGCATGACTGATCATGGACACGAACATTTCCGCGAGATCGACCATGATTCCGGACGGCCCGGTCATCGTATCGCCCAGCGCACGTTGTCCGTTTGCTGCCGACTCAACGCTCGCGTGACCATACCCCAAAAGATTCGGGCCATAAGCGCACATATAGTCGATGTATTCGTTGCCATCGACATCCCACAATCGGGTCCCCTGAGCCCGGAGGAAAAACTGCGGGAAATCGGGTGGCAGCATACGAGTCGACTCGTGCCCATACATGCCACCAGGAATGACCGCTCGTGCTCTTTCTTGTAGTGCGCGGTTTTTCGTATTGACCCACATGTGCTGACTCTCCTGGATAGAAATCTCTACGGAGCGAGCCACACTGCTCGTTCTATACGAAATTATTAGATAGAAAATTCGATTTTAAAACTCAGTATTTACCCTGTATTAGAGCAAATAGTCAGTACATTTCCGCGATTACCTCTGTAATCCATGTCTGTTGAGCCTCATGTTCAATTTTCCAGAACGACGATATTCATATTTTATTGATAGAAAATTCGATTTATAAGAAAAATATAGCGCCACTAGTCCTGAGCGCGTAGCGGAAGCGATTCAGGCAAGAAACAGCGCAAATAGCACACGACAGCCCGGGCAGACTCGACGAGATAATCGTCGGTGATCCGGTTATGCACGCTATAGGACAACGCCCAGATACCATCCGATATCGCCAACGATACGCCGAGGCGGTATTCAAAGTCAGGCACGCGGGGCATCTCAAAATGCCGGTTGAATTGCTCGACTCGTATGCGGGTAAGGGCCAGATTCCCGTTCATATCGATATTGCGCACTTGCACACTGACCCCTGCCCCCATGAACAGACGAAGCGCCGCCGGCCTTTCATTCAGATACGCTGCGGCACGCAATTGATTGGCGCGAATCATGTCCTGCCATGTCGCCGGCATCGACGCATGCGGTTGCGATGCGAGATACCTGAGGTCGGCGTGATAACGCTGGGCCAAGGCGACATAAGCTGCATTGCGGTTAGGGAAAAAATGGTAAACCGAAGCCAACGGCACACCCGAATGCTGGGCGATCTGCGCCAAGCTGACCTCCTCATTTGACGCATCCGCCAATAACGTTTCGGTAGCGTTCAACAAAGCGTTAAATCGCTCTTGGGCATGTTTACGTACAGGCTTGCGTGCCCCGGCAAGATGAGGAGGTGTCGAAGATATTGTCATAGATCAGCATAGAAAAAGGCGAAGTCTCGCACATGCCGTGCCGGTGTAGCTTACCGCGTTTAAGACGGCGAGGTGGCGCAAATCGAGTGCCACATCCGCTAAGTGAAAGCGAGCTCACCCCAGCCGGCACCGATACTGCAATGCCTCGGCCACGTGATGCGTCTGAATGCGTGGTTGATCGTCCAAGTCGGCCACGGTACGCGCGACGCGCAGGATGCGATGGGTGACGCGGGCGGAGCTGTGCAGGCGTTGCATGGCCTGGATGAGCAAGTGCTGGCTCGCCGCGTCGAGCTCGCAATGCGTGTCGATAGCTTGGCCTTGCAGCGCGGCGTTGGGACAGCCTTGACGTTGCTGTTGGCGCTCTCGGCAGCGAGCAACGCGATCTCGGATAGGCGCGGAGGGCTCCCCCAAAGGCAAGGATAAGCAATCCGTGCCGGTGGCGGGCAGCTCTATCAGCAAGTCCAGTCGATCCAACAGCGGGCCGGACAATTTGCTGACGTATCGTAGGACCTGATCAGGGGTGCAGGCACAGGGGCGTTTGGGATGGCCGCGCCAACCACAAGGACAAGGGTTCATGGCGGCGATGAGTTGAAAATGCGCCGGAAACTCGACGGTATGGCGAGCCCTGGCGATAACGACTTTGCCCGTTTCCAGTGGCTCGCGCAGGGACTCCAGAGACTTACGACTGAACTCGGGCAGCTCATCCAGAAACAGCACGCCGTGATGGGCGAGGCTGA
>Ga0182738_1006294_pt1 | contig 12354 bp, 14 predicted proteins | sample eDN5th30CBELigMG_FD_128876 | JGI IMG/M metagenome (GOLD analysis project Ga0182738, IMG submission 128876) | Enriched Miracle-Growth compost microbial communities from Emeryville, California, USA - eDNA 5th pass 30_C BE-Lig MG (version 2)... ...
AGCCCGACATCCTGCTGCTCGACGAACCGACCAACCATCTCGACCTGCCGACGATCGAATGGTTGGAGAACGAGCTCGCCAGCACCCGCTCCGCCGTCGTCGTCATCAGCCACGACCGGCGTTTCCTCGAGCGCCTGTCGCGGCGCACGCTGTGGCTCGACCGCGGGCGGACGCGGCTGCTCGACCGCGGTTTCGCGGAGTTCGAGGCCTGGCGCGACGCCATCCTCGCCGACGAGGAACGGCAGCGCGAACGCCTCGACCAGCGCATCCAGCAGGAGCTGGACTGGGTGCGCTACGGCGTCACCGCGCGGCGCAAGCGCAATATGGGCCGGCTCCGGAAGCTCGGCGAGCTACGCCAGCAGCGCCGCGAGGAGCGGCGCGCCCCGTCCGGCATGCGGATGGAAATCGCCGAGGCAGAGATTTCCGGCAAGACGGTGATCGAGGCGCGCAGGATCACCAAAGCCTATGGGGGGCGCGAGGTCGTCACGGCGTTCTCGACCCGGATCGCGCGCGGCGACCGGATCGGCATCGTCGGCCCCAACGGTGCCGGCAAGACCACGCTGCTCAACATGCTCACGGGCGCCCTCGCCCCGGACTCCGGCTCGGTGAAACTCGGCACGGCGCTCGAGATCGTGACGCTCGACCAGCGGCGCGAGGCGCTCGACCCGACCGCGACACTCGCCGAGGCGCTCACCGGCGGGCGGGGCGACACCGTGTTCGTCGCCGGTCGGCCCAAGCACGTCGTCGGCTACATGAAGGACTTCCTGTTCCTGCCCGAGCAGGCGCGGCAGCCCGTCTCGGTGCTCTCGGGCGGGGAACGCGGCCGGCTGATGCTGGCGCGCGCCTTCGCCAGGCCCTCCAACCTGATGGTGCTGGACGAGCCCACGAACGACCTCGACCTCGAGACGCTAGACCTCCTCGAGGAGATGCTTGGCGACTATGCCGGCACCGTCATCCTGGTCAGCCACGACCGCGACTTCCTCGACCGCGTGGTGACGAGCGTGATCGCCGCGGAGGGCGACGGGCGCTGGACCGAATATGCCGGCGGCTATGCCGACATGCTGGCGCAGCGCGGCGCGGATCTCGCGGGCCGGCAGGCCGCCGGCCGCGAGCGTGAGCCGCTGCGCGAGGTGAAGCCCGCCGCCACGGTGCCGAAGCGCAAGCTGTCGTTCAAGCAGAGCCACGCGCTCAAGGTGCTGCCGGAGCGCATGGACGCCCTGGGGCACACGATCAAGGCGCTGGAAGCGCGGCTCTCCGACCCGACCTTCTATCGCACCGATCCGGTCGGGTTCGCCGCCGCGTCCCAGGAGTTGGAGGCGAGGCGGGAAGACCTCGACGCGGCCGAGACCGAGTGGCTCGAACTTGAGACGCTGCGGGAAGAACTCGGCGAGACCTGACGCGCCTCAGGCCGCGACGATGTTCGGCCCGTTGTCGTCGAGCAGATCGGACACCGCCTCCGCCTCCAGATGCTCCAGCATCCGGTGCCGGGCGCGGTTGAGGCGGCTCTTGATGGTGCCCACGGCGCAGCCGCAGATGCCCGCGGCGTCCTCGTAGGACGTGCCTAGCACGCCGATCAGGATCAGCACCTCGCGCTGCTCGTCGGGCAGCGATTCGAGGGCCCGCCGCAGCTCCAGGCCGCGGATGGACCATTCCTGCCCCGGCATGACCGCAGGCGCCGTCGAGATGCAGTCGGAGCTGCCGGGCTGCTCGCGGCTGGCGCGCTTGGCAGTGGTGTAGAAGCTGTTGCGCATGATCGTGAACAGCCAGGACTTCAGATTCGTCCCGGGTTCGAACCGATGCGCGTTGGCAATGCCCTTGATGATCGTTTCCTGGACGAGATCGTCGGAATCGAAGCCGTTGCGCGTCAAGGTGCGGGCAAATGCTCTCAGGGCTGGAATGAAAGCGACGATCTCGTCGCGGAGAAACCGACCGCGCTCGCTACCCTCGTCCGGTTCCGCCATGAAAAGCCCTCGCCGTCGGTCATCCGGCACACCGTCATGCGTGGGGTTTCGTCCGCTCGCCCACCTACGGCAGCGCCGCGTTCGGCCCGGCGCTGCGCTGCGAAAACCGTGGCGCCGCATTGACGAATCCCTGCCGGTCGGGAACGTCCGGGCGAACGAACGGTTCCGGGCTGCCCAGGCAGCGCCGGCGGGATGGGACGAGTGGAGGAGGCGTGAGGATGCCGCAGGTCTCGCTGACGATTCAGGAGATGGAATACCAGGAGGCGGACCGCTGCCTGACCCTAATGGGTACCAACGAATTCAACGAGATAGTGACTGTAAGGGTCCGTTCCGCCTACCCAATGCAGCTCGCCCGCGACCTCGAATTCATCACCCACGCGCCGTTCCGGATTTCTTACGTCGAGCCCTGAACCCCGGGGGACGGGGGAGCGGGAACTCGCCTCCCGCCGTGACGTTCCCCCGCTATGGCCCCCTGATGTCGCAGGCGACGCGCGAACCCGGAAGAGGCCCCCGGAGGAAGCAATGAGCGAACCGGAACGGAACGCAGGACGGCGGCCCGGCAACACGTTGCTCGGCCCGGAAGTGGGCGAGCCCGAGCCGCGGCCCTTGCCGCCGAACACCGAGGGCCTGCCCTATTCCTATGTGCTGCCGCGGGGCGAGACGCCGGCCTATGGCGAGCCGAAAGGGCCGCGCCCCCCGCATTTCGAGCGCCGCCCCGTGCCCGGCCGCGCCATCGGCCCGGCCGGCGCGGAGCACGCCGACACGGAGCGTGATGTCGACGTCGCCGATCGTGAGCGGGATGGTTTTTACAGCGGCATGAGCGCGGCCGAAACCTTCGCGACCGATCGCGCCGACGGCGAGCGGCGGCCGGGCCGGGGGGACCTGCCGGACGCGGTGCCTGCGGCGGGTACGCCCCCGGGCAGGCGCGGCGGAGCGCAATGAGGCCCGCCGCGGGGCCGTCGCTCACGGCCGCGGAGATCGAGGGCCGTCTCCTCGCCCAGCGCCAGCTGCTCGCAGCGATGATCGGCCGCATCGCGGCGGCCGATGCCGACCCTGACGCCCTCTGGGACTGGCTTGAAGCGAAATTCGTTTATCGCGACCAGCACGAGGACCCCGGCGTCTCTCCCGACCCGGCCTTCGCGATCGAGGCTGCGAGCGCGCGGGAGACCCGCGCCGTCATCGCCGGCGCCCGCGAGGCGTTCGAGGCCCGACGCCGCGGGCCGACCTGACGGTGCGGCGGAACGGAAGCCCGCGCCGGCCGGTTCTCACGGCAGGACCAGCCAAGGAGCCGCCCCGATGTCGGTCACGAGAAACCAGAAACCAGCGGACCCGGACGCCACCGCGCGACGGGTGGACGAGACCGAGCGCAAGCTCGAGGCCAACACGCCCGGCCGGCCGGACCCCGAGTTCCTGAGAGACGAGGCGCGCGAGATCGTCGCCTTGAAGGACAGCTTCGACAAGACGCTGGAGCCGCGCCAGACCGGCGCCGAGCCACCCGAGGAGCCGACGCTGGCGGTGGAGAACCAGGGCGAGTTCCCCGGGCTCGCCGATCAGGGCGAAGGCTTCCGCGTGCCGCGAAACCGGCCGCTCGAGGAGCCCGCGAGCCTCACCGCGATGCGCGTGGAGAAGAAGATCGAAAACGAGGATGGCGGGTAGGACGGGGCAGCCGGCGCTGCTCGCCTGCGGCCACGCCCCCGCGGTAAGGCGAGGCGGCCTGCACCAGGGTACGGGGCCGTGAGAACGCTTGCAATTTGGCAGCTCAGAGCCCGGCGACGACGGCCGGCGGCTCGGGCCGAACACGGCGCCGGCGGGAAGCCGGTAGCCCCTGCCGGCGACGTCAGACCGGTGTGCCTCCATTCGGATGCAGGATTTCGCCCGTCATGTAGGAGGAATCCTCGCAGGCTAGGAACAGATAGCTCGGAGCGACCTCGTTGGGCTGGCCGGGGCGCTTCATCGGGACGCCCTGGCCGTGCTTGGCCGTCTTCTCGGCGTCGAACGAGGCTGGAATCAGCGGCGTCCAGATCGGCCCGGGGGCCACGGCATTGACCCGGATGCCGCGCTCGACGAGCGATTGAGCGAGCGATCGGGTGAAGGTCACGATCGCCCCCTTGGTCGCGGAATAGTCGAGCAGCGTCGTGTTGCCCTGAAAGGCCGTGATCGAGGTGGTGTTGATGATGGCGGAACCTTGCCCCAGATGCGGCAGCGCCGCCTTGGCCATGAAGAAATAGCCGAAGATATTGGTCCGGAAGGTCCGCTCGAGTTGATCGGCCGAGAGCTCCGTCAGGTCGGATACCTCGTGCTGCTCGGCCGCGTTGTTGACGAGAACATCGAGCCGGCCGAAGCGTGCCACGGTGTCCTCGACGGTCTGGCGGCAGAAGGCCTCGTCGCCGACGTCCCCGGCGAATTTCAGCGCCTGCCGCCCCTCCGCCTCGATGAGCCGGACGGTTTCCGCCGCGTCCTCGTGCTCGTCGAGATAACTGAACGCGACATTCGCCGCCTCGCGCGCCATCAGCACCGCGACCGCCCGGCCGATCCCGCTGTCGCCCCCGGTGATGAGCACGACTTTGCCCTTCAGGCGCGCCGAGCCGGGATAGCGCGGCGCGAACTCGGGTTGCGGCGTCATCTCCGCTTCGGAGCCGGGCTGCCTGTCCTGGCTCTGCGGCGGATTCTGGTTTTCGCTCATGAGAGCCCTCCTGGACGCCGGGCAGCGCGCGCCTCAGGTGCGGCCGATGAAATAGGCGACGATGAAGGCGATCACGACGATGGCAATGCCGAAGGCCAGCACGTAGCGCATGCGGCCGATCTCGCGACCCTGGCGGGCCTCGTTCGGCTCGCGCACCACGGAGCCGTCCGGGTCGTGGCGGACGTCGTTCCGATCGGACATGGACATGGGAGACTCCTCTCGCGTGCGCATCCGGCCGGGATGCGCCTGGTGCGACAACGTTTCCCGCGGCGCCGCCGTTCCTCGTAGCCATCGAGCGGCTGCGGCTTTCGTCCGGCGCTCAGTCGCGCTTCACGAGCTTGGAAAACCGGCTGACCTTGCCGTCCTTGGTCTCGTCCTGGTGCAGGAAGGCGAGCCCGCTCTCGTCGAATTTCTGGAAGAACTCCTCCCAGGAAATCTCCTCGAGCTTCTCGTCCGCGCCGCGCCCGGGAAAATCGATGCGCAGCACGCCCGCCTCGTCGCCGGAATGGGTTCGGGCCACCGTGGCCGGCCTGCCGCCGCGCTCCTCGACCCAGCGGCGGATCTCGTCGTGATCGGTGGTCTTCGTCGCCGTCGCGCTCATCGGCGTCTCCGTTGCTCCAGCCCCGCGCGTTCCGGCGCGGCGGCCCATCCACGAACCGCGACGGCGCCGGCGCGGTTCCGCCGGAGAACGCAAGACGGGAGCAGACGACCCTGCGGCTTGACGCCTCCCGGAGGGGTCGCTATGTCAGCCGCACCCGACGCGAGGCGACGCGCTTGGCGCGACGCTCCGACCGGCGGTGGGGGATAGTTCAACGGTAGAACAGCGGACTCTGACTCCGTTAATCTTGGTTCGAATCCAGGTCCCCCAGCCACTTTTCCAAGCCGATGAGTTCAGGGCGCAGTCGCGCCTCACGGCCCCGCCAACCGAGCCGCCGCCTGCCGACCGCGAGCGCACCCTTCCGTGGGACCGTGGACGGCGATTTGCATGGCCAATTGGCGTGGCGCTGGAGAATGTCACCCAGGGATCGCCGCCGGCGTCCGTTACCGGCGCCGAGCCGGACGTTGCAATCGATCTTGGGCGCAGACGCTAGCTCAGATCGATCGGCTGAATGACTTTCAGCCCGACCGCCTGAAGGCGTCGGGCTGAAAGATTCAGCACTTCTGCGACGAGGCACCCGAACGCCGCAGCGGTCCCATCGCAAGGGGCGCCGCGGGGGCGCCCCTTGCGGGTGCGCAGCCTACTCGCCGCGCATCATCACGATCGCGGCAATGACGCCGACGATCGGCGCCAGCACGCCGATGAGCTGGATGTAGCCGGTGCGGCGGGCCGTCCACTCGAGCCGCTCGGCGTCAAGGTCGAGGGCCGAGGGGGTGGTGGTCCGCGTCACGATCGCGGACGCCAGGGCGCCCACGATGAGCACCGCCGCCGTCGCAAAGGCGCCGCCCACGAGCTCGCGCGGCAGCACGGTCTCGCCGACGCCGGCGAGCGCGATGCCGGCGAGCACAAGCCCGGCGATCGAATAGAGGCTGACGAGCGAGGAGGTCATCCGCTCGTGCGTCAGCACGAAATCCATGGCTGCCGCGGGCGCCACCAGCGTGGTCTCCTCGCGCACGACGATCACTTCCTCGGGACCGACCATCTCGTACCGCTCCATCTGCTTCGAGAGCCGCCTTCCGCGGCCTTCTTGACGCCCGCGTAGCGCATCGCGGGCAAGCTCGCTAGGCCTTCGCTGCGTCTTCAGTCCGAGAACGGCGCCGGCTGACTCGACGGCACGTCGGTGCGGGTCTGATCCCACACCTTGGTCAGCATGTTCATCAGGAACATCGCGTTCGGCAAATTGGTCCAGAACTCCACGAGCTCGCCGCGGTGGTTGCGCCCCGTCACGCCGATCAGGCTCTGCTCGGGCGTGTCCTTCGGCTTGTACATGACGCCCGTCACCGAATCCCACCTGTTCTTGGTAGGAAACCTCACCCGCGCTGTCGGGGCGGCCGTGCTGTCACTTGCGCTCATGCCACAATCCTCGTCTTGCGCCGCCGGGCATCTCGCAACGGGAGCAAGGGCGGCAATCGGCGACAGTGGCGCCTGTTATGGCAGATGTGGCGCCCGTCACAAGCGTGTCGGCGCCGGGGGCGGTCCGGCGCGGTCCGAGTCGGGCATGGAGTCGCGGATCGAGCGCGCGTAGGCTGCGGGATCGTGCCTTCCGGAGCGTCCGAATGAGCACTGCCGCCCCGCCCGCTCTCGATCGCCTCTCCGTTCGCGACGCGGTCGCCGCGGACATGGCGGCGGTGGCGGCGATCTACGCCCATTACGTACTGCACGGGCTGGCCACTTTCGAAGAGGTGCCGCCCGCCCCCGAGGAGATGGCGCAGCGGCGCGGCACAGTTCTGGGCCAGGGCCTGCCCTATCTCGTCGCCACCGACGGGGAGCGCATTCTGGGCTATTGCTACGCTGCGGTGTTCCGCCCGCGGCCGGCCTATCGCTACACGGTCGAGGACTCGATCTACGTCGCCGACGGGCTTGCCGGACGCGGCATCGGAACCGGGCTGCTCGGCGCGCTCGTGGCCCGCTGCGAGGCCGGGCCGTGGCGGCAGATGGTCGCCGTGATCGGGCATAGCGGCAATGCCGGCTCCATCGCGCTGCACCGCAAGTTCGGCTTCGTCGACGCCGGGACGCAGCGCTCGGTCGGGTTCAAGCTCGGCCGCTGGGTGGACACGGTCACCATGCAGCGCGCGCTCGGGCCCGGCGACGGCACGCTGCCCCAGACATGACCGTACGCCCAGCTCCACAGTTGAACAGGAAGGCGGGCCGAAACATTCGTCCCCAGATCACGCCCGCGACGCAAAACCGCCGTGGTGTTCTGGCTCTCCGACGAAACATGGCCTTGCCGCGGCGGGAAAAATGGCCTCAGATACCCAATAGCGGAGTGTAATCCACGGGCGGCCGGACCTTCGGCACTTGCCGGGGCAGACGTCGCCCGAGATCAATGCGGCGCGCCACGCAGCTGCCGCGCTTCGAGGGAGAAACACCGATGGCTTTCCCGTCCCTGAAGTCCCTTCTGCTCGCCGCCACCATCATCGCCGGAACCAGTTTCGCCGCCCACGCCCAGGTCGTCTACGAGCGCGGCAACGACGCCGATCCCGAAACGCTCGACCCGCACAAGACCTCGACGGTGTCGGAAGCGAACATCCTCATGGACCTGTTCGAGGGCCTGACCACCTATGCCGCTGACGGCTCGGTGATCCCCGGCGTGGCGGAAAGCTGGGAGGTCTCGGACGACCTGCTGACCTACACCTTCCACCTGCGCGACGACGCGCGGTGGTCGAACGGCGAGCCCGTCACCGCCGACGATTTCGTCTACTCGTTCCAGCGCATGCTGAACCCGGCGACCGCCGCGCAGTACGCGATCATGCTCTACCCGATCGCCAACGCGCAGGGTGTCAACGAAGGCACGATGCCGCCGGAGATGCTGGGCGCCCGGGCGATCGACCCGAGCACGCTCGAGGTCACGCTGATGGCGCCGGCGCCTTATTTCCTGCAAATGCTCGCGCATCAGTCGACCTTCCCGGTCTATCGGCCGAACGTAGAGGAGTTCGGCGATACATTCGTCCGCCCGGGCAACCTGATCTCGAACGGTGCCTACACGCTCCAGTCCTTCACGCCGAACGACCGCATCGTTCTGGTGAAGAACCCGATGTTCCACGATGCGGCGAACGTCGCCATCGACCAGGTCAACTACTACCCGATCCAGGACCGCTCGGCCTGCATGCGCCGCTTCGAGGCGGGCGAGATCGATTCCTGCTCGGACGTCGCCCTCGAGCAGCTCGATTACATTCTCGCCAACTTCCCCGAGGCCTACCGCGAGGCGCCCTATCTGGGCACCTACTACTACGCGGTCGACATGCGGCAGCCCGGCTTCGACGACGTGCGCGTTCGCACCGCCCTTTCGATGGCGATCGACCGCGAGTTCCTCGCCGAGGACATCTGGGCGAACACGATGGTGCCCGCCTACTCGCTCGTGCCGCCCGGCACCAACAACTATGTCGAGCCGCCGTTCCTGTCGTTCATGAACGAGTCCATCCTCGATCGCGAGGACATGGCGCGCGAGCTGCTGGCCGAGGCGGGCTTCGGTCCCAACAACCCGCTTCAGGTCAACATCATCCACAATGCCGGCGAGAACCACGCCAACACCGCCACGGCGATCGCCGACATGTGGGCGAATATCGGGGTCCAGACCACGATCGAGGCGCAGGAGAGCGCGAGCTTCTATCCCTATCTGCAGAACGGCGGCGAGTTCGAGGTCGCCCGCGCCGGCTGGATCGCGGACTACAACGATCCGCAGAACTTCCTGTTCATGCTCCAGAGCAACAACCCGAGCTTCAACTACGCCCACTACAACAATCCCGAGTACGACATGCTGATGGAGGAGGCCGGCCGGACCCCCGACCTCGACGCCCGGGCGCAGCTGCTCTACCAGGCCGAGGAGCTCGCCATGCGCGACGAGCCGTTCATCCCGCTGATGCATTACAGCTCGCACAGCCTGGTCTCGACCGGCCTGCACGGCTGGGACGACACGCTACAGAACTTCCATCCCACGCGCTGGATGTCGCTGGACGAATAGCGTCGGCGCACCGCGTCGGGTTCATAAGGCAAAGCGGGGCGGCCCATGGCGCGCTACATCCTCCGCCGCCTCGCCATCGCCATCCCGACGCTGTTCATAATCGTCAGCATCTCGTTCTTCCTGATGCGGGTTGCGCCGGGGGGGCCGTTCAGTCGCGAGCGGCCCCTCGACCCGACGGTGCTGGCGAATATCGAGCGCGCCTATCACCTCAGCGATCCGCTGTTCCTCCAGTACCTGCGATATCTGGGAAATCTGCTCCGGGGCGATCTCGGCCCCAGCTTCGTGTTCCGCGACTTCACCGTGCAGGATCTGTTCCGCACCGGCCTGCCGGCCTCGATACAGCTCGGCGCCTGGGCGCTGCTCATCTCGGTCGTGCTCGGGGTCGTGCTCGGCGTGATCGCCGCTCTCTACCAGAACCGCACTGTCGATTACGCCGTGATCGGCACCGCGGCGATCGGCATCACCATCCCCTCCTTCGTGGTGGCGCCCGTGCTGTCGCTGGTGATCGGCGTCTGGCTGGACTGGCTGCCGACGGGAGGTTGGGGGCAAGGGGCGTGGCAATACAAGGTATTGCCGATCGCGACGCTCGCCCTCCCCCAGGTCGCGATCATCGCCCGCCTCACCCGCGGCTCCATGATCGAGGCGCTGCGCTCCAATCACGTACGCACCGCCCGGGCCTACGGGCTGCCGACGCGGAGCGTCGTCGTCGTCCACTCGCTGCGCGGCGCCATCCTGCCTGTCGTGTCCTATCTGGGCCCCGCCGCCGCGGGACTCGTCACCGGCTCGGTGGTGGTGGAGGAGATTTTCACCGTGCCGGGGATCGGCCGGTATTTCGTCCAGGCCGCGCTCGGCCGCGACTACACGCTCGTGATGGGCACCGTCGTCGTCATCGCGGTGTTCATCCTGCTGTTCAACCTCGTGGTCGATCTGCTCTACGCGCTGATCGACCCCCGCATCCGCTACGACTGAGGCGCGTGTCTTGGCCTTCTGGAGCACCTTCTCGCGCCGGGAAGACACCCGGCTCGGACGCGCCGCCGCCGGCCGCTCCTTGTGGAAGGACGCTTGGGCGCGGCTGCGGGCGAACTACGCCGCCATGGCGAGCGCGGCCTTCCTCGTTCTCCTCATCCTCGCCTGCGTGTTCGGCCCGGCGGTCGCTCCGCACGACTACCGCCAGCAGTTCCAGGACTACACCAAGGTCCCCGCGAGCCTGACGCCCTATCCCGAAGCCGGCAGCGAGGCGGCTGCGCTCGCGGAGGCGCTCGGCGACGTCGAGATCGTCGACTACGGCTTCGCGCCGCTGGCCGAGGACGCCGTGCCCGAGGGCACGCCGCCGACCGAGAGTCCCGTCGGCCGGATCACGCTGCATCTTTCGGGATCGGGCATCGACCGGTCGCTGGCCGAGTCCGTGTCCGCCCTGCCCCGCTTCGCCGACGCCGCGCTGACGGAAACCGCCGCCGACGGCCGGTCGGGCACCCTCACAGCCGACGTGCTCGAGCCGGACATCATCCTTGATTCGCTCAACCGCGCGCTCCGGCGCGCGCGCGTCGACCTCGTCAACTACGCTGTCGCGGGGGATCGGATCACCATCGACGTCGCCTCGGCGCGCACCGTCGATCCGCGCATCGCCGAGTTCGTGGCCCGCAGCGACCTGTTCGAGAACGCTACGTCCATGATCGCGCCGGACGGCATGTCGGCCGCCATCTCGGCCGACATCGTCTCCGAACTGTTCCTGTTCGGCACCGACACCAACGGCCGCGATCTCCTCGCGCGCACGCTCGTCGCGGGGCGCATCTCGCTCACGATCGGGCTCCTCGCCAGCGTGGTCGCCCTCGTCCTGGGCATCGGCTACGGCGCCGTCGCCGGCTATTTCGGCGGCCGCACCGACATGCTGATGATGCGGGTGGTCGACATCCTCTACTCCCTGCCCTTCATCTTCTTTGTCATCCTGCTGATCGTCTTCTTCGGCCGCAGCGTCGTGCTGATGTTTGTGGCGGTGGGCGCGGTCGAGTGGCTCGACATGGCGCGTATCGTGCGGGGGCAGACCCTCGCCATCAAGCGCCACGAATACGTGGAGGCGGCACAAGCCTTGGGGGTCGGCACGGGCGGAATACTGCGCCGCCACGTGGTGCCGAACCTGCTCGGCACCGTGGTGGTCTATGTGACTCTCGTCGTTCCCAAGGTGATCCTGCTCGAGAGCTTCCTGTCCTTCCTCAGTCTCGGGGTGAACGAGCCGCTGACGAGCTGGGGCGTGCTGATCTCGGAGGGCTCGCGCAACCTGCAGGGCGCGCCGTGGCTGCTGGTGTTCCCCACTCTGTTCCTCGTCGCCACGCTGTTCGCCCTCAATTTCGTGGGCGACGGCCTGCGCGACGCTCTCGACCCCAAGGACCGCTGACTTCATGGCCGACGGCACCAGCCCCCCGCCGCGCGCCGCCGGACCGGTGCTGGCGCTCGAAGACCTGAAGGTCACGTTCCGCACCGCCGCCGGCCCGGTCCACGCGGTCAAGGGCATCGAAGTCCACGTCGGCAAGGGCGAAACCGTCGCCATCGTCGGCGAATCGGGCTCGGGCAAGAGCCAGGCCGTGATGGCGGCGCTGGGGCTCCTCCCCCAGAACGGCTGGGCCGAAGGCTCGGTGCGCTATCGCGGCGAGGAGATTCTCGGCCTCAAGACGCGGGCGCTGAATCGCATTCGCGGCGTGAAGATCACCATGATCTTCCAGGAGCCGATGACCTCGCTCGACCCGCTCTATCCCGTCGGCCGGCAGATCGCCGAGCCGATCCGCTACCATCGCGGCCTGTCGCGCCGGGCGGCGCGGGCGCGCGTCGTCGACCTGCTGGCCCGTGTCGGCATTTCCGAGCCGGAGCGCCGGCTGTCCTCGCTGCCGAGCGAGCTTTCGGGCGGGCAGCGCCAGCGCGTGATGATCGCGATGGCGCTCGCCAACGAGCCGGAGGTGCTGATCGCCGACGAGCCGACGACCGCGCTCGACGTCACGATCCAGGCGCAGATTCTCGACCTCATCGCGGGGCTGAGCCGCGAGCTGGGCATGGCCGTGATCTTCATCAGTCACGATCTCGGCCTCGTCCGCCGCCTCGC
>Ga0182738_1006295_pt1 | contig 12350 bp, 10 predicted proteins | sample eDN5th30CBELigMG_FD_128876 | JGI IMG/M metagenome (GOLD analysis project Ga0182738, IMG submission 128876) | Enriched Miracle-Growth compost microbial communities from Emeryville, California, USA - eDNA 5th pass 30_C BE-Lig MG (version 2)... ...
CTGGCCTGCCTGAGTCGCCGAACGGCATGCAGACGCGTCAGATTTCCAACGCCGGACACAGGCTGGACCCGCCCGGCTGGGCCGAGGCGCAGCCTTGCCCGATCATGCTCATTGGACCGCGCGCATCCTGCGCGCTCATGATCTTGAGCGCGCAGGATGCGCGCGGTCCAATAAAGATGACCCGGCGCACGCTCTCGTCGGTCCGAGGCGTAACCTCATAGGCGCTAATTTTGCCACGCCAGTGATCGTGCAGATGTGTCGGCGCATCGGAGTCCTCCCTGCGCGCAGCGCGGGGAGGAAAGAGAATCACCCCGCCGCGAGGATGCAGCCATACGGCTGGAGCGGCAAAGTAGCGCCTATGAGAGCCGCGCTCCCGGCGGAACGCCCTCAGAACGGCCTGTCGCCCGCGACCGTCACCCGGTTTCCGCTGCGCGTATGCGGCCAGTAGTCCCACATCGCGCGATGCTGGACGCAGCGGTTGTCCCAGAAGGCGATCGAGTTCTCCTGCCAGCGGAAGCGGCACTGGAACAGCGGGTTCTCCATGTGGTGGTAGAGGTAGCTCAGGATGCCGTCGCTCTCGTCGCGCGGCACGCCGACCAGGCCGCGGGTGAAACCGCGGTTCACATAGAGCGCCTTCTTGCGCGTCACCGGATGGGTGCGCACCACGGGATGCTCGGCGCGCGGATACTTCTCCTTTTCCACCACGCCGAAATTCCTGTACAGGCCGCGATAGACCGACTCGCCGTCATGGATGGCGGTGAGCCCGTCGAGGTACGTCTTCATGCGGTCCGACAAGGCGTCATAGGCGGCGTACATCGAGGCGAACAGCGTGTCGCCACCCTTGGGCGGGCACTTCTTGATGTAGAGGATGCTGCCCATCGGCGGCTCGGCATCGCAGCTCACGTCGGTGTGCCAGCCCTCGCCGTTGGCGCGCGGCGAGTCCTTGTCGGCGTGGATGATCATCATCTCCGGCCGGCCCGGCTCGTGCGGCGCGGCGGGATGGACGTGGAGGTCGCCGAACAGCCGGCCGAAGGCGGCATGCTGGTCGAGCGTGATGTGCTGGTCGCGGAAGAAGATCACGCTGTTCTCGGCCAGCGCCCGATGAACCTCATCCTGCTGGCGGTTCGACAGTGGCTTGCTGAGATCGATGCCGGCGACCTCCGCGCCGATGATCGGCGTCATCTTGTCGACGCTGATCGTCTCGTACGGCGCGCTTTCGTCGGCGACGTGGCGGATGCGGGGGCCGGCGTTGGCGCTCAGGGATCCTTGCATGGCGGTCTCCTCTTCGACCTTGATGTTGGCACGATGGATGATCTTGCCCCAGCGTTCCTTCTCCGAGCAGGCGACGCGACGGTCGCTGGAACATAGTCCCCAAGCCGGCGGATTGCGCGGGCGACATCGACAAAATCCGTAATACGGAATAGATTCCGCAACCATGATCGAACCGGTCAGCCGAAGTTTCGCCATCATGGAAGCGCTGAGCCGGCGGCCGCACGGGACCATCGCGATCCTCGCGGCGGAAACCAGCCTGCCCCGTCCCACCGTCGTGCGCCTGCTCCAGACCCTCGTCGAACTGGGCTATGCGACCCGCGTATCGCGCGACATCGGCTATCGCCTGACGGACAAGGTGCTCGGCCTTGCCCAGGGGATCCGCTTCGTCGACCATCTGGTCGACACCGCCGCCCCGCTTATGAGCGAGTTCACGCGCACATACGGCTGGCCGCTCTATCTCGGCACGATCAGCGACCGCGCCATGACGATCCGCCATTCGACGGCGGCGGAAAGCCCGATGTCGTTCGAAAGAGCGGCCTTGCAGCGCCGCAGCCCCATCCTGTCGAGCGCGCTCGGCCGCGCCTGGCTCGCCTTCTGCTCGGCCGATGAGCGCCGTGCCGCGTTGCGCGATCTCGGCGTGCGCCAGGACGCGAAGCTGGCCACCACCTTCGAGCGCATCCGGCGCGACGGCTACGCCTTCACGATCCTGCCGCGCTCGGGCCGCCTGCAGGGGATCGGCGTCGCCATCCGCAAGGGCGAGCGGGTCATGGGCTGCTTGTCGATGCGCTTCATCCGCTCGGCGATGACGGAAGAAGAGGCCGGCAGGCGATATGGAACGCCGCTCAACGCACTCGCCGCCGCCATTGCCGCCGACGCGGACCGGTGATCCCCTCCGCATCCATCTTCGGGACACTTCCCCGGCTTCGCCAGGGAGGAACGTGCGATCTACCGACCGGCCCGCGTCGCCTTCAGCAGGAACACGAGGAACGACCGGCCGGTGACCTGATAGCTGCCGCCGATCGCGAAGTGCTGGTGCTCGACCTGATCCGCCAGGTTGGTGTCGGCCAGCAGGATCCAGCCCTCTCCGTCGGCCGCTTCCGGCAAGGTGAATTCCACCATGTCGTGATAGGCGTTGATCACCAGCAGCAGAGTCGCGTTCTGGCCACGCTTGCGGATGCCGGTCACCTGGGCACGACCGTCCATCAGCATGCCGAAGCATTTCATGTTGCCGTCGTGCCATTCCTCGGGCTGCATCTCGCCACCGCCGGCATTGATCCAGGTCAGGTCCTTGACGCCGAGTTCCTCGTTGAACTCGCCGGTGAAGAACCGCGTGCGGCGCAGGATCGGATACTTGTGACGCAGGGCAATCAGGTTGCGCGTGAAGGCCAGCGTCTCCGCGTTCTTCTCCGCGAGGCTCCAGTCGACCCAGCTGATCTTGTTGTCCTGGCAGTAGGCGTTGTTGTTGCCGTCCTGGGTGCGGCGGAACTCGTCGCCCGCGACGAGCATCGGCGTGCCCTGCGACAGCAGCAGCGTGGAGAGGAAATTCAGGACCTGGCGGGCGCGCAACGCCTCGATTTCGGCGTCCTCCGTCGGACCTTCGGCGCCGCAGTTCCACGATCGGTTGTCGGAACTGCCGTCCATGCCGTCTTCGCCGTTAGCGTCGTTGTGCTTCTCGTTGTAGGTCGCGCTGTCGTTGAGCGTGAAGCCGTCGTGCGCCGTGATGAAGTTCACGCATGCCCAGGCGCGCCGGCCGCCGCGATTGAAGATATCGCCCGAGGCGCACAGGCGCGGCGCCAGCGCCTTGGCATCCGCCTCGCCGCGCCAGAAGTCGCGCACGGTGTCGCGGAACTTGTCGTTCCACTCCGCCCAGCCGGGCGGAAAGCCGCCGACCTGGTAGCCACCGGGACCGCAATCCCAAGGCTCGGCGATCAGCTTCACGCTGTCCAGCACCGGATCCTGCCCAACCGCCTTGAGGAAGCCGCTCTGCTCGTCGAAGCCGTTCGGCTCGCGCGCCAGAATGGTCCCGAGATCGAAGCGAAAGCCGTCGATGTGCATCTCCTGCGCCCAGTAGCGCAGGCTGTCGGTCACCATCTGGATGACTCGCGGATGGCTGAGATTGACCGTATTCCCCGTGCCGGTGTCGTTGATGTAGCGGCGCTTCTGGTCTGGCACGAGCCGGTAGTAGCTCGCGTTGTCGATACCCTTGAATGACAGGGTCGGCCCGCGCTCGTTGCCCTCGGCGGTGTGGTTGTAGACGACGTCGAGGATGACCTCGAGCCCCGCCTCGTGGAAGCGCGCGACCATCTCCTTGAACTCGCGCAGGCTGTTGGGCACGTCGGAGGCGTAACGCGGATCGGGCGCGAAGAAACCGATCGTGTTGTAGCCCCAGTAATTGCGGAGCTTCTTGTCGAGCAGGTAACTGTCGTCGACGAAGGAATGGATGGGCAGCAGTTCGACGGAGGTCACGCCGAGCGACTTCACGTAGGCCACGACGTCCTTGCTACCGAGGCCGGCATAGGTTCCGCGCAATGGCCTGGGCACCTTGGGATGGAGCCGGGTGAAGCCCTTGACGTGCAGCTCGTAGAGGATCGTGTGATCCCACGGCACGAATTGGCGGCCAGGTTCGCCGCGCCAGTCGAAGCCCGGGTCGACGACGACGCACTTCGGCACGAAGGGCGCGCTGTCGCGCTCGTCGAAGGTCGTGTCGTCGCCCGACTCCAGGTTGTAGCCGAAGACGGCGGGGTCCCAGGTCAGGCTGCCTGCATGGGCCCGGGCATAGGGGTCGAGCAGCAGCTTGTTCGGATTGAAGCGGTGGCCGGCGTCAGGTTCGTAGGGCCCGTGCACGCGGTAGCCATAGAAGCTGGCCGGCCCGACCCCGGGAAGATAGCCGTGGAAGACCTGGTCGGTATATTCGGGCAGCTCGATGCGGTCGGTCTCCTCGCCGTTCTCCGGATCGAACAGGCACACCTCGACCTTGGTCGCGTTGGCCGAAAACAGGGCGAAGTTGGTGCCCTCTCCATCCCAGGTCGCACCAAGCGGGTGCGGCAGCCCCTCCTTGAGACCGGCCAGGTCGAATTTTCCCATGTATCGCTATCCCCCCAACGCAGCCAGGCATAGCCACAACGCAGCAACGGGGTAATGGTGTCATGCGGCATTGAGGCTATCGGGATTTTCCGGCGGCCGGCGCCCTCAGGGGTGAGCATGATCGGTCAGTTTCGCTGCGGGCGCGTCACTCAGAGGCGCTAACTTGTTCGTTCTGGTGGTCGCGATCGGGTTGCCGGGAACGCCCTCTCCAGAGCCGCTCATGGGATCGGACAACCCGAAGAAGAGCGGCTCTGGAGAGCCCGTGCTTCCAGCGGACCAAGGTTCAGGACTCCTGACATAGACCAGTATGGGAAGGTCCGGCTGGGTCGGCGCGGGCACGATCGAGTCCGCAACTCATAGACAAGGAGCTCAATGTTCCAGCGAGGCTACGCCTCGGACCGACAAGAGCTTGCGCCCGATCATCCTCATTGGACCGCGCGCATCCTGCGCGCTCATGATCGGGCGCATATGAGCGCGCAGGATGCGCGCGGTCCAATGAGGATGATCGGGCAAGGCTGCGCCTCGGCCCAACGGGCGGGTCCAGCCCGTGTTCGGCGTTGGAAATCCGACGCGTCTGCATGCCGTTCGGCGACTCCAGCAGGCCAGGGCAGAGATGGATTCTCGGCGCGAAAGGCCGGACAGGTCAGGTCCGCACCCTCTCCGGCTGGAAGGCCAGCATTTTCCGGCCTCCGTGCGAGCCGGGTCAGGCGTTCCGAAGTTAGCGCGTATGAGTGGCGCCCCCAGCGTCGCCCTCCGAAATCAAAAAATTCACATCCCCTCAGGCGCCGAACGTGACGTAGCCTTCGGGACTGATCGGCCATGCCGGATTCCAGGCGATCTCCCAGGCATGACCGTCGGGGTCGGCGACGTAGCCGCGCAATCCGCCTTGAGGCGGTGCATCGGCCGGGCGCAGAAGGGTGCCGCCGGATTGCACCAGCCGGCCGAGCGTCGGCTGCACGGCATCCCTGGTCGCAACGTTGTGCGCCAATGAGAAGGCGCCGGGCCCCGATGCAGGCGGACGCCGCGAATCGCCGGCCAGCGACGCGGCGAGCCAGGTGCCGAGCACCAGGCCGTTCATCTGGTAGAAGACGATCTCGCGATTTTCGAACACCGGCTTCCAGCCGAAACCCTCGACATAGAAGCGACGCGAGCGTGCCAGATCGGCGATGCCGAGGGTGATGACGGAAATCTGCTGCTGCATGCGTACCTCCCTCGGTCACGACGACGAGCGACTTGTCACCATCGCCCCATGCGGCCACAACCGCCAGCGTGAAGCAGATCATCCTCTGGGTCATGGGGCTTGCCGCCGTGGCGTCGGTCGCGCTCGTTCTTGCCTACACCTTCACGCCGTGGCCGCGGGCCTTGCGGGTGCGCTTCGACTACGACCGCGACAGCGCGGCGGCGGCGGAACGGCTGGCACCGCTCGTTCCACCGGGCGTGACCGCCATCCTCGACGAGCCGTACGATCCCGACGATGCCGGCGTCGGTCTCGACGTCTTCCATCCCGCCGATACCGCAGAGGCACGCACGACCGTCGTGTGGGTCCATGGCGGCGGCTGGCTGTCCGGCAGCAAGGATCTCGTTGCCAATTACCTGAAGATCCTCGCTTCGAAGGGTTTCACCGTCGTCGGCGTCGGCTATTCGCTGGCGCCGGGCGCGACCTATCCGACGCCGGTGCGGCAGGTGAACACGGCGCTGGGCTATCTCGTCAGGAATGCGGCGCGCCTGCAGATCGATCCGTCGCGCATCGTGCTGGCGGGCGACTCGGCCGGCCCGCAGATCGCCTTGCAGGTCGCCACGATGATCCTGCAGCCGTCCTATGCCCGGCTCATGGACATGCAGCCGACGCTGACCAGGGAACAGCTCGCCGGCCTGGTGTTCTTTTGCGGCCTCTACTGGATCGATCCCGCCGACGTGGGCAACAGCTACTTCCAGACCGAGCTGTGGTCCTACAGCGGTACCAGGGACTTCCTCACCGACAAGCGCTTCGCCACGGCGTGGGTGATGGACCGCCTCGACGGCGGTTTTCCGCCGGCCTTCGTCTCGGTCGGCAGCGAGGACGGGCTGAGGCCCCAGTCGATCGCTTTCGCCGACAAGCTGGAGAGAAGCGGCGTACGGGTCGAGCGAGTCATCTTCCCTGACGACCTGAAGCCGCCGCTCTATCACGAGTTCCAGTTCGACCTGCGCCGGCCCGAAGCGCAACTGGCTCTCGACAAGGCGGTCGAGTTCCTCGGGAGCCTACGGAAGTAGGTCTGTCAGCTTCCTCCCTGCGCGGAGCGCGGGGAGGAAGCTGAAGGGACGAGAGGTCAGGCGTCGAGTGCGTCTTCGAGGGTGCGCAGGCCGGGCCGCCTGGCCGAGACCAGCACGGCCATATTGCCGGGCTTGTGCCTGTTCTTCCACATCTTGGTGTGCGCCTTTGGGATGTCGGCCCAGTCGAACACCTCGCTCATGCACGGGTCGATGCGGCGCTCGATCACGAGCTGGTTGGCCTGGCTCGCCTGCAGCAGGTTGGCGAAGTGGCTGCCCTGGATGCGCTTCTGGCGCATCCACACGAAGCGCGCGTCCATGGTGAGGTTGTAGCCGGTGGTGCCGGCGCAGAAGACCACCATGCCGCCGCGCTTCACCACGAAACAGGACACCGGGAAGGTCTGCTCGCCCGGATGCTCGAACACGAAGTCGACATCGTTGCCCTTGCCGGTGTGCTCCCAGATCGCGGCGCCGAACTTGCGGCACTTCTTCATGTACTCGGCATAGCCTGCCTGGTCGTCGACGTCGGGCAGCTGGCCCCAGCAGTCGAAGTCGTTGCGGTTGATGACGCCCTTGGCGCCGAGGCTCATCACGAAGTCCGTCTTGGACGGATCGGAGATCACCCCGATCGCGTTGGCGCCCGCCGTGGCGATGAGCTGCACCGCCATCGAGCCGATGCCGCCGGCCGCGCCCCACACCAGCACGTTGTGACCCGGCCGCAGGATGTGCGGGCGATGGCCGAACAGCATGCGGTAGGCGGTCGCGAGCGTCAGCGTGTAGGAGGCGCTCTCCTCCCAGGTGAGATGCTGGGCGCGCTTCATGAGCTGGCGCGCCTGCACCTTGCAGAACTGCGCGAACGAGCCGTCCGGCGTCTCGTAGCCCCAGATGCGCTGGCTGGTCGAGAACATCGGATCGCCACCGTTGCACTCCTCGTCGTCACCGTCGTCCTGGTTGCAGTGGGTGACGACCTCGTCGCCGACCTTCCAGCGCTTCACCTTGGCGCCGACCGCCCAGACGATGCCCGAGGCATCGGAGCCGGCGATGTGGAACGGCTGCTTGTGGACGTCGAAAGGCGAGATCGGCAGGCCGAGGCCCGCCCAGACGCCGTTGTAGTTGACGCCCGCGGCCATCACGAGGACCAGCACCTCGTCTTCGCCGATCGTGTGCGTGGGCACGACCTCGAGCTGCATCGACTGCTCGGGCGGTCCATGCCGGTCGCGCCGGATGACCCAGGCGTACATGTTTGCCGGCACGTGGCCGAGCGGCGGAATCTCGCCGACATCGTAGAGATCCTTCACCGGCTGGTGGGCGGTGGGATGATTGCGCGCCGTCATCGCGACAACGGACATGGCGAAGTCTCCTATTGCACTGCGGCAAAGCTATTGCTGCAAAAGCGAAGTTGCAACGCACAAATACGATTCGCGATGTGGAAGGTTCCTAAAAAACAACTTTGTTGCGCGAAGCGAGAACGCGCATTGACAGCTCTGGGCGAGTAAACGAACGTTCATGCACTACGGTCCGGGTCGCAGGGAGGACGCGCGATGAAGCTCATGTGGTTCCATCTGATGCCGTACACGGAGCTTCCGGATGACTTCAACAAGAAGCATCCGTCGGTGTGGGTCGACATCCACTCGTCGCTGTTCGACCCACGCCGCGCGCACCACATGTACAACGACTTCATGGACGAGCTCGAATATGCCGCCGAGTGCGGCTTCGACGCGATCTGCGTGAACGAGCACCATTCCAACGGCTACGGCCTGATGCCCTCGCCCAACCTGATCGCCTCGTCGCTGGCGCGGCGCACGACCGACACGGCGATCTGCGTCATGGGCAACTCTCTGGCGCTCTACAACCCGCCGACGCGCGTGGCCGAAGAGTTCGCGATGATCGACTGCATCTCGGGCGGACGGCTGATCGCGGGCTTCCCGGTCGGCTCGCCGATGGACACCTGCTACGCCTACGGCCAGAACCCGAGCCTGCTGCGCGACCGCTACTACGAGGCGCACGACCTGGTGAAGCGCGCCTGGACGGAGAAGGATACCTTTGCCTTCTCCGGCCGCTTCAACCAGCAGCGCTACGTCAACATCTGGCCGCGCCCGATCCAGAACGACCCGCATCCGCCGATCTGGATTCCGGGCGGCGGGTCGATCGAGACGTGGCGGTGGTGCGCGGAGATGGATTACGTCTACTGCTACCTCTCCTACTACGGCTACAAGGCCGGCCTGACCACGATGCAGGGCTTCTGGAAGGAGATGGAGAAGCTCGGCAAGGACCGCAATCCGTACCGCGCCGGCTTCCTGCAGTTCGTCGGCGTCGCCGAGAGCCGCCAGCAGGCGCTCGACCTCTACACCGAGCCGGCCGAGTATTTCTACGGCCGCTGCCTGCACGTCGATCCGCGCTTCGCCCTGCCGCCCGGCTACACCACCGAGGGCACGCAGCGCGCCGGCATCGAGGGCATGATGAGCAAGGCGGCGAACGTCGCCAATCCGGCGACCAAGGCCGCGCTCAAGGCGACCAACATGAAGGACATCGTCGACGGCGGCTACGTGCTGATCGGCTCGCCCGACGAGGTGATCGAGCAGATCCGCCACGTCGGCACCAGCCTCAATGTCGGCCACCTGATGCTCCTGCTGCAGTACGGCAACATGAGCAAGGACACCACCAAGTACAACACGCGCCTGTTCGCCGAGAAGGTGATGCCGCACGTGAAGGACCTGTTCTCGGGCTGGGAGGACAAGTGGTGGCCCAAACCGATGGCGAGCGGCCAGCGCGCCGCCGTTCCCGCCTTCCGTCCCCAGACCGTCGCGGCGGAGTAGATCTTGTCCGATACGGCGACGACCACGGTCGAGGTGAACGGCTTCTCGTGCCGCGTGTGGACCAAGGGCAATGGCCCGAAGCTGGGATTCCTGGCGGGCTTCGGCGGCCTGCCGCGATGGGTGCCGTTCCTCGACGAACTGGCCCGGACACGCACCGTGATCGTGCCGTCGCTGCCGGGCTATCCCGGCGGCGGCCTGGGCCACACCGTGCTCGACACGCACCTGGACTGGGTGCTGGCCGTGCGCCGGATCGTCGAGAAGGCCGGACTGGCCGGCGCCGACCTGGTGGGCGCATCGGTCGGCGGCGCTTTCGCTGCCGAACTGGCGGCGATCTTTCCCGGTCATGTGCGCAAGCTGGCGCTGATCGCGCCGTTCGGCCTGTTCGACGAAGCCGATCCCGCCGCCGATCCCTGGGCCCAGCGCAAGGATCACGTCGCCGGCCTGATGTGCGCCGACCCGGCCAAATGGGAAGCGCTCGTCGCGCCGCCGGAGGGCGCCAATTCGATCGAATGGCCGATCGAGATGACCCGGGCCTCCGAGGCTGCCGCCCGTGCCCTGTGGCCGCTCGGCAATACCAGGCTCGAGAAGCGGCTCGGCCTGATCGAAGCGCCGACTCTGGTGCTGTGGGGCGACAGGGACGCCGTGCTGCCGCCGAGCTATGCGCAAAAGTTCGCCGGCGGCATCAACGGAACGACGCGCGTCCGGACCGTCGCCGGCGCCGGCCATCTCGCCTATCTCGATCAGCCCGAGGCCGTCGCCCGGACCGTGCTGGAGCACTTCTCCTGACGCCTTCGTGGTTGCACGGCCGGGCGGGATGGGTATTGTCCGCCGCGTCGCAGTTTCACGGGGGTTACGAGCCAATGACGATCCGCTCGATCAATTGGGCCGCAGGGATTTCCATTCTGGCCGCCACGTTGGCCTTCGCCGGCAGCCTGCCGGCCGCTGCCCAGGGTCCGGTCCAGGCCGTTCCGCGCGCCGGCGTGTCGTTCGCCAACACCGTTACCGTGAGGGGCTGGATCGAATCGATCGACGTCGAGACCCGGACCATGGTCTTCACCACGCCGGACGGACGGCTGGTCAATCTGGCGGTCGGCGACAGCGTCAAGAACCTCGCCTCGATTCCGGAGAACGCCTCTGCCGACATCACCTACAACGAGATCGTGACCCTCCTGAACCTGCGCCAGAAGGGCCCGGGCTCGCGGGAAGCGCGCCGCGACAGCAGCAAGCCCGATTCTTCGACCGACGTCGATCTCGGCCGCATCACCTTTACGGTCACCGCCGTCGACCTTGCCGCGAACAAGGTTTCGGTGATCGACGGTCGCGGCGGTGCGGTGCGCACCTACTCCGCGCGCTCGATCGCCACGCAGGACATGCTGAAGAAGATCAAGGTCGGCGACGTCGTGATCGGCCTCACGACGCCCATGTCGGTCACGGCGATCACGCCGGTCAAGTAAGGACAGGCACCGGCCGCTTCATGCGGTCGACTGCCCGAGCGAGAATTTCCGTCGCGGTCCAACGCGAGGAGCAGAGCAGCGCAGGCGGCATCCGGTGGTCGCCGCGCCCGGGGAGCCGGCCATGCGCAATTTCGCGAAGCCGACCCGGGCGCCGGCCGCGCCGCCGTCCTCAACGGCGGTCGCGCCGCGCAATACTGAGGCCTGCGAGGCTTCTCGAAGCTTGTGGGTTTCTTGATGTCGGCGGCGGCATGCTGGGCGCGCGCCACCAATAAGAAACTGAGGGTGGGATGAGTGCTGACCTCCGGTAGGGGCGTCATTTTCCTCCCTGCGCGCAGCACGGGGAGGAAAATGACATCCTCGCCGAAGGTCAGCGCCCCCGGCAACCCGGGCCAGCCCAACACTCGCGATCTCTCAGGAGATCGCGACATCCTCCCAGAAGCCGATCCAGTGATCGACCGGCTTCATCCTGGCCTGCGGCGCCTCGTAGGACCACGCCGCGCGCGGGCTTTGCGCCGCCCCTTCGACGACGTCGTAGAACTGAACGCCGTGCGGACATTCGAGATCGCTCGCCGTCCTGGGCGTGCTCTTCAGCAGGTCCATCCTCACCGTGTCGCGCGGGAAATAGACATAGCCGCCGACTTCGAGGGTCTTGTCGCTCTCGGCAATGACCTTGCCGTGCCAAGTCGCCTTGCGGGTCATCGATACATCCCCTGAATGGATGCCCATTAGGTGATGGGCACAGCAGAACATTCAAGCGGCAATGTGGAGGTTGAGCCCAGTGCGGCGTGCTCAATAGCGATCGTGGCGGCACACCCAGGCCATCGAGAAGGACAGCCCCTCCTCGTCGCGGCCCTTCGAGGTGATGTCGAGCAGCTGATAGGCGCCGTTCAGCATGTCGAGGCCGCGGGCATAGGTCGAATAGGTGCGATAGATCGCGCCGTCCTGGCGGCGGAAGGCGGTGAGGCCGGGGGTTTCCTGTCCGTACGGCGCCAGGGTGCCGTGGTTGTATTTCGGCTCCTTTTCGTCCGGCTGGAAGGAGACGCCGAAATCGAAGTTGAAATCGTCGTGCAGCGAGGAGACCCAGCGGAAGGTCCAGCCCATGCGCTTGCGATAGGCCTCGAGCCGGTCGATCGGTCCGCGCGACACGACCACGAACGAGGTGTCGCGGTGCGCGAGATGCACGTCGATGCCGTTGAAATTATCCGCCCAGAAGGAGCAGCTCGGACAGCCCTCGGTCCAGTCCGGCCCGAACATGAAATGCTGCACGATGAGCTGACCGCGGCCGGCAAACAGGTCGCCGAGGGTGACCCGGCCTTCGGGCGCCTCGAAGACGTGCTCCTTCCCGATCCTCACCCAGGGCAACGCGCGGCGTTGCTCCGCCAGCTCCTCGCGCAGGCGCGTGAACTCCTTCTCCCGGGCGAGCTGCGCGCGGCTCGCTTCGAGCCACTCCGATTGCGAGACGATGCGATGGCTTGTC
>Ga0182738_1006296_pt1 | contig 12349 bp, 11 predicted proteins | sample eDN5th30CBELigMG_FD_128876 | JGI IMG/M metagenome (GOLD analysis project Ga0182738, IMG submission 128876) | Enriched Miracle-Growth compost microbial communities from Emeryville, California, USA - eDNA 5th pass 30_C BE-Lig MG (version 2)... ...
CCAGGGCATTAAAGAGAACCGTAACGCCCCCAGGCTGGAAACAGAGCAAGGAAAAGGTTCCGTTTAGAATAGTGGAGGGATAACATGCTTGAATAGTGTTGGGATCTATCGCGTGGTAAGAGAGAGGTGACTCTGTTACTACTTTTTTATATCAGGGAATAAGGGAGAAATTTTTGTTGAAGGGAGGGGTTTGTTTGTTTTTTTGTTGAAAAAAATGAATATAATAATATCAAAAATGCATTATATAGAGAATAAAAATCAAGAGATCAAGAGAGGTTTGTTTTACAAATTTAATAATAATAATCATAATATTTTAACGTTTCAAGACAGCGGCAGCCTTTTGAGAGTATGGACTGATATAATTCTTTTTATGTTCGTTGATCTATTGGGAATGAGATTTTTAAATGAGATAGTTCATATGGACCTTTTTAGAAATGGAGGGCTGGTTATTAATATTTGTCAAACTTTCCAAAATTTGTGTGTTCATATGTCTCACATTTTTCTTTGAAAAAGAATACATCTGTGGCTTTGGTTTGATCATGATTCCATCTCCTCCTCTTGCAATAGGTGGAAGCTATCGGGAAGATTTTGAGAGTTTGGTTTTTAAAAATGTTACATTTGATTCATTATCTGATTCTTCAGAGTTCAAGATACTGTTTTTATGATGAATTTGAATGTTTGTTCCAAGCTCAGGAAGTCTCTAAATAAGAGTTTATTCCCAATAAACCCTGAATATAATTACCATTTTATCGGTTTTGAATTTCTTTTTATTTCGAATAAGAGAACTATTTCCTGCCTGATTGTAGTTTGGATTTGTCGAATGATGAGAAACATTATTCGAATTTTCACCTTGGCTTTGTGTATCAGAATTAGCATCACTACTATTTTGTTTTACTCGAGAGAGAGAATTACATTTTCCTACCTCATTTGAGATGCTCCTCTGACATAACTTGATCCAGCATGAATTGATGAATGTTGAGCAGCTTTATCTTTTTCATACAAATCTCTGAAGTAAATATGTTTCATTGCCTCTTTTGCATTTGGCCTGTCCTCAGGGTTATATGCCAAAAGTTTTTCTGACGAAATTTTGAGAAGAGGAAATTATATCAATAAGCTACCTATTAAATCCAAGCATTCCGGTGATACATGAGGAATCAATTTAGCTATCCCAGTTCCTTCCTTATGTTGAAAATCGTAATCCATGCTTGTTCCATGCCTGGAAGATTCAATTAAGACCTTCAGCTCAGAAAGAATCGTAAGTACTTTTTGAATTTATCGAGTAGACTTTGTGGAGGGGTTCCAAGTACATTATGGATTTTGTGGATTTGATCTAGCTCATTTTCTCCTGGGAATAATGGAAACAGACTGAGTAGTTCGAAAAATACACATCCAAAGCCCCAAATATCCATCTTTAGAGTTTTGTTATTTTTTATGAAAGGGGAAAATAATGAACCTTATGATTATAATATCCATCAGTAAGGAGGCATTCAGGTGCTCTGTACCATCTGGTTGAAATATACTCGGTATACGGTTGTCGGGAATATATTCCTCTACAAGAACCAAAATCAGCCAATTTGACAGTTTCATCGACAATCAACACATTCTCTCTATGATTTATTATTGCTAAAAATTCTCAAAATTATCATGATACGGTTTGATATCACGATGGAAAATGCCATGACGGTGCATATGTTCAATTGCTTTGAGGAGTTGGTACATGTAATTTTTGACTTTCTGCTCAGGAAGATAATGTCTCCTTCCTTTTCAAAAAAATTTGGTACATGAAATTTATCAAGAAATACCTTTGATAGAGTCGTACAAGTCATTATCCATCAATTCAAACACCAAAGCAAGACGTCCGGTAGGTTCATCACTAATAAATTTACATTCCCATTCAGATCTCAAGATTGATACTATAGGACCTCCAAAAGTTTGACAATATGTGAATGAGGTGATAATTTCTTCAAGGCTTGGATTTCTCGAAGGTTATTGACCTGAAAAATATTTGAAATTTCAATAAATATCGTGCGGATTACTTGCTCAAGGGAATCAAAGTGATTTTTCATGCATTTGATGGCCACATACTTGCTATTCTGAATAGACTGGGCCATGATAACCTCAGAGAATGTGCCGCCACCTTTTTTCTTGATCAGGCGATACTCTAAAGGGGTTAGAAAAAGTAATATATATAATTACTTTGCATCTTTAATATGTAAAACCACTCTGGAATTTATTTCTCAATTTTAAACAGACAGTTAAATTAATAAGATGTACTACAAACCTATAATAATGTGAATAACATAGGTTCCCATGGGATTTATTGACCGGACTATGAGAGAGTATAAAGACTATTTTATGAAAGACACAATTTATTTTAGCATTTTGAAAAACCCATGATAGAAAGGAATTTGGCCTCAATTATTAAATTTTGTCGTATTGGAATTTTTGCAAACAATTTTCAATCAAGGATAATTTTTTAGTCGAGACAATAAAATGCAAGCAGCAAAGGAAGCACTTGGTCCTATGGGAACTATTGTCAGAAAGAAGCTTATGGAAAGATTCACCCCTTCCTTTTTGGACATCATAAATGAAAGTTATATGCATAGTGTCCCCAAAGGCTCAGAAACCCATTTCAAAGTTGTTGTTATCTCCAATAATTTCCAAGGAATGAGTCATCTGCAAAAGCATAGAAGTGTTCAAGATTGTTTAAACGATGAAATGAAGAGTGGTATCCATGCTTTGTCTATTGTCGCAAAAACTGATGAAGAATGGGCCAAAAATAACACTGTCCAAAAAAGTCCTTCTTGCATGGGTGGTTCAAAATTAGATAAAAAAGAATCGGCATGAGAGAGAGAATTAGAGGTAAGATAATGAGCAATGATTTTTATTGTATTTTTTATATTGAATGAAGTGAGAATATACTTGGCTTCATTTTTATGCCATAGAAATTTCTGAATGAGCTATATTTAAAAATGTCCTTTTTTCTTGAAATATAAACCAATCTACTGAAATGAGAATAAATTTTCTGGAAGAGATATTCTCAGTTCAAAGAGGAAGTTTGACTTGTTCTTTTCTATGAGAAATTTTATTAAAAGAGAGAATAGGAAAGATTTTGGTTTAAATAAAATTGACGAAGTGAGATTTAGACTGGCGGGTTCAGTTCTAGATAACTGAAAGGAGACTTTCTTGTAATCTATTGATAGAAGGAGATTTTGAAAGGGCCTGAGCTTAGTAGGACAAGAATTCGAGAACGATAATAAACTCTATATCAAACCGAAAGATATTCTAGAATTTTTTTAGAAAAATTCGATTTTAAAAACATTCAGACTTCGTGAAAAATTGTCATATCCAAGGGAACCTGTTTACTTCGACTCTATTTTAAGCAAGACCTCATCAAGCATGTTTTTTTACTCAAAAGATAGAAAGGAGGTGAAAATAATGATACTGTAAAAAATTGTCAGAGATAAATTTCTAATTCTCTACTTGTAGTTATTTTCCCACTTAATTACAAATTATTATTTAATCCACGCTCCAGAGTTAACTTTAAATTAGAAGAAAGATGAATTCCACCATTGCATCTACTCTGCGGCAGCCTTTTGTTCGCTTAAAGCTTATTGAGGCCAAGGATGTCTACAATGCTGGTGAGCTTTCTAACCTTTACGTTCAAGTTTCTTATGACACGATAACAGTTGACAAGACTCTGTAAATTCCTCCCAAATCAACGTATTTATGAATCTCTATCTTTCTAGGGCAATTGAAATGGATGCTAACCCAGTTTGGGATAAAAACATTGAGTTTGACTATGATGTAGAAACTTATGAGGGGATCAATGCGATAACTTTGTCTGTATATGACTCAGATCCTTTGGGAATGGACGAATTAATTGCCAATCAAGTTATTCCATTGCATTACTTTAAAGAACAAGGAGAGTTTGGAAAACCTCTTGATCTGTGGCTGAAGCTGTTATATTTAGACTCATACAAAATAAAAGAGCATATTTTGGTGGAAACTTGCACAAGTTTATTCCAGGAACTTGAATACCCGTATTTTAGAGAACAAATAGCGACAGAAGAGGATATCAAAAACAAAGGTAGAGATAATTATTGGAAAGTTTAGTAATAAATTCCAAGATATTCCAAAAATCCATGTTGCACTTGAGATATATGATGAAGTTTCGATAATTAAGCTGAATATAAAGATCCAAGGAATTGAAGAAAGTATTGGCAATCATGGAAAAGTCTTTGTATATGTGATAAATATCTGCCGAAATGATGGACTTCAGTGGACTCTTCGAAAAAGATATTCTGAGATTGCAAGTTTTAGAGAAAGGATGATGCAACATGATGAAGAAGTACATTAGATTAGAGGAATAGTAATTGATTTTGTAGGTTCAAAGTTTTGAATTTCCACCCAAAGATTTGTCGAAATTCTGGAGTAGGATCTTCCCAAGATGTATTGGATATTATAAAAAGGTTGCCGAAACAAGAAAGGGGGCTCTTGAAGAATGGTTTAACAAAGTGACATCAATCAATTTTTTATATAATACCGATGAATTTGTTGAATTCTTTGCTTTAGAAGCTGAAGCTAGAGCTGGACCTGGACCTGGACCTGGACCTGAAAAAAATGTAAAAGAGAGTATAGCTTAAAATTTTGTAAATGAATAAATTGTTGTCTAAAGTCTTTTTGCAGTATATTACTCTTCTGTATATGTACGTATGTAAAAATATTTTGTAAAAGAAGAATTTTTCTGGAGTAAAATAAATCAAAGAAAATAATAGTTTTTGCTGTCTGTGTACATAATAAATAAATAAACAATTTGGTATTGAGTACAATAGAAATCTACAATAAAAATTTGTATAGGTAGGTGAGGATGAACATGAAAAAAAGAAGTAGTTTTTTTATCTTGCATTTCCAATAAGTTTGGATAAGAGCATATAATTACTGACCCATTTGTCACGATTTTCAGTAGCTTGTTGTTTTTGATAAGCAAACTCATTAATTCTGCTTCTGGCTATTTCTTGTTTCTAAATAAAAGAGAATAAGTATGACTGCGTTAAAAAATCTTGTTACCTCACGATGAGTCTCTTTAGCTTCGGCTTTCTTTTTGGCCATTTTTTCAGCAAGAATATTTTTATATTGTTCCCATAGTTGCTTTTTCTTATCAAACTTTTTCTTTTCATTTTGTGTTGCCAAATAACAGTGGTGTTTCATCTAAAAAAGATTTTTAGAACTCATTATGGATAAAAACTTTTTTTTACATTTTCAACAATATCATCATTGATGCTTTCTTGTTCAGCCTTTGCTTGTCTGACCTTGGTTTCTCTTTTGGCTTGAACTTTTTCTGCTGCTAATTGCTGATCATAACTTTTGTTCATTTCTCTTTTCACATACAAATAATCTTCCAATCTTTCTCTCTCTTGGATTTTTAATTCTCTATCAAGTTCATCTTCAGCTTCAGCTCTTGCTTTCATTAATCTTTTGACATATCTCTCGTGATCAGCAAGCAATCTGCCAGTTTTTCCTCTATATTCTGTTGTTTCTTTTCTTCTTCTTTCTGTTTCACTAACAAGTCTCGATGATTCAACCCACACTGGCTCTAATGTTCTTGCTCTTTCTGTAATATAATCTTGATCTCCTTCAGTATAAGTTCGATAAGTTTGATGGGTATTTTGTCTTTCTCCCAATAAATTTTTGAGATAGCTATCCACTTCCTGATTTCTTTTAACTTTATCAGGATATCTTGTCGATTGAGAGGACTTGCTAAGTTGGTGTTGCATTTGTTCTTTGATTTTGCTCTTGACTGCTGAGAAAGACTTTTTGCCAACAGTTAACTTTGTTGCTGATTTTGAGCCATTTAATGAAGTATTATTATTCACATTTCTAGCAGATCTATCTTCTAAAGGAGTCCTTCTTGTGGACAAAGGATCTCTGATAGGACTTGCGCTTGTCTTTGTGAATCTATGGCTCGCTACAGTGCTGAGATCTTGAGTTCTTGTAGAGGACTTAAGAGGACTTTTAGATCTGGCAGAACTTGTTGGAGGAGAGTCCTGGATGTAATCTGCTTCTGTTTTGACGATTCTCTGATAATCTTGGACTGGACTTCTTTTTCTTTTTGGAGTATAAAGAGTACCAGGTTTGTAATATTTGTGGTATTCGATAGCAGAAACAACATATTCGTACATCTGGTAAAAAGCTTCATTTTGGGTTTCAGTGTTGATGTCATAAGGGATTTTGGCAAGAGAAGCGAGAGCAGCATTCATATTCTTTTGAGGAATCTTTTCATATTCAACAAAACTTGTATATGATGAAATCAAATTGAGAATCTTGAGAGGTGCATTGAATAATACCTTGATATTTCCCCATTCAATTTTCTATTTGATAAGATTAACTATGGAATATTGGTTTATGATAAGTTACATCCATATTTGCGAATGATGAAGGGATGGCTTCACTCAAGCCAGCAAACAATTTCACAAATGCTTGGCAGCACAGCAAGATGTTTTCATTTGGTTTAATCAGGCTTCTAAGCATCTAAAGAAGATGTGAGTACAATCATTTTTCAAAAAAAATACCATGAAAGTACGAACATTAATATTTTTAGTGGCTCCAATGAGTTGTAAAGTGTGCTTTTCGCAGTTATCAGGTGAGTGGTTCCTGAGAACTTCTGAATTGGTGCCAAATAGATTAGAGTCGTTTCTGATTGAAGAAGGTTCAGTATGGAGTCTTTCAGGAGAACTGATTGAAAGTTTTTCTGGAAGAGGATTATCCATTGAGAAAGAAAGTTCATTAAAAGAGTTGGGCTCTATTTCTCCTGCAGCAAACTTCAAAAGATGTTCTGCAATTCCTCTTTCTTCATTGTGATTAACGGGAGGAGTTGATTCTTGTGAAGCATGATTCTTTCCTTGGAGGGCCTTCTTTTGGTTTGCAGCAGCACTTTTATATCCAGTTGAAGAAGTGATGGATGCAAAATTGTTTCTATTAAAGTTGTGGTGGTGTTCAGGAGTGGATTCATTTTTATCTGATGAGGTTTTGCCATCTTTAGTGTTATACTCTAAGCCTTCAATTTTACTCTCAGCATCTCTTTGAGCCATGAATTCTCTCAACTTTTCAACAGTGCTCTCCTTTCTGCTACTGTTTGCTGTGAGTGTAGAGATGTTGAGAACAACATCAGTATTCATAAATTCTGATTGTTGAGATGGTCTGTGTAAAAGCATATTTAATTCATTTGTGATAGAATTTCTTTTAATTTCGGAAAGATTTGGGGTTAAATACTTGGACAGATTAAACTGTGAGTTGACTTTTTCTTTAGAGTCCTTGGCATCCAAATGTCTGTACATCTCAGAGTTGACTGATATGTTACTCATAATATTCTCACTGCTTTGGGAAGCTTCTAATTTAAAGCTCAGATTTTGTAAAGCTTTTCGTGTAGCTTCTTCAAGATTCTGTGGAGAAGAATCAGATTCAATACTAACCGCATCTTGACAGAGATTTTCGATTTTTAAAGTAGGAGTTGGATGTTCATTAAGAGTTTCACGATCCGAGAGTTGTTTGAGAGCTTCCATATTGAAAGTGATATGACTTCGTTCAGTTCTCAGAGCACTTGAAGTTTGTTTTGTATGTGGGCAAGTTTCACTATTACTACATTTGCAATCATCTTGAGCATCCTCTTTGATTAAACGGTCAGTAAGGCTTGCAGGTTGTGCTGTGGCGGAATTAGTGTTGGTTTGTGGTTTATTTTGGAGATATTTCATGAAGGATTCATATCTGTCAAGATTTGGAGCGGAAAATGTGAGATAATTGATTGCTTTGGTTGTTTCACTGGAGAAAGAAGGTGAGACATCTTGGTCAGGTCTTGCGTATGGAGCTTTGTCAGATTGATGCGTAGTATATGCAGCAGCGCCGTTTGTTGCTTTATTCGTGTTGCTTCCCGAGCTCCTTTTTCCTTGGAGATGAGAGGTGACTTCCTTTTTGTTTTGTTTTCCAAAAGGATCTATAACATTAATACGTCAGAAATTAGGATGGTTACTGAGAGGTCTTTTTCCGGATTTTGATAGATTGGCTTTTGCTTGGTGTGAGCTTGGGCTACCTATTTCGACATATTGGGACTCAGAAAGGTCATCCTTGATGTCTATGGAAGCCTCAGGTTCTGAAAAAGAAAATATTAGAATTGGTAATGCTGAAAAGGAAATACCAGGATTCAAAGAAGAAGTGTCTTTTTGAGCAGACTCCATTTTTGGTGTATAAAATGTTCTTTGCTGTTGTTTTATTTATTTTATATTTTTAACAAAGTTTTCTTTTTAAGGAAAACGGAAATAGATTTCCTACAATTTTTCAGCCTTGATTTCTTGATTTCTGGATTAAATCTATCATTCAATTTTTTTGGTGTGAGGCGGTGTCAATTGGTTTTTCCAAATTTATGAACCGTCATTTCTCAAAAAGAAAAATTGGAAAATTGGGAAAATTTAACAAGACTCTTCTTTCCTCAAGTCAAAATTTTCTTGAAAGATCAAAAAATGAGAAGGAAAAAATTAAAAAAGTTTTTTTGCTTTTCAAGAAAGAAAGAAATCCCATTTCTTTCCCTTAAAAATGAAATATTGGGTGGAAAAGTCCTTTAGTTTCAAGAAAGTCCAGGAAAATAAAGTCATCTGTATGAAATAGCAAAAAAGTTGTAAATAAAGATAACTGTAGAGGGTCTAAAATTTGGTGGCACGTAACCGTGGTGTAACCAAATCTCTTGCATTTAGGCAAACCTTGTATGGGGAAAAGCTTGATAAAAAGACCTCATATGTTGTTTATTTGAATTTGAGGGGTATATGAAGAATTTTTTATCTCCTAAACCTTTGAAAATTTCATACGATCCAAGATTATTTGAATTCGATGGTGGATTTTAAGTTTTTCAGAATAAGAAATCTTGATTTCTTTCAAGTTTGTGCCCTCTATGGAGTTATCTTCGAAAGAGAATATTTTTTTCCTTTTTGCTTTCTGAAAAAAAATCTAGGCCTACAATAGATTTTTCTACTAAAAAATTTAGTTTTCTCAATTTCGTCCAAAGAATAAGATTCACGAGATGTCCTTGCTTGGTTGAAGACTTTTCAAAGCATTTTTTGCTGTCGAAGTTCTTTAGGGAATTTCTTTAAAAAATTTTATTGTATGATAAGATACCTTAACAATTAATTTTATAAAAAATAATTATTTTATTTGCTCATTTGGCCATCTTCAACTTTTTCAAGAAAGAAAATGTATAATAATGGTCTGTCTGATTCGTCGATCGCAAGGGGAGATGCCAATAACCGAATTGAGAAAGAAGGTGTGAAGCCCAAGACTATTCAGTGGATCCTCATTACTTTAATCATCACTGTTCTCTTTTGCGTCATCACCATTTTCATCTTATTCTCAAAGTTGAGCACCGTTCAGAATAACTACTCCACCCTCGAAGATTCTGTTTCAAGCTTACAGAAACAGCTTAAAACAAATAGCTATCTAAACCCCCTCTACTTTACCACTTCATGGCAAAAAACTTACAGCTTAACCCCACAAGCACTCGATTCAAATCTCAATTATACTGATTTGTATGATACTTCAACTTCTGATTACTTTACGTGGAGTTCCCAAAGTGGAGGCTATGGAACCTGTGAATTTGGTCTTTGGATTAAAAATTGCCCGAAATGTCAATTTTCTGTGAAGGGAACTCTGAATAGAGTAGCCCTTTATCCTACCAGGAATTTTACTACAAGTACGAGTTCGAGTATAACCTACCTGGTCGATTTTAATTTTGTTTTGTCTCAAGACTCAAATTTATTGGGAGTGTCATTAGCTCTTATTGGTGATTCAAGTCAAGGCCCAGTTTCTGTTACTATAACAAATTCAGCTTATTGTTATATTTCTGGAATCCAAACTTAAATCGAGATCCGCTTTATTTTTTTCAGGAGAAGAAGATTGATAAAATCAGCATTTTATTCGTTTTGATCCTCATTCATAATATAAAAATTGCATATTTTTAATTCATTAAATTGTTGGCTATTCCTGAAAAATTCTTGACCACTCAGGAATTTTGAGCAGATGGTAAATCGAGCCTTTTGGTCTGTTTGATCTCTAATGAAAACAATTTTGCTCTTATAGTTCTTTAGAGAATTTTTTTGGAAAGTTTTTTGTGCTATTGGCTCAGATATCTTTCTTTTTTTTAATTTTATTGTAAATAAAAATTTAAATCCCCGTATTTTATTCCCAAAATCTCACAAATGTATATGTCTGACTCATCGATCGCCCCAGGAGCCGCTGAGAACCGCGATGAGAGAGGAAGATTAAAACCCAAGACTATTCAGTGGATTCTCATCGCTTTAAGCATCACAGTTTTCTTTTGCGTAATCACCATCTTCATCTTGTTCTCAAAAGTGAGCACGACTCAGGGTTACTCCACGCTCGAAGACTCTGTTTCAAGCTTAAGTAAACAGTTTAAAACAAACAGCTACCTCAATCCTTTGCACTTTGCAACAGAATGGGACAGGTCTTTCAGTTTAATTCCACAAATCCTTGACTCAAGCACAAATTATACTGACTTGTATGACACTTCAACTTCTAATTACTTTACATGGAGTTCCCCATATGGAGGTTATGGCGCTTGCGAAATTAATCTTTGGAGAGAAAATTGTAAGAAATGTCAATTTTCTGTGGTGGGAACTTTGAATAGAGGAGCCCTTTATCCGACTAAGAATTTCACTACGAGTCCGAGCATAACTAACACAATGCACTTTAATTTTGTTTTGGCTCAAGGCTCAAATTCATTGGGGGTTTCACTGGCTCTGATTGGTGATTCTAGTCAAGGCTCGGTTCATTTTACGATATCTAACTTGGTTTATTGTTATGTATTTGGAGTCCAGACGTAAATCAAGATGCTATTTGTTTCTCGCAGAAGAGCGAAAATGAGAAATATCTGAGATTTTATTTTTCAGAGAATTGATAATATAAATCTTTTGAGAAAGAAATATTATTCAAAAAATTTAAGCAGAAGAAAAATGTCAATTGAATCTTTTTATACTATTTGAGATTTAGTTTTTAGTGAATTTCTTTGGAGGATTTATTATGTTGTTCGCCCAGATATCTGAGTAAAAATTTAATCTATTGTAAATACAAATTAAATCTTTATTTTATTGATTGCCAAGTCGTTTCTGACAGTGATAAAATGGATAGGTCTGATTCATTAATCGCAAGGGGAGCTGCTGATAACCAAACTGAGAAAAAAGGCTTAAAGCGCAAGATTGTCCAGTGGATTCTCATCGCTTTAAGCATTACGGTTCTCTTTTGTGTAATCGCCATCTTTGTCTTGTTCTCAAAAGTGAGTACTATTCAGGATTACTCCACGCTCGAGGACTCTGTTTCAAGCTTAAGTAAACAGTTTAAAACAAACAGCTACCTCAATCCTTTGCACTTTGCAACAGAATGGGATAAGTCCTTCAACTTGACTCCACAAACTCTTGACTCAAACACGAATTATACTGATTTATATGACGCTTCAACTCCTGATTACTTTACGTGGAGTTCCCAAAGTGGAGGCTATGGTACTTGCCAGTTTTATCTTTGGTTTAAAAATTGCCAGAAATGCCAAGTTTCTGTGAAGGGAACTGTGAATTATGTAGCCCTTTATCCTATCAGAAATTTTACTACAAGTACGAGTTCGAGTATAACCTACCTGGTCGATTTTAATTTTGTTTTGGCCCATGGATCAAATTTATTTGGAGTTTCATTAGCTCTTATTGGTGATTCAAGCCAAGGTCCAGTTTCTTTCACAATAACAAGCTCAGCTGTTTGTTATGTGTTTGGAGTTCAGGCTTAAATAAAGATTCTCTTTTTTCTTCTTCTTCAGGAAAGAACAAAACTGGAAATGTCGGAATTTGAAAAAGAGAATGATAGATAATATAAAAAATACATACTGTAGTTTTAATATGCCTAAATTGGATGTTCTTCTAAAATTCTTAACTTATTAGTAGTAAATGATACTTTTTTGTTCTTTATTTTATCTGGATTACAAGATTTGAAAAATCCCTTTCGAAAAAAATTTTGCTGCAAGAATTATTTAGAGAATTTCTTTGAAAAATTTTTTCGTGCTATACCTTTTCGCTAGATTTTTAAAGCTAATTTTAGTTTCAATAGAAATAAAAACCTTTTATTTCCTTCGCTAAATCCTTTCTGACAAAGAAAAAAAAAAATGAAGATTTCTGCGATTGGCTGAGCACTGTTCAGAATAACGAATCCACGCTCAAGGATTTGATTTGGACAAACAATTTAAAACAAACGACTATCTCAATCCCAAACAAGTCTATGACTCATGGACAATGTCTCTCAACTTGGTTCC
>Ga0182738_1006298_pt1 | contig 12347 bp, 12 predicted proteins | sample eDN5th30CBELigMG_FD_128876 | JGI IMG/M metagenome (GOLD analysis project Ga0182738, IMG submission 128876) | Enriched Miracle-Growth compost microbial communities from Emeryville, California, USA - eDNA 5th pass 30_C BE-Lig MG (version 2)... ...
CGTGCGGGCCGCGGCCCGTGGGAAGCGTGGCGAGCACGTTCCCGGTGGCGGCGTCGATGACGGTGGCGGTGTGGTCGTTCATGTTGCTGACGACCACCGTGCCCGTGGGCCGACGCTGAGCGCGCTGTGCATTCGCGACGAACGGAAGCGCCAGAGTGCACGAGGCCGCGCAGAGGGTCGCGCGAGCGATGGAGGAACGTCTCCGGAGCATGAAGTCCATCACCCTGATGTAGACGGATCGTGGTCCAGCTTCTCCAACACTTCGTCCTGCGTGCGCGTCCAACAGCGCGCCGGAAGATCGCCCGCGCGCAGAGCGCTCTGCCGCTCCCCGGCCGCGGTCGCGTGTGGGTGACAAGGTAGAGGCCGGAACTATCTTCCGCCATGCGCGCCAGTCACGACTCTTCCACGCTCCCCTCCTCGATACGCGGTGCCGCCTCGTGGGCATGACCCTCTGGATCGACGCCGACGCTGCCCCGCGAGATGTGAAGGACATATGCATCCGGGCATGCGAGCGCCTCGCGCTCACGACCGTCCTCGTGGCGAATCAGCGGCTGCAGATTCCCTCGGGGTATCGCCACCTCTCGACAGTGCGAGTGGACGGCGGACCGGACGTCGCCGACCGCTACATCGAGGAGCACGCCGCTGCAGGCGATGTAGCCGTGACGGCCGACATACCACTCGCCGCGGCGCTGGTGTCCAGAGGAGTCGTCGTTCTCGATCCTCGCGGTGACGAGTACACGGCGGAGAGCATCGGCGAGCGACTCTCGGTGCGGAACTTCATGGACGGACTCCGGGGGACGGGAGTCGATACCGGCGGCCACGCTGCCTACGGTCCGCGTGAGAAGCAGGCGTTCGCGAATGCGCTCGACCGGGCGCTCACGCGTGCGGCGCGGCGGCGGTGATCGTCAGCCCTTCGACGTCGGTCTCCGGTCCGGCGCCTACGTCCCCAATCGAGCCACGAGGTGAGCGGGCGTGAGCACAGGAAGCGGCGAGCCCTTGAAATGCCGCGTATCGCGCGTAACGATGGCCTCCGCCCCGGCCTGCTCGGCGGCCACCACCTGGCAGGCGTCCTCGAAGTCGGCGACGCTGAGAGCGAGAGCACGAAGCATGTCGTTCTCGTCGAGCGGCGCCACGGGAAGCGACGAAAGGAGGCGCCTGAGCGCGGAGCGTGCCAGCACGTCAGTCGAATGACGCCGCAGCACGTACCAGAGAGTCGTCACGGTGTGCGAAGCCATCACCGCGCGCAGACGACCGTCGTCGACCGCTTCGAAGATCGCTATAGCGTCCTCGTACCACGGCGCGCGGAAGACCAGCATGTCGAAGATCACGTTCGCGTCCAGCAGGACGAGCGAAGGAGACCGCGCTACCGCACGAACGCGACGCGCACGGGACGCCGGTCGCGCCATCATTCCTTACCGTATGGCTTCCAGATGTGCTCCCTGTACAGCTCGCGAGGATCTTCGTCGCCCGGATCGCTGGACGACAGCAAACCGGCTAGCTCACGCACCACCGGAGAGGACGAACTCGCGCGGACGTACTCTATCTCGCGTCGCCGTCGTTCCGCCGGGTCCAGGGTTTCGTCGTAATCTCCGGCGGGAGAAGGCAGCGCTCGAAGAAACTGCTCCACGAGAGCGGACAAGGTGGTGCCGCGGGCCGCGCTGTACGCCTCGCCGCGCTCGATCGCCGCAGAGCTGAGCGAGAGATTGCGAGGGCGCTTGCGCGTTCGCGCAGTCGCCGTATCGGAGCGGTCCGCCGCCGACTTGGGTTTCGCGACACGCTGCTTCTTTCTCGAGTTGGTCGCCATGACGGCCCCTTTTTGATGCGCATGAGTAATGGCCAATAATACGCATTATATGCGCATATGTCAAAGCACCTCCTACGCGTGGGCCATATGAGGCTACCACGCGACCGATAGCGTCGGCCGACCCCTTCCTCGACGAAGACAACACCCTTCCGATCTACTTCGAAGGATTGACGGGAAATCGGAGTGGCGCTGTCCGCTCCGTCCTCGATTATCTCCGGCGGCAGCGGGTCGATCCCATGTTGCTCACGCAGGGAAAGGAGAGCGCCTGCATACGTGAAGCGGCGCCCGTTCCGGTCCACGCCGTACTCGGGACGGTAGTGCGCGCGAGCCTCGGAGAGCGGTCGCATCTCACCGCTGCGCTCCTGAAAGACCAGCATGTATGGAAATCGCGGGATCAGCACCCGACGCATACCGCCATGAACGCGCTGGTACATTCCCGGTGCCTCGAGCGCGCGTCGGCCAGCTACCTGTACGGCGTCGAGAAACTCATCGCCCAAACCGGGGTGTTGCGCGTGGCAACGAACGTGAGTGGGTCCGCGGGACCCACACCGTAGAGCATCCCGCGGAGCGCGCGGCTCGTGGCAACCGCACCGGCCACGCCGAGCACTACGCCCACGGCCACGAACCGGACCCCCTCGGCGAGCACCAATCGCGCGACGTCGGCAGCCTGTGCGCCCAGAGCCACACGCACGCCGATCTCGCGTGTGCGCTGCGCGACGCCGTACGCGATGACGCCGTAGAGGCCGATCGCCGCGAGCACCACCGCGATCGCCGCGATCGCCGCGAACGCCGTGCGCATCTCGTCGAACGACCAGTGTGGCAGATGCAGGATCTCGAAACGCCCCGCGAGACTCTCGGAGAGCCCGCTCCGTACCAGGAGCGGCGCTGACCCGAGCAGGACCGCGCGGAGCGGCCTGCGGTGGCGGGTGTCTTCGTCCCAGAGACGCTTCACGGTTTCCGACCAGCCGGGAATCTTCTGCACTTCGTCGAGCGCGAGTACAGCACCATTCTTCCCCGCGTCCTTCGCTGCAAGGCGAGCTCGCTCCCACTGGGCCGCGAGCCATGCCGCATCCCGCAACGCGGGCTCGTCTGCCGATGCGAAGACGCTGGAGCGGTCGAGTGAGGTCAGGACCTGATGTACCAGCGTAGTCTTGCCGACCTGTCGGGGCCCGGCCACGACCTGCAGGAAGCGCCGCGGCTCGACGAGTCGGGCTTCGAGGACGCGGGCGCCGTCGCGCTGAAACTCAGCTCTTCGCGATCTACTCAGCATATTGAGTAGATCCATGTACGATTACGACTCGACCAATCGTCAGGATGTCCGCCCCCATCGTCGCTCCGGCAGAGTAGTCCGCCTCTTCCTCACCCCACTCCCCCACCCTGCCCCGCTCTTATCCACTCGAGAATGTTGGGATCTCGAATCTCCCCATCCCTCGCCAGCAGCAATACTTTCGACATCACCTCCGCGGTCCGCGGATCGTCGTCCGCGAACGGCAGAAACAGCCGCCCTCGATGCTGCGAGTGCACCGCGACGATCGGCAGGAAGGTTCCCGGTAGCAGCATCGCGCCAGCGCTTCCCAGGTGCACTGTGTACTCTCCGAGCTTCCCGCGGATGATCGCGTGGTGCGACTGCACATCGACATTGTCGAGTCCCAGCAGGTCGCACGTCTCGCGCAGCAATGCCGCCCGCATCTCGACGGTGGATGCCGTCGCTTCGGGATCGACGCCGCCACGGTGGGCGACGCTCACGACCAGATCGAGGTCGCGCATCGCTTCGCTGAAGAGGCGCGCCGGGATCGTGTCGATGGCGAGCTGCTCCCACTCGCCCTTGCGGGTGAAGATCACCTCCTCGAGCGTCAACCCCTCGACGTCTGCAGGAGTGTAGAACGCCTCCTGAAATCCAAGGCGCGCGGTGAGTCCGACGTCGTGGAAGGTGCGGCTTACCCCCTCCTCGGGTCGCGCGACCCAGCCGCGACCACTCAGCAGCGCTAGCGCCTGACGCGGGTTCACCTGGTGGCCGGCGTAGCGGCGCGTGCGATCGCTGCCGCGCTCCCCGTCGGTAACGGGATAGAGCTCGCGAAAGAGCTGCTTGAATGGCTGCACGCGCTCGGCCAGGAAGCACTCGCGCTGCCACGCCGACCAGTCGCCGCGCGCGAACAGATCCACAGGATGCGCGATCCGAACTTCCTCATCGGTACCCAGCGCGTGCAATTCACCGGCGTGATCGCGCAGCGCGTGTCCACCCTCCGCGGGATAACCGGCGATGCCGTCACCCACGAGCACGAGGCGGCCGAGCGATGGGGCGAGGATGGGATGCTCGAGCAGCTCGCGCAGCTCTGCCGCGGGGAAGCGATCGCCGCGACACATCGCTTCCTCCAGCGCATCCCGCACGCGCGAGCGCTGCTTCTTCAGCACCTGGAGCCGCGCCTTCAATGCGCTCACTTCCTCATCCTTCTTCAGTGCCGCCGGGAGTGCCTTGAGCGCCCTCCCTCCCCTCGAGACTCGAAGCGCAGGCAGGCCATCGGCATCGATCGACAGCTCTACCGTCACCTCGTCCCGCGTGAGTACGACCGGGCCGCGCGCGAGGTCGGCTACCGTATCGCGTTCCATGGCCCACTGAAGGCGCTGCACGTCGCGATAGCCGGCAGTGCGCGCGAGGTTTGCCATCGCGATCGCGACCGCGCGCGCCTCGCTCTGCTGACGCTGCGAGCCGAATCTGCGCGACTCCCGGCGGAAGCTCTGCAGACGCTCGTAGCGCTCGAGCTGGGCGCGCGTATGCCCTCCGCTGCTCGACGCGTACCTGGCAGCGGTATCCAGCGCCTTCCATCGCTCCGGCCCGAGCCGGCCGTATACTTCCGCGAACCACGCGACGTCCACGGCTCCCTCCGTGAGGTCGGCCGCGGACAACGGCGTGCGCTCGCTCACCTCGGCGGCCCAGATCTCCTTCATCTCCTCGAGGTGCCACGAGCGGTCACCCTTGGTATGCGCCTGGATCCACCACACTCCGCCCTCGAGTCCCGACCATTGGAGAACGTGGTTCACGTGCGCGGCCCATTGCGGCGCGTACACCGCGAGCTCCACGAGCCGCGCCTCGCGAAGACGCGAATCGCGCGCCCAGCGCGCGAACGCATCGGGCGTGTCCTCGTCACGCGGGACACTGCGGACCACGAGGTGACTCAGGGTCTCCTGCCGCGAAGGGATGTCGTAATTCCAGCCGAAGTGGCGCGCGAAGTGCGCTTTCCCGAGCGCCGGAAGAGCGCGCGCCAGCGTATCGAGTCCTCCGGTGGCTCGCAGCGCCATGGCGTGAGATGACGCAGCAGACGCGCGGTCGCCTCGCTGTATTTCGACCTCCACTACACGACGCCGCGCCTGGTCCACGAGCGCGAGCAGCTCCGGATGCTCGGCGAGAGCGCGCGGCGTCTTGCGCGTGGATACTTCGCGCAACAGAGTCGACCGCGGCTGCATGCTCCACTGCCCCACGAGCAGATCGAGAAACTCCGCATCGCCGGCGACGCCGGCTTCGTACACATCCACGAAGTCATCGAGCGTGAGTCGAAGCGCGGCGAAGCCACGCGACCGACTCTCGAAGGCGCGCAACAGTCCGTAGAGCCGTTCGGCGTGCGCCGCCTGCATCGATGCCGGGAATAGCTTGCGCCACCAGCGCGCGCGTCGTAGCCACTCTTCGGCCCTCTCGAGCTTGACCTGAAATGCCGGCTTCCTTTCCACGTAATAGTACGAGTAGTACACGCCGACACGGCGTGCTCGCTCCTCCTCCATCGCGTGGTAGTCGGCTGAATCGAGCACCGCGATGCTCCCTTCCAGTCCGTCGAGGAGGAAGTCGGCGACGCCGGTCGGCGGATCCCACGCGATGCACCATTCGAGGAGCCCCCGCAGCAAGTGTATTCCCCTGCTCCACTGGCCGATGCCCCTCAGCCGCTCCACTGAAGAGCTCTTCCACGCTGGCGCTGCTTGATCGGCCATCACGGCGCGGAGGAGTTCGAGTCCGTCGCCATCACGCAGGTGATCGGGTCGCTCCCGGGCCCAGCTCTTCCAGACGTCCGCCAGCGGCACGGCGGTATCACCCGTGGTGATGTCCTCGCTCTTCCGGGGTCCGAAGTCGATTGGCACCGACTCGACCAGGAGCCTGACTTCTCCACTCGCGGTGTCGGTCGAGTCCCCAGCGGCGGCGGTGATGTGCGCGCGCTCCTCATCGCCGAGCGTCGGATGCTCCGCCGCGTATCGCGCCACGCGTGCCCTGGCGCGCTCCGTCGCGCGCTCGGACTCGATCGCGTCGCGCAGCAGTTCCAGTCCGGCCAGCCGGCGCAATGAGCTCGCGTCGGCGAGCAATCGCTCGGCGGCGGCGAGCAGCCCGGGATCGTCCAGCGTTCGCAGGCGAGCGAGCGCGCCGGTGCGCAGGTCACCCGGTTTCCGTCCGAGCAGGTCGATCAGACGCGACACTTCATCTTCGCGCAGAGGCAACTCCCGCATGACTTCGAACGCTACCGAACGGACATCGGCCGACGCATCGCCTAGCAGTTCGACCGTTACACTCCGCTCGGCATCGGTGAGCTCGAGTCGCTTACGCGTGGTCGTGCCCCTGTCCCACCTCGGTGCCACTCCGGCGGTGCGTCGAAGGAAGTAGGCGCGCTCTTGCGGAGCGAGGTCGGGTATGTAGGGGAGGAGTCGCGCGGAACCGACCGCCGATACGTTGGCGGCGAGCGCCGACGCGACCGCGGTACGCTGGAGCTTCCGCTTCCACCACGGCCATACCAGCGCATCGATCGAGAGTCGCACCGCGCTTCGGGACGCGCGCGATGAGTTCCTCGAGGTTGTGGAACAATCGCGCGCCATCCACCGATCCCTCGAGGTCGGCGCCGAAGATGTCCAGCGCACGCGCGGCGACGCGCAGATCGGGATCCGCGATCACGTGCACGAGCCGCCGAAGCGCGCTGGACCAGAGCGATTGCACGAGGAAGTGCGTCGCCACGAAGCGAATCTCCACCGACGGTGCGGCGAGGAGCGCGGATGCGGGCTCGATCGCAGCGTCCACATCGTCGAACGCCGTGCTCCAGAGCGCCAGATAGACCGTCTCTGCGTCGGACTCCTGGAGCGCCGCTGCGCGAGCGGCTGGATCCTCCAGGAAGAGCAGCACCCTACGGAGAAGCGGCTCCAGCGCCACCCCACTCGATCCATCCCACTGGAAGCCGAACCATGTGTCCGCCGCGCGAACCACGGAGGAGAAGCGCGAGAGATTCTCCTCGAGGATGAGCCGCAGCATCCGCCGAAACGCCATCGGGTGCGCTTCATCCACTCTCTCCAGAACCACCTGGCGCAGCCCCTCCTGACGCTGGGCGGAGAGAAGGAGCTTCTCGACATACTCCCATCCCGAGGCGCTCTCGCAGCTCATGAAGGCCTGCGTAACGTGACGTCCCATCTGTCCCGTGGGGTGCTCGCCCAGCACCGTCGCCACGAGAATGTCGTGGCCGTCGCGCGCGGTATCGTCGCCGAGGTTCAGCGCGCCGGCGAGCAGCCAGCCGATGTCGGTACTTCCCCACCAGCCAGCGAGATGCGCGGCGTGCTCGGCGACCCAGCGGATGTCCGCATCGTAGTCGCCGAGCAGTATCGTCATGCGCAGCAACCAGCGCCCCCGTACATCAGCGAGAGTCGCGGGCGAGCGCGGACAGCGGAACGGCTTCCGTGTGAGACCGTCCTGGTAGGGACGCATGGCCAGCGCCTTCGAAGCCGACGCAACGCTGTGCGCGAGCTGCGGCAGGAGCGTGCTGCCGGCTCTCTTCCAGTCGGCGTCGCGGAGTCCGGCCAGCTTGTCGCCCACGTCGCCGCGCTTCTGTGCCACCAGGTAGCCGCGCGAATGCTCGGGCGCCGCGAACGCCTCCTCCACGAGCGCGCACAGCGGACCGGGGATGCCGCCGCCGGTGAGAATGGAGGCAACCTGCTTCAGGCCACCGATCCTCTGCAGCACCGCCCCCGGCCGACGCCGCGCGGCCAGCTCCTCACGAATCCGATCGTTGTCCATGGCGCGTGCTACGCTCCGGCGAGGAAAGTCAGCCGCAGGAAGACCAGCCGGCTCCGATCAGTCACGAAGACGCGGCGCTCGAGGTCACGCTGCTCCACGCCGTCCAGCACCACCAGATACAGACCGTCCTCGAAGCCCTGCAGCGCGGCGCCCACGGCGCCGTCCTCGTCTACGTGACCGGTGGCCGCGCGTCCGCCCGGGTCGACCTTGCCGCGCGCGGCCGCGGCGGAGATCTCACGCTCGGCGAGGACACGCACGAAGCGCCGCGTGCGCTCTCGTTGCTCGAATGCACGCACCTCGGCGCGTACGACGCGCTCGATGAGGCCACGCAGCGTGAGGCCGTCGCCACCATCGTCGGCGTCAGCCGGCGGAGTGGGGGCTGACCAGCCGTCGAGCGGACGGGATTTCTTCCCGAGGACGCGGGTCTCGATGAACATGAACGGGCAGGTGCAAGTGGGTACGAGAAGATGCGACGGAGCTGTAGCGGTCGCCAGAGGACGATTTCTGCCCGTGATGCTGCTACACGGTTGCGGGCAGGAAGGCGTTCGGGGTTACCCCGTGCATGTGAGATGCGGATGTCTCATCTTGCGATTACCGACTGGGTCGCGTCACCGCTCTTTCAGCATGTCGATTCTCCCGGCCGGACCCTCCACTCGAGAGACAGTCATTCCACATGAAGCTGATCGGCATCGAAGAACACTTCCTCACCCCCGAAGTCCACGAAGCCTGGAACGCGATCTGCCTGGCAACTTCGGACCCCAGCGTCGCCTTTCACTCCGGTGCGATCGCGAAACGCCTGCTCGACATCAGCGATGAACGCCTCGCCCTCATGGATGAGAGCGGGCTGGATGTTCAGGTTCTCTCACTCACCTCGCCCGCGCTCCACGACCTGGGAGCGCAGTCCGTAGACATGGCACGGCGCATCAACGACGCGGTGGCACAGGCGGTCGCGCGGCACCCGGATCGCTTCCAGGCGCTCGCGGCGTTGCCGGTTGCGATGCCCGACGATGCCGCGCTGGAGCTCGAGCGCTGCGTCACGACGCTCGGCTTCAAGGGTACGATGCTCTGCGGACGGGTGGGCGCCCGCAACCTGGACCATCCCGATCTGCTCCCCATCTTCCACTGCGCACATTCGTTGAGCGTGCCGATCCTGCTCCATCCACGTGCGCCGGAGCTGGCCGTGCGAACGGCGTATTACTCGGGCTTCAGTCCCGAGGTGGATGCCGCCTTCGCCACCTACGGACTCGGTTGGCACTACGACGCGGGCGTGCAGTTTCTTCGTCTGGTCCTCGCGGGAACTTTCGATCGCATGCCCGGCCTGCAGGTGATCCTGGGTCACTGGGGCGAGCTGATGTTGTTCTACGCCGAGCGTCTCGCCGCGATGGATCGCGTGTCAGGTCTGGCCCAGCCCATCGCGACGTACCTGCGCAGGAATCTCTACGTCACCGCGAGCGGCATGTTCCTGCCGCACTTCCTGGAACGTGCCGCGGCGGTGGTCGGCACCGATCGTCTGCTCTTCTCCACCGACTTTCCCTATCAGTATCGGCCCGATCGCGATGCGCGACGCTTTCTGGAGAATTGCGGCCTGGATGAAGCTGCGACGGCGAGCTTCGCGCACGGCAACTGGATGCGGCTTACGGGCGACGTACGCGTGGAGAATGCTCCCGGATAATGGTGAAGGGTCGGGACGCGATAGTTGTTCGAGAGCTTCGACCGCCCACACACCTCTCCGCCCTCCTCCCGGTGCCTCGCGGAAAGCTCGGGCTTCCGCCCCACTCCCTCAGTCGCCGTAGTACTCGTCTCGCTCGATGTCCGCGAGCAGGGCCGGCCCGCTCGGTTCCCACCCCAGCACCTCGCGCGTACGCTCGCTCGACACCGAAAATTCCGCCCTCACCATGATCGCGAACCAGCCAAAGTGCTCGGCCGGACGCGACTCCACCGGCAAGCCGAGCCGGCGACCGATCACCTCGGCGATGGTCCGGAACGGGATGCCCTCGTCCGCGACCGCATGATAGGCGGGTTCGGTCACCCCATGCTCGAGCGCCAGTCGGAAAACCCGCGCGGCATCCCGCCGGTACACTCCCGACCAGCGGTTCTCGCCATCGCCGAGGTACGCCGAGACTCCCTTCTCGCGCGCCGCGCCGATCAGCATCGGAATGAATCCGTGATCGCCGGGTCCGTGGACCGAAGACGCGAGTCGCACGGTAGCGGCGCGAACGCCGCGCGCGGCCACGGCCCGCGCCGCCACCTCCGATTGCCGGGGCGACGAAGCGGGAGGCGCATCCCTTTCGGTCGCGCCACGCGCGAGGCCCAGCAGTCCCGAGGTGACGATGAGCGGACGGTCGGATCCCTCGAGCGCGCTCCCCAGCAGCTCGATCGTGCGCCGATCTTGTTCGGCGTTCTCGGCGAACTTCGCGAAGTCGTGGTTGAACGCCGTGTGGATCACCGCATCCGCTTCCGCCGCGGCGTCGCGCAGGACACCGGTGTGATCGAGCGTCCCCCGGCGGACCCGCGCGCCGGTCGCGGCGAGCGAAGTCGCCTTGTCATCGGAGCGAGCGAGCCCGGTGACCTGGTGCCCTGCTCCGATCAGCTCTTCGACGACGGCGGAGCCTACCCAGCCCGTGGCGCCCGTGATGAATACGTGCATCTGCTCTGTCTCCATTCTCTCGTGGTAACGAATTCGAGTCGCGCGTTCCCGCCTGATCGCTTCAGCCGATTCGCATGGACAGCTCGACCTCTTCTCCGAACGGCACCGACAGGTACCCATTCGCGGGCGACCGCACATGCTCCAGAAACTCGGGGCTGTAGTCGGCGTTGTCGGCAACTATGAGAGCACCCGGACGAAGCCGGCTCTCCAGCAGATCCAGTATCGCGGGATACAACGACTTCGCTCCATCGAGCAGCACGAGGTCGACGCCATCGGGCAGGTCGACGCCGAGCGTCTGCAATGCATCTCCCTCGCGGATCTCGACCAGGTCGATGACGCCGCCGGCCGTGAGGTTCTCCCGCGCCCGCGCCACTTTCGACGGCTCGAACTCGCTGGTGATCAGCCGCCCGCCGCCGTTGTCGCGCAGCGCCGCAGCGAGGTACAGCGTGGAGATCCCGAACGATGTCCCGAACTCCACGATGCTCCGCGCGCCGGAGCTGCGCGCCAGCATGTAGAGCAGCGTGCCAGTCTCTCGTGAGACGGCCAGTGGAAGATCCTTCAGACGTCCATAGAGCTCGACGTATTTGGTCTTGCTCCGCATTAGCCGATCCTGCTCCTCACTCGATATCCCGGCGAGCGAGGGGGATGCATCCCACGACGCCTCGGCTGCCTCCTCGAAGAGACGGTCCAGAAGGGGCGCCAGCGGGGTGCTGGTGAGGGTGGTCTGGGAAGTAGTGGCGAAAGTGGTCATTCCGGATCTCCTTTCCGCGGTTGAGCGCGGTATTGCGCCTCGCTAGAATGCGAATGATTCGTCAGGTATCAAAAAGAATACGACGAATTCGTCAGATTCACTATTCGCATTCCAGGCGTCGCTCATGTCTGATCGCCGAAACACCCAGCTCTCCTCTCGAAAGCAGCCCAAACAGGCTCGATCGACCGAGCTCGTCGCCGCGATTCTGGAGGCAGCTACTCAAGTTCTGGCGAAAGAGGGCGCGCAACGTTTCACCACGGCGCGGGTGGCGGAGCGGGCCGGGGTCAGCGTGGGATCGCTGTATCAGTACTTTCCCAACAAGGCGGCGATCCTCTTTCGGCTCCAGAGCGACGAGTGGCGGGAAACTGCCGAGCTGCTGCGCGGGATCCTCGAGGACGCACAGCGGCCGCCGCTCGAACGGCTGCGCGCACTGGTCCACGCATTCATCCGCTCGGAGTGCACCGAGGCCGAGATGCGCGTGGCGCTCAACGACGCGGCACCGCTCTATCGCGATGCGCCCGAAGCGCGGGCGGCGAAGGCGTCGGGGAACGAGGCCTTCCAGCGCTTCATGCGGGAGGCGTTGCCCAAGGCTTCGGAAGAGACTCGCGCGTTGGCGGCCGATCTGATCCGAACGACGCTCAACGCGGCGGGGAAGCGATTCTCGGAGAGTCCGCGAACATCCGAGGAGATCGAAACTTACGCGGGGGCGATGGCGGACATGTTCGGCGCGTATCTCCAGGGCCTGGGACACGGCTGAAGCGATGGCCCGGGTTTGCGCGACACGATAGCAGATATTTGGCCGGGCACAATACCATAGACGTGCTCAACACAATAGCATATATTTGGAAATTCACGATAACCTATATTTGACCCAGCGGACCGGCGCCGTCCGCCCCTCCCTTGCCCACGAACCAACCGCCAACCCCTGCACCCACCCCCGCCCAGCGCGACCTCGCCGCCGCCTTGCGCCGACTCAAACGCCTGCAGGACAAGGGAAAGGTCGTCTTCCGCTCCGCCGACCTGAAACGACGCGAGCGGGAATCGCTGGTCGCGGCCGGTTTTCTCCGCCCCGTGGTCAAGGGATGGTACCTGGCCGCCCGCCCGGGCGACGCTC
>Ga0182738_1006300_pt1 | contig 12343 bp, 11 predicted proteins | sample eDN5th30CBELigMG_FD_128876 | JGI IMG/M metagenome (GOLD analysis project Ga0182738, IMG submission 128876) | Enriched Miracle-Growth compost microbial communities from Emeryville, California, USA - eDNA 5th pass 30_C BE-Lig MG (version 2)... ...
GAGGGCGGCTTCGTCTCCCCCAGCGCCGGCCCGAATTTCCATGATGAGAGACGGGTGATCGGCCCCCGACTCGCGATCATAGAGCAGGTTGCGCAGGGCCTCGGCCTCGGTGTCGCGTCGACCGCGAAGGGCGGCGATTTCGCCCTCGGCGTAGTCGCGCATCTCGTCGTCGTCCTCGGCTTCGAGAAGCGCCTCAGCCTGCTCGATTTCCTTGCCGAGCGTGAGATAGCGATCGTAGAGCACGGCCGTCTTGGCGAGTTTGCCGCGCTCGCGGGACAGGGCGGTCACGCGAGCCACGTCGGCCGTCACGGCCGGGTCGAGCAACGACTGTTCGATTTCGAGGAATCGCCGGTAGTCGGCCTGAAGCTTCTCGAACACGGGAGGTTGAGACCTGGGGGGATGTGGGTATCGGAGACGCGCCGCGCTCGGTCAATCAAAACGGCCCGACGGGATCGCGCGGATCCCACGGGCCGTTTCTGGTGTCGGAATGAGGCGGGCTAGGCGTTCTGAGGCTGCTCGGCGGCCTGCTTGGCCTTGCCGTACTTGCCCTGGAACTTCTTGTTGAACTTGTCGACTCGACCGGCCGCGTCGACGAACTTCACCGAGCCGGTGAAGAACGGATGGCACTTCGAGCAGACTTCAACCGTGATCTTGGGCCGGGTGCTGCGGGTCTGAAAGGTGTTGCCGCAACCACACGTGACCGTCGACTCAACGTAATTGGGGTGAATGCCGTCTTTCATCGCCGTTGGTATTTCTGGTTTGAGGGAGCGGCTGGAGCGAATCCGGCAACAATCGACGTTGCGAACCCGCTTGACGACCGCTGGTCTAAAGAATCATCCTAGCATACGAAAGGGAGCCTCCCCAAGACCAATTCGATCCCGGGCGGCAGATGATCCGATTGTTCGGTCGATCGGCCGTTCAGTCAATCCTTCAACCGCTCGCCGATCTCCTTTCTCAACTTGATCGTAGGTAAATTGGTTGTTGGGGTCGTCTGCTGGGTGTGTCGCCGTCGTGGTCCAAGGCTAAGCTATGCGCTCACAGTTGAACTACGGCGCTGCGTAGTCGTCTGGGTGCCCGCTTGCGGCGGTGCTGTAGCACTCAAGCAATTTATCCAAGGCCTTCTCGTTACGATAAACCATCACCTGGCTGTAGAGTTTCCACATTTCTCGCTCTTCACGAGAGTCATCGTGATCGGTTAATCCTAACTCATCGCGCAGTTTGGGTAGATAAACATCAAAGGCTCCCTTGATCCACTCGCCCCACTGGACTGCGGCCTTATGAGACATCCACCCCATAAGAACACTCATGCCGGGGAGCCCGATGAGAATGGAGCCGGCGGCGGGCGCGCAGCCAAGGAAGATGGCGAGGCAGGCATATTGCAACATTAACAAATAGGTGGCGAGCCAGAGATTCATCCACATATCCATGTCGGCTCGTGCGCCATCCATGATTTCTCGATAGTCCTTGGGCACGACGGCATTGAGCCTGCTCCATCCGGTAATCATTTCAAAACCGTACAAAACCATCGAATAATCTTCAAAAGCCGCGATTGCGTTACCGAATCGCGTGGGAAGAACGCGGTGTTCCTCACTCGGGAAGTTTTTGGACATCGACTCAAGGTGATGCATTAACTCTAACCTATCTTTCGAGGCAAACACTGGCCGCTCATCAATGGGAACCGTGTTATCCTTGCTTTTTGCTTGGGTTTTTCTGATTTCTTTTATTTTCTTGTCATGATACCTCCAGAACCAAACGTAAAAAAAATTTAAATGCTGATACAGCCCAAAGAAAAAATAGCCTTCAAACGCCCTTAGAATTACAGAGTTAAGCGCCATCAATACGAAAGCGGTGAGCAACGCAATGGCGGCAAGAATTGTGGAGTCTTTAATTAAATCGTCTTGAGATAGTCTTGCCCACTCCGGGCGAACATCGAATAAATCGACAATCCCTATCCCACCGCCAAGGAGAGCCGTTGCCGGAAGAAGGTATCCCACAAGGAAATTCCGGTCAACAATCTTGTTTAATCCACCGAGCATAAGAAGGAGTCCTGATGCGGTCGGCTTCCAGTTGCAACCCGCTTGCCGTAAGAGTTAATATGGCAGGCGCAGCCTCCGACACGAGCGTCAGACGAGGCACGCCTCCGCCAGACTGCAGGGCGAGCGGCCTCAATATTTCGCAACGGCGAAACATGCCAGCGAGGCAGGTCATTCATCCGGCGGATCCGTGTTCGTATTACCGCCGAGGCCGCTCGCCCGCGCGTGAGCTCCGCGCTTGCCTGAGCCAGGAGAAGTTTTGCCCGACACCATGATGTTGGGGCGTGCTAGCACGTTCGCCACTGTTATCGTTACACGATAGCGTGGCGCGCCGCCAGGTTTGCGTGGGCGAATTTGCCTCAACAGGCCTTTCTTCGCCAAGGAAAAGGCCTGTTGCCGTTCGGATTTTATCGGGGCGACATACTCCTGCCCGCCACGCGCATAGATCCTTCTTAAAACTAATAGTTCTCGCGCGCTTAGGGCGATGCCCGGCCGTCCGACCTGAGCAAGCGCCCTTTTGAGGTCTCCGGTCTGAATCGCGGAGACTTCGTGCGGTGCGGAAATCTTCTCCGGCCCCTTCTCAGATCCATGGCCTTGAGATTTTGCCGGTCTATGCGGGCTTTCGCCTGTTTTGCCGGCGCGCTTCTTCTTGGAGGCCATGTTTTAAATTCCCGTCAAGATTAAGGGGCGTGTGAGGAGGGCCGTTGACCGTCGACCCGCTTGTTTGGTCGTCTGGTCAATCCTTCAGCCGCTCGGCGACTTCCTTTTCGACCTGCTCATAGGTGAATTGGTCGTTGGGATCGTCCATGGTGAACCGCTTCGCCTCCTTGCCGTCGGGGCCGTAGAGGAAGACGGCGGGGATGCCGTTGATGTCGAGCTTCTCGTAGCCCTCGCCGAATTCCTCGTCGAGCAGGACGTTGGTGAACGTCGCCTTTTGCTCGCGGAGGAATTTCTCGGCCGCGGCCACGGCCTTCTCGTCGGTTGGGTCGTCGAGGGAGAGCGACACCACGACGAGGCCCTTGGGGCCGTATTTCTTGCTCATCTCAACCAGATGAGGGAAGTTCTCCTTGCAGGGGCCGCAGGTGGTCGCCCAGGCGTCGACGAGGATCCATTTGGCGCCCTCTCGCGTCGCCAGATGCTTCTGGAGGTCGGCCCAGGAAAGCTTTTGGAGCTTGACCTCGGCCGCGTCGGGAGCGGCCGAGAAGGCGGGAGCGGAGAACAAACCAAGCAGCGACAGGGCGGCAATGAGGGTTCGCGCGCGCATGTTCAATGGATCCTCTTTATAGAGCAATCTCTCTATGGTTGTATCGGTTGGGTGCCCCGGGTTCGCCCCGAACCCGGGCGCGCGAGCCCAGGCCGTCCCCCCGGGTTCGGGTCGAACCCGGGGTATCCGGAGCATATCTACCCGGGACCGCCGATCTCCTGATCGGCTCTTCTTCTTCATTCGCGGGTTGGCCCGGATGCCGATCGGGAGATCGGCGGTCCGGGTGGGGCGCCTCGCGCGGGCCGTCGGCGTTACCGCTTGACGTATTCGATGCTGCAACCCGTGGGGCGGGTCTCTTCGACCGCGGGCTCCTTGCCGGCGAGCACGGCGTCGACGGCGTCGCGGAGGTAATGCTTGGTCACCTTCGCCTCGTTCATGGTGTTGTCGTCCATCAGGCCCATGTAACGGATGACGCGGTCCTTGTCGAGGACGAAGAAGCTTGGCGTGACGGTGGCGCCGTAGGCGCGGCCGACCCTTTGGCTCTCATCGTAGCCGTAGGTGTAGTTGATCTTCTTGTCGGCCATGTGCTTCTTGATGCCCGGGAGCTTGTCCTGCTCGATGTCGTTGACGCAGAGGCCAACGACGCGGACGCCCTTGTCCTTGTAGTCGCTGACGAAGTCGATGATGCGGTCGTCATTGGCGCGAACCACCGGGCAGTGGTTGGCCAGGAAGACCACGACGACCACGTCTTCCTTCAGATCCTTGAGCGTGAGGCTCGCCTCTTCACCGTTGGGGGCGTGGGCGGGGATGCCCGCGAAGGTCGGCGCCTGGTCGCCGATCTTGAGGACCTTGTTCGTGTTGGAGCGCTCGCCCGCGAACGCGGGACTCGCAAGCGCGATGGCGACCAAACCGAGTAGGACTTTCCGCATCGATGCTCACTCCATCTGGGGTTTGGGGCTGGGCGCGGCGTCGTCGAGACCTTCCCCCGCGTCGCCGCCCCGGACGTCGGAACATTCAGCTTTCCAAAAGGAAAGCGTTGAAGCTGGATGCCAAAGTTGGGCCGTTCGCGCGCCCTCGGCGGCCTTGAGTCGCCCGTCCAAATACGGCTTCTCAAAAGCGCGCCTTGCGGCCAGCTTATAAGAGCGGAGGATCGCGCGTCAACCGTCCAACCGACAACAAGCGACCGCCCGACCGCCCGCGCCGATTGTGATTCGATCTTCTACGGTCCAAAACCGACGGATCGCCGGCGTCCGCGCGACTTACGAGCGCCCCGCCGTCCACATCACCGCGTTGGCGATGATCTGCCGAACCGAAGGATGATAAAGGACCGGGAACGATTCGGGCCCCGCGCGGAGATAGGCGACCCGGCCCTTATCAACAGTCCAGGCAAGGCCGCTCCGCACGGTTTCGCCCCGCTCCCATCGCGAGACGAGGACCACCGTCTCGGGCTCGGGCACGGCGAATGGCTCGGAGAACATGTCGGTTTTGGGGATGGTGAACGAACCGACGCCCGCGGCGATCGGGTGCTCGGGCGCCTGGACCGAGACGTATTCCGGCTTCCCGTCCTCGCGCCAGCTTCCCGGCTCGCAGGGCATGCTGTTCATCAACTGGCGGAACGGCTTGCCGCCGCACGAGGCGTAGAGGGCCAAAAACCCCAGCTTTCCAGCCCGAACGCGCTGAACCACCGCCTCGACGCGATCGTCGGGAACCTCGTCGTGCCGGAGCCTTCCCCACCAGAGCAAGACGTCGGTCTGATCGAGCGCCTCGTCCGAGAGGCCCGCCTGGGGATCGCCCAGGCGCGCCCGCGTCGTCTTCAGCTTGGGGACCTGATCGAGAAATTCCACCAGGGCGGCGTCCACCCCGTCGGGATACACCGATTCCGCCCCCGCGCCTTCGCTCCAAACACGCGCGCGAACCGGCCCAGTCACTTCCATCGACGCCGCGGTTCGGCCGCGAGAGAGGCCCGCGAGTCCGACCGCGGGAATGGTTTGAAGGAGTGTTCGCGCGAAGGTTCGGCGATCAACGCGCATGGTCGTTCTCCTCGTTGCGAGGGCGTCGACGACCCGACCGGCGGGGGGAGGATCTCGACGGCGTGAGAGGTTCGGCGGGTGTTCCAAGCAGGAGGGACTGAACTTGCGGACGGCCTTCATTCGGCCTTAACAACCATTATACAACGGGGATCGGTCGAACTCAATGAGGAACCCGCCGCGAGCGGCTCGCGGCCCCACGGCTTGCCCCTTCGAATCCGGGGGCATAGGATGGTTGGAACGGGCATGATCGCGCGGCCGGCGGCCGCGGTTTGAGTTTTCAAGAGGTTTCCTTGATGCCGCGGCTTCAACCCTTCGGCGCGCTCGGACATCGTCGCGCGACCATTCGAACCTTGGTTCTGGGTCTGCTCGCCTCAAGCCTTGCGGTGGGAGGCGCGCTCGCCGACTCTCAGCCCGCTCAAAAGGACAGCAACGCCCGGGCCAAGCCCAAGGACGCGACGCTCACCACCGCCATCGAGCCGGCCGAGGCGAAGCCGGGCGAGACGGTCCAGTTCCAGGTGCGCGCGAAGCTCTCGCCCGGCTGGCACATCTTCACCCAGGCCGACAAGCAGCGCGACGAAGGCCCCCGGCACACGATGTTCGACCTGTTCGACCCGGGCGGCCTGGAGGTCGCCGGCGATTGGTCGGCCTCCAAAACTCCCGAATCGAAACCCGAGCCGGCCTTCGACAACCAGGTCTTCGAGTACTTCGAGGACGAGGTCGTCTGGAGCATCCCCCTGAAGATCCCGGCCGACGCCCAGCCCGGCGAGATCAAGGTCCGTTGCCAGGCGAGCTATCAAATCTGCGACCCGAAAAGTTGCAGCTTCCCCGGGCGCTGGACGTTGCCCGACGCGACCGTCAAGGTGATTGAAGGCGACGGAGGAGGCGAGAGAGCGGAAGCCGAGGTGAAGGAACCGCCGAAGGACGAAGCCGCCGCACCCGCCGCGGCGTCGGCCCCGGCCAAGAAGGACAGCCCCGAGCGGCTCCGGCCCAAAGGGGTCGCCCTCTCCGCTTCGGTCGAGCCGACCGACGCCAAGCCGGGCGCGACCGTGAAGTACAAGGTTACGGCGAAGCTCGATCCGGGCCTGCACATCTACGATGTTCAAGAATCGTTTGAGCCGGGCGAGGGGCCGTTTCCCACGTCGTTCGACCTGTTCGACATAGGTTCGCTGAAGCCCGCGTCGGGCTGGAAGGCGTCGCGAGCCCCGATCGTCAAGCCCGAGCCGGTCTTCGGTCCCGGCGTGATCACGTCCTATTTCGAGGACGTGGCGACCTGGACCGTTGAGCTGCAAATCCCCGCCGACGCCACGCCCGGCGAAATCGCGCTGCGGAGCCAGGCGGCCTACCAAATTTGCAACGAGGATTCGTGCTTTCCCCCGACGTATCAGACGCTCCCCGACGTGATGCTTACGATCCTCCCGGGAGGCGAGGCGGTCGCCGCCGCGACGGCCCCGCCGGCGGAAGAACAGCCGATCGCCAGCCCGGCCGAGCCCGCGCCGGCCGAGACGGCTCCTTTGGCGGCAACCTCTCCGGCCATCAACGCGAAACCGGCTCCCAACGCCGAGATGAAGAAGGCCGACGCCCCGATCAGCGAGATCGCCCAGACGGCCCGGCAGGGGTTGATTCCGTTTCTGATCGCCTCGGCCATCGGCGGATTGTTCGCGTTGGCGATGCCCTGCGTCTGGCCGATGATTCCGATCACGGTCAATTTCTTCGTCAAGCAGGGAGAGGCCGGCTCGGGCAAGACGACGGGGCTGGCCGTCACCTATTGCCTGGCGATCATCGGGATCTTCACGGCCGTCGGCGTGCTCTTCTCGTTCTTCTTCTCGGCCGCGTTTCTTCAGACCCTGGCCAACAACCCCTGGCTAAACCTGACGGTCGCGGCGCTCTTCTTCGCGTTCGGCCTGAGTCTGCTGGGTCTCTTCGAGATCCGGCTGCCGAGCTTCCTGCTCAACGCCTCGGCCCGGGGCGAGAGCCGCGGCGGCTTGATCGGCGTCATCTTCATGGCCCTGACGCTGACGATCACGTCGTTCACCTGCACCTTCCCGGTGGTGGGCGGCTTGCTCGTCATGGCGGCCGGGGGAGACTTCTTCTACCCGATTTTGGGACTGGCCACCTTCGCCGCCGTCGTGGCGCTGCCGTTCTTTCTGCTGGCGCTGGCGCCCGGCCTGCTCTCCAGCATGCCCCGAAGCGGCGACTGGATGAACTCGGTCAAGGTCGTCGGCGGCCTGGTTGAAATCGGCGCGGCCTTGAAGTTCCTCAACACCGCGGAACTCGCCTACGTCACCCCGGAAAACGCCTGGTTCAACGCCGAGGTCGTCGTAACCTCCTGGATCATCCTGTCGGTCGTCTGCGGCGTCTATCTGCTGGGGCTCTTTCGAGTCGCCGACGATTTCGGCGAGGTCAAGGTCGGCGCGGGTCGGATCGTCTTCGGCTGTCTGTTTCTGGGCTTGGGCCTCTACATGACTCCCGCCCTCTTCGGCCGTCCCCCTCAAGGCTTGATCTGGGATCGCCTGATCGTCGGCATTCTGCCCCCCGACTCCTATAAGCTGTACCCATCCGACGTCCCGGCGTTTCGCGAAGGCGCCGAGGCGGTCGCCGAGGTCCAGGCAACCTCCACCGACCCCGTCCAGGCCGAGCGCGAGGAGAAGAAGCTTCACGGCGTGCTCTGGGGGATGAGCCTCGACCAGGCGAAGGAACAGGCCGTCGCGTCGAACCAGCCGATTCTGATCGACTTCACCGGCGTCAACTGCGCCAATTGCCGCTTGATGGAGCGTCGCGTCATCCCACGGCCCGAGATCGTCAAGCTGCTCAAGGAGTTCGTCACCGTCCAGCTCTACACCGACTTCGTGCCCATCGGCTCGATCACCGCGAATCAGCGAGAGGAATTGGCGCGCAAAAACCAGGACCGCCAGTTCGACATGACGGCCGAGCAGACGAACCCCTTCTATGTGATCCTGAGCCCCGACGGCAAAGTTATCGCCTCAATTGGAGGCTACAACGAGCCGCCGGTGTTCCAGGATTTCCTGACCAAGGCCCTGGACAAGTCGAGGGGCGCGTCAGCCCTGGCCCACCTGCCGGCCGGGCGGTGAGACCCCCATCCGTGAAGCGGAAACCCCGATTGTAGCCGGGGTCTGTGACCCCGGCGCGCGAGCCTCGGCGACCCGACGCCGGTCCCGGCCTCATAGAGGCCGGCTACAAAAGAGCACGGGTGTCAAAGCATCGATTTATAGAGCGACTCAAGCCCCCGCTCCCATCGGGCGCGCTCCACCTCGATCGGGTCGTTAACGGGGTGTTGGGGAAGCTGGCCCGAGAGGACGGCCAGAACGTCCTGGGCCACCATGGTCGCCATGTTGCGAAGGCCCTCTTCGGTCTGCGCGGCGCAGTGGGGAGTAAGCATCACGTCGGGGCGGCCGATCAACGGGTGATCCGGCGGCGGCGGCTCCTGATCGTAGACGTCGGCGCCGTATCCCCAAAGGAGGCCGCTGTCGAGGGCGTCGGCCACCGCGTCCTCGTCGACGACGGGTCCCCGGCAGGTGTTGATCAGAATGCAGCCGTCCCGCATCCTCGCCAGTGATTGCCGGTTAATCATCTTCCGGGTGCTGGCGTCGAGCGGCAGATGCAGCGTGACGTAGTCGGACGCCTGAAGCAGCTCGTCGAACCCGACGCGCTGGGCGCCCGCCCGAAGTTCGATCTCCTCGGGCGCGGGGACGATGTCGTGGTAAAGGACGCGCATCCCAAACCCGAGATGAGCGGTCTCGCCCACGCGACGGCCGATCCGCCCGAAGCCGACGATTCCCAGCGTCTTGCCGGCAATCTCGCGCCCCCGCATGCTGGTTCTCGCGTGGTAGTTGCCGGCGGCCAGCTCGCTCATCATCTTCGGGAAATGCTTGGACAGGCCGATCATCATCGCGAAGGCGTGCTCGCAAACGCTCTGCGTGTTGGCCCCCGGCGTGTAAACGACTTGAACGCCTCGCTTCGTCGCGGCGGGGATGTCGATATGATCAAAGCCGACGCCGTGTCGCCCAACCACCTTCAAGCGGTTGGCCCAATCCAGAATCGGCCCGTCGATCTTGCCCGCGGTTCGGATGATGAGGCCGTCGGCGTCTTGAATCGCCTTTTCGAGCGCCTGAAGATCGGTCGGGGCGGCCATGCGGATCTCGGCGGCCTCATCCAGAAGGCGCGTGCCCGCCTCGGCCATGGTCGACAACATCAAAACGATCGGCCGCGTCGACATGAAGTTCACCAGGCTTGATCTTGGTCGCGATTGGAATGCCCGTACAAGAGCGAGGCGCGGGCTGACGCGCCGGCGATCGCTCGATTATAAAAGGGTTTCGGCGAGCCGTCCCCCACACTACGCCGCAATTTGACCCCCGACAATCCGGCGGCGCCGCGTTGTCGGGATTTCTCGAACCGAGGGAGTGCGCCTCCCGCATCCGACCGAGCGGAAACCCTTGCGGCGAATCGCCTTGGACTTCTGGACGCGACGACCGATCCTGCTGGCGATGCTCGTCGCGCTCCTGGTTCGTCTGGCGATCATGACGCCCGGCGGCGGCCGGTTTGACGATCCCGACAACTATCTTCCCCTGGCGCGTTCCATCGCCGAGGGCGAGGGCCTGTCGCGCGACGGCAAACCAACCGCCTACCGCCCTCCCCTGTATCCGATCATCCTGGCGCCGTTGGTCGGCCTGTCGGGCGACCATTGGAAAATCCCGGTCGCGATTCTCCACCTGGCGCTCGGCGCTGGGACGGCCGGCCTCGCCTCGCTCGCCGCGGCGCGGCTGGGCATGCCCAAGACGCGCGTCCTGGCCGCCGGCCTGATCGTCGCGATGGATCCGGTTTTGGCATGGCAATCGCGCCACGTCATGACCGAAACCCTGGCCGCGTTCTTGATCGCCGCCGCCCTCGCCGAACTGGCGAACCAACGCCGTTGGGGTCCGTTGTCGAGCGGCGGATTGCTGGGCCTGGCGGCGCTCTGCCGCCCCAGCCTGCTCCCGAGCGCGGGGCTCGTCGCGCTGGCCGCGGTGGCCGCTCCGCCGGGATGCCCTCGCGTTCGAATACAACGCGGCGCGTGGATCGCGCTGGCCGTCGCGCTGACCCTCTCGCCCTGGGCGATTCGCAACAACAGGGTCTTCGACGAACCCATTTGGACCACGACGCACGGCGGTTATACCCTCGCCTTGGCGAATAACGAGGTCTACTATCGCGACGTGCTCGACGGTCCCCCCGGCGCTGTTTGGACGGGTCGCGATCAATGGCTCTGGTGGGACTCGGTCAACCGGAGCACCGCGGGACTGGGCGAGCCCGAAGCCGATCGTCGGCTCCGCGATTCGGTTTTGAAGCTGGCCAGGGCCAAACCCCGCCAGTTCGCCCGCGCGTGCCTCGCCCGACTGGAAAGCTTCTGGGCCCTCGCCCCGGCCGCCGTCGTTTACGGAAGGGCCGTCCAGGCGCTGACGCTCCTTTGGACCGCCCCCCTGTGGGTAGCCTTGGCTGTCGGATTATCGCGGCCTCCGGCCCGACGATGGCCGCTGATCGCCGCGCCGGCGCTGATCCTCGGCCTCACCGCCGTCCACGCCTTCTACTGGACCGACATGCGAATGCGAGCGCCGATCGTCCCCGCCATCGCCCTCGTCGCGGCTTCGGCGGGTTGGGGTCCCCGCCGCGACGATGGACGACCAATCGAATCCGGCGGCTGATCCTTTAGAACAATTTTCCGTTGACTGTATCGCTTGAATTCCGGCATGGGACCTTGTGGCGTGGGCGGCCCGCCCGCGGATCGGCGGCGGATTGCGGGCGAACGCCGCGTCCGAAGCGGGTTGGCCCGCGGGCGGACGGGCCGCCCGCGCCACGGGGGATCTCGGTTCTCGAAAAAAACCGTCCCACCGCAAGCGGTACACTCGCTGAAAAACCGCTCTAAAAGGCGAGCGGGGGGCGTGAGCCCCCTGTCCGAGAAACGGTGGCCTTTGAGAAGACAGGGGGCTCACGCCCCCCGCTCGCCTGGGGTCCGCGCGTGCATAATCTCTTAATCGTCCCCGTTGAAACGGCCGCGGCGACCAGCCTTGGTTTCGCCGCGCCGGCGCTTGGATTCGAGCCGGCGGGCTTTGGAGGCGAGGGTCGGCTTGGAGGGGCGTCGAATCTTGGGCCGTTCGCTGGCCTGGTCGATCAACTCGACAAGCCGTTCGATGGCCTCGCGGCGGTTGCCTTCCTGGGTTCGCTTGGCCCTCGCGTGGATCGTCAGGAAGCCGTCGGCGCCAATCCGCTTGCCGGCGATCCCGATCAGCCTGCGCCTGATGTCTTCGGGAAGCGAGGGAGAACCCTTCGCGTCGAACCGCAGGCGGACGGCCGTGGAGACCTTGTTGACGTTCTGCCCCCCCGGCCCCCCCGCCCGGATGAACTCGAAATCGAGCTCGGCCTCGTCGATCGTTACCCGACCATTCACCACAATCATCGCAAAGCCGCCCGCCGATTAGGGGTCGCCAACAGGGAATATCGCCCGAGTCCCAGTGTACCCCGGAAGCCGCCCGAAAAGCAGAGCGGTCGTAGCGGCGCGGATTGGCTCGGCGGGCGATGCCCGCCCTACGGAAGCCCGCAAGCTCGTAGGGCGGGCATCGCCCGCCGAAGGTCAGCCGCCGGATCCGAGTCGATCGTTTCCCCCCGCGGGTCCAACCCGGCGAACATACGACCACCAGCCGAGAACCGCCAACAAGCAACCGGACAGCAACCAGGCCACAATCACCCCGTAAATAACCTTAAGGAGCCAGACCGATTCGAGGAGCATTCGAGGGAAGCGATTCGCCACGACGCCGAAAACCACCATGGCGGCGAACACCAGCAGGTAGCAGGCCATCCACCACCGGGTAACGCGATAATGGGAGGCCAAAAGCACTCCGATAACTCCCCCGCTGAGCAAGATCCCATAGCAGGCCATGAAGAGCAGGCATCTTCCAGGAGCGACCTCGCCAACCAAGCACCAGAAAGAACCCCAAAGAGCGACGATCGCCGCGGCGATTGCCGCCGCTCGGATCGGACGCCGGGGCGCCAGTGTTGGCCGGTTCATTTGTTGATCCTCCACGTGATGC
>Ga0182738_1006301_pt1 | contig 12343 bp, 7 predicted proteins | sample eDN5th30CBELigMG_FD_128876 | JGI IMG/M metagenome (GOLD analysis project Ga0182738, IMG submission 128876) | Enriched Miracle-Growth compost microbial communities from Emeryville, California, USA - eDNA 5th pass 30_C BE-Lig MG (version 2)... ...
ATAGAGGGGACCTCAGCGTGGAAGGAGAAGGCTGGCTTTTGAAGGCCTTGGAAAGCCTTCCAAATCTCAAAAAGAAGATTGTCAGTTGTTAGAAAGGAGATTCAGAAGAGAAGTGGTGATGAGAATGCATGTTTTATTGAATATGAGAGCATATGGTTTTTCTTGATAAGAATTTATTTATCTCGTTAAATAAACGTTTTAACTCTCATAAACTTCTCATTAAATTTTCAAGTTTCTCTTTGGTTTTCAAACTCAACAAAACCCTTCTTTTGAAGTCTCTTGAAACTCTTAGGGGTCATACTCTCAATAACCAAACATTTATCAGGGTCAAGTCTAAAGAAAGAAAACTCTTTTTGAATTATGGGCTCTCGAGGCAGTTTGAGTGTTCTCTAGATTCATTGGAAGAAAATCTCTCTGATTGGTTCGAAATTTTCAAAGACAAAATTTTCTGAACAAAAATTTTGACCTTCAAAATCTGGCTCAATTCTCTATGATTTGGAGATAGAGTATATGATACCTTCACAAGCTTTGAAATTTAGGGCATGGGTTTTGGAGCTTTTCTCTTTATCAAAATACATAAAAAATTTTAGGCTCCAAATTTTATCTCGGTAAGTTAAATTTTTCTTTGTCTCAGAAAGATTTATTTGATCGTTTATGACAAAAATTAATTTCGTTAGAAAAACTCTATTTTTGGCACGTTAACAGTGAATTAAATTTTATTTGGTTCAACTTTCGACGATGAGATTTGGAGACTTGGACTTTAATATTAAACTTTACAGAAAAACTTTTTATCTGCGAAGGATCAAAATCTCGCCTCGTTATATTTCAAAGTCGATCTAATATACATGTATTACTTTCCTCAATCAAAATCTGTTCCAAATTCAAGTCTTCTAACGCTGAGCTTTTAGCTTTGATACTTGTATTGAGTGATTTCCCAAGTTTTTGTCCTCTTGTTTCTCTTTAAAATCCTGTGAAAAAAAGCCCTTATAATTTCCCTTTTAATAATCATGATGCCAGTTTCTTTAATGAAAATTAATTTTTAATTGTTATGAAAAGAGAATATGATTCAGAGATTTTAAACTCAAAAAATTTTTTTTTTTAATACCAATTCAACATATTATTGATGTCCTAAAAATAGCAGGCTTTTTTCTTGCATCCAAATTCTCTCCCTTCTGAAACTCAAGCTGGGCCCTTGTTAATTTTTTTCTGAACAAAAGAACAAGATAACTCCCAAGCTCATTGTTCAATGAGAGGATTTATCAATAATTGAAGCTTTCCTTTTTGCCTTTCCATTCCTATAACCCTTGAGTATTATTTCAAATCAATCTGGTCAACTTCTTTTAAAAAATGCTATAAATATTTCACTAACTTATTGAATTGAATAAAATCTCTTCAAAATATTAATTAAACCGATCTCTTAAAATAATCTCTCAGAAATGAAAGCCTCGGTAAATCTCAAGTTCTTTCCTTTATGCTAACACCATAAGAACAAATCAAAAGCCTCAAAATCCAAGGCAGTGAAAGCCAAGGACTCCTCAAAAACAGCAATCGAAACCGAACCTCGTCAAAGAATCACTAATGGATACAAAAAGTAAAAAGACGAATTGAGAGTTCTCTCAGATTATTATTCTAGGCATACAATCGAACTGAATGACCAAAACCTGAACCTCTACCGTGTTAAAAAGGCACAAGCCAAGACGTTGAAGTTTTCAGAGGCAGGAAAGGATTATAATGATGATGTTGATGATGATGAGTGGGGAGAGTACAATGATAAGACCTTAAAAACTCTGGCTTCAGCTCTCAAACACTCAAAAGGAACGCAAGAATTAGACATTCAGTGCACCAGGTAATACGAAAACACTTGCTATTTGCCATCTTTCTCTTTTAATTCTTTGATCTTATTCCCAATAAGCCCCTTAAAAAATCTCTAATTAGTTCAATAGGAATGAAAACATTACAGATACTGGGCTTGGCTTTCTAAGTCAAAGTATTAGGGGTCTTGATTCCTTAACAGCCATCACTCTCACTTTTCCAATGTAAATCATCCTTTCTTCTGTTTCCTTATTGATGATAGGTGCAATGAAATAACTGATCAAGGCTTTGGTGGTCTTTGCGAAGCGCTGAAGAGCCTTGGACGTTTAAAAAGGCTTCATCTAAACTTTCAAGAGTAAAGTTATTGGATAAGAGGGGGCGTTATATGGTTTGTAGATGTAAGAAGATCACAGATGAAGGAATTAAGAAATTGAGTCAAAGCCTGAGGACTCTTGTTTTGTTAGAAAGCGTCAATATTAATTTCTCTAAGTAAGGGATCAAGAAAACATTGTTGATGACTTTTGGATAGGTGTGAGAAGATCACAAATAGAGGAATTCAAACCCTTGGAAAAAGCTTGAAAAACCTTCACTTTTTGAGAGACATGAGCCTGAATTTTACTCCGTAATCCGTACTATTTCAACGGTTTTCCTTTAAGATGCAATAGTAATGATGGAGTCAATAATGTGGCACTTAAGAGTTTGGGTCAAGCCTTGAAAAAGCTCACATCTGTCGAGAAAATCAGCATTTCTTTCCAATGGTAACTAATGCAAAATAATTGGGTTTTAGCTAATAAATCATCCCCAGGTGCAATGAGGTTGATAATCTCGGGTTGGAAGCACTTTACTTGGGCATTCAAAGCCTCAAGTCTTTGAAGGCGATTCATCTGGACATTCCTGCGTAAGCTTCGTTTTTTCTATATGATAACAAGTTGAAAGCCGCAAAGAAAATGCACAGAAAATGAAGAACATTGGCCAGATCTTCAAGGGGTTGGCCTTGTTACAAAGTATCAGACTCAAGATCGGATGGTAAACAAAAAACTTTTCAGAGGAGACATGATCTTTTTGTAGGGAAAGTGGAATTGATAACGAAGAACTCGAGAAGCTTGGGCAAGAGTTGAAGAATATCCCTTCTTTGCAAAAGATTGATCTGACTTTTCGCAGGTAATTAATTAATCTATGGGGTCTCCTTACCTGAACAGATGCAATGATATCAGTGACAAAGGGATAGAAAGCTTGAGCAAAGGTCTGAAGGCTCTCACATCGTTAGAAACTCTCAATCTCAGCTTTACACAGTAATTTAAAAGTTGATAGAAGAGCTTAAATCTGTAAAAGGAGTCAGAAAATCAATGGTACAGGAATTCAGAAACTGAGCCAAGCAGTAAAAGGAATTGCTTCTCTAAAGAGCATCTCTTGGGGCTTTTCAGAGTAAATTTCCTGATTTTTTTTTGCAATTTTTGATAATAGATGTCGTGGAATCAAGGATAAAGCAATGAAGATTGAAACTTTGAGCTCTTTGCAGAATATCCATCTCCAATTCACTTCGTATGAAACTTTTATTTAACGTCTCATATCTGATTAGATGCTGGGAGATAACTGATGCTGGAGTCCAAAATCTTTGCAATTGTCTGGAAAAGTTTACTTCATTAAAGAGTGTTAGCCTTGATTTTAACTCGTAATTTACGAATTCGAAATTGTAATTTTGATTTATGTTAAAGCTGTGGGAAGATCGCTGGTGATGGAATTGAAAGTATTGGGAAATGTTTGGAAAAGTTCAAAGCTTTAGAAAGTCTCAGCTTGGCTTTTGAAGAGTAAGTTTTAACAGAAATAAATGAAAGATATTAACAATTGGTTAATAGCTGCGAAGACATCAGTGATGAAGGATTTCAGGAACTGAGTCTAAGCTTGAAGAAATTGAAGGCTTTGAAGAGCATCCATCTCGGATTCTTTGGGTAAATAAGAGGTTTAAGATGGGGGTGTTCTGATCTGTCAATAGATGTAATCAAATTGGTGACACTGGAATGCAGAAATTGGGCTTGACATTGAAAGTTTTGACTTCTTTACAAGATCTGGATGTGTGCTATTACAGGTATTATTGCTGGAAAAAGAAGGTTTGTTGACTTTCTAGATGTTGTGAAATAAGTGATGATGGGATGAAGAAGTTGGGTCAAGGTTTGAAAATGCTGAAAGAATTGAGGAGTGCGAATCTTGACTTTGGAGAGTAAGGTTTTGAGATTAAAATGGGATGAGTAACTTGGTAATAGAGGAGAGCTCAGTGTGGAAGGAGAAGGTTGGCTTTTGAAAGCTCTGGAAAATCTTCCACATCTCAAAAAGAATATTGTCAATTGTTAGAGGGAGAAATGAAGAAGATAATGCATATTTTATTTGTATCGAGATAAATAAAAGAAATGCTTAAATAAAATAATATATTTGTTTTTGTTGAAGAAAGTTTTGAACTAAGAAAAAGATTTTTGAAATTTTGGAGGGATTTTCTTTTGGTTGAATTGATTAAAAAAATGAATATTTTTATTACTTGAGTCATATTCTGGCGAATTTCGAGTTTTTCGCCTTGATCTTTGGAAGTTTTGAATGACAGGAACCTGAGTTCAAGTTCACTTTTCCTCTCCTTATTGTCAAACTTAACTCATTTTTGGAGAAAAATTTCAGTGTTCTCCTGATAAATTTCTTCTCCGTCGTGGGTTTGAAGACTTGGGCAATCGAAGTTTCAAGATTCAAATAAAAGGAGATATATAGATTGAAGCCAAAATTAGGACTTAGTAGCCTAATCGATTTTCATAACACTAGAACTATTAAAATATAACTTGAGAAAGACCAGGACCATTCGAATTTATCACAAGAAAAGTCTCTTTGGGAGCCTCTCAGATCGGGATATCCCCCTTTTTCTTGTTCAATTCTGAAAGAGACTGAAGAGAAAAATCTTGCAAAACGCGGAAGTAGAGATGAGTTTAAATTGAATCAAAAAGTGTGAGGTCATCAGCGGATGATTTTTTCTTTGAAGATATCCGGTATTTAAATTTGAGGCTTAAAACTTTCTATAAAATAAAAAAGTAGCCGACAAAGAAAAGCCACTATAATTTCTTTCAAAAATTTAAACCCTCAATAAATCTGCTTTCAAAAGTTCAGAAAGAGAAAAGTCCAATAAGCCATCCTTGAGATCCAGGGAGCCGAGTTTCAACTCTTATTCCCGAAATAACCAAAGCTCGAAGTTGTCTTGGAGAATTTCAGCGCTCTTGTCAAAATTTGCCTTTTTATGGTTTAATTTTGAAGCATAATATTTTTGATTTTCGAATTGAACTGATCGCAAAACTCTCTTATCTATTTGAGAAGAGCCCTTTTCGGATTGATCACGCACTTTCATGTGAACCTGAGGAATGAAGACCCTGAGTCTCAAACTTTTTAAGAGATGAAAATGACCATTTTTGGCGGGGAGAAAGTTGCTTAAATGACTTGAAATTGATATCTCAATCATTTTATTATCTTCTCATGGCCTTTAATTTGTGACGTTTTTTCCGGTCAATAAAATCAAGTTCTTTTATTTTATTAAAAAGTAGCTTTCCATAATTAAACCTTATGTATCAAAGCTTCTTATAATCAATAATTAAACCTCAAGGTTTCAAGCTTAATCCTCAATGTATGCACCAAACAGCGGCATATCCATGGTCGTTCCAGACTCTACACCTAACCGAATCATCTTCCCTCTTGATTATAAAACTCTTAAATACCGTGTTTATCCTAGTACCATCGAAAATCTGAGCGAAAGAACAGGTGTACCTCAAGCTGACTTCAACAGATTCTTTGACGAAATTCAAAAGCCTGCGGACGATTTTAATAATGAATTTAAATTTGTCCGCTCTTGGTTTTTCTTTGTCCTTTTTGTTACTTGTTTTGTCCTTCTCATCCCATATCTTATCCTTCATTTTTGTTATATCGTCCCGACCCAGAAAAGAACAGCAAGAGAATCGGCTAAAGCCAGAGAGGCCATGAAAAAAATCGCTGACGTACAAAATGAATGGCTCAACAGTCGAGGCCTTTTCTGGGTTATTCCAGAACAATGTCCAAAATGGGTTGAGCTCTGGGTCACAATACCTGGTCAAGAGGCTAAAGCACCAATGACTGGTCAAGAGAGTCTAAATCAAACTCTTTCTCAAGGCCATTTCCAAAATTTCTTTGGTGGGGCTGGAGGAAATCAATATGTTGGAGAGCCTAAAGCTCAGCCTCAACAAGTTGAGTCCCAACATTATGAAGTCTAAGGGTCTGGAAGCTTGAAGAGGATGTGATTTGAAGATTTTTTGGATAGAGAATCAGCCAAGAGTTTTCTTCTTTGACCTGGCAAAATGGAATCTTGAAGAGGGGATAGGATGACTGTTAAAGTCTGATTGAAGAGAAAATTTTTAATTTTTGTTGTAAGAAAGATTTATCTTTATATTTATTTGATAATTGATAATTATTGTAATAATGGATAAATTTGCTGGGAATCTAACAATAATTTATTTTCCTAAACTTTGTCGCATTATTATTATTCAATATTTGGTTTTCTCACAAGGAAAGGAGGAAAAAATCTTCTAAGAAAACATTTAGATACCATAACCATCATAAATTCTCAAGAGATTCTTTGAAGTATCTTCTCAAGAAAAAGAATTCGTTTTTCTGTGATCTTTTTTGTTTTGCTCATTATTCTCCCTTTTTCTTTTTTTGGCTTCTGTTAAAATGACTTTTTCTTTCAGTTCCTCCTGGGAAGATTAAACCAAAAGAATGATTTCGTAAGTTTATTCAAAGTCAAGTTAGAGAGACTAGCTCTAAATCTTTGCCAAATTCACCTATCGTCAAATTTACCCAGTAAAATTCTTGCTCTCCTAAAGATTTTTTATTGAATTTTGCGAAGACTGCAAAGTTATGGTTTCTTTTTACCTTTGCTGAAAAAAGGATTTCCTAGCTGAATTTCGTGAAGATGGTTGAATATCCAAAAAAAAAATCTGGAAAACATTTTATCCTTTTGTGGTTGAATTTGGCAAAGATTTAGGGTATTTTCCTTAATTCAAAATTCAGGGCTTGAATCCTAAAAGATGTCTGTCTCTCACGAATTTTCTTTCACCGAGAAAGCTTTTTCTGAAGACTGTTTTGCAGGAATTTTTTGGGAAAGCTTTACAAAATCAAAAAATTTCAACAGAGCTGTTAAACACTGTCACCAAAAAAAGGCCCTTTTCCTTCCAGTTCTCTCTCCTTCACAAATTTAGAGCTGCGTTAATTTTTGCTCTCATATGTCTCTCAACGGATGGAGACACCAACTCTTTTGACTGTTTTGAAAATTTTCAATTGGAAAAAAAAAAAATCGAACAAATTTTTTATAAAGAAATTGAAGGAGAAATTGATTTGAGAAAAGGGACAGTGGAAATGGTTGAAAACCGTCACTTTTTCCCAATTCTGTCTACGGACAGTTTTTTACTTTTTTTAGCAAGTCTAATTTTAACTGATAAAGCGTAGGGTAGTGGATATCTTCACCATAAAAAATTTCAAAGTCTCATCACTTTAGATTTCCTTTGAATTTCACCCTGGGGTTTGAAGCTTTTGGAAGCTCTCTGGGGTCTGATTCAGGACCTATGGAAAGGCTTTTATTTTGATTCCTTAAAACAAACTGAAAGGCAACTGAATTTTGTTCGTCGCACTTTATCAGTTGAATTTGCCAATTTTTCTCAGAGAAACTCTTCCCTCTTCTTGTTTTTTGAAGGTGAAGAGAATTTGCAAGGGAGCTTGAAGGAAAGTTATCTATCATTTGAATTTGGTATCCGGAAAAAAAGGTGGCATTACTTGGACATACATCTTAATAAAATTGATTAAAAAGAGGACCATTCACAAGTTTATAAGTCAACTTTCGAAAAAAAATAAAACTCACGAATAAGACTCCCTTTCATCTCTTCCAGTACAAAAAAAGGTAAAGCCTTGAGATCTCCACCTTTATTAAAATGCTAGAAAAGATCCACTTCACAAAAGAGTCCTGCACAGTCTGGCAAAATGCCATGTAGAAAGGATAGAAGCCAGGACGTTCAAGTTTCGAGAAGAGCCGGATCATAGTCATGATATTGACATATTTTGGGAGAAAGACGATGAGAAAACTTTACGAAAACTCACAGCAGTCATCAGGTCATCAAAGAAACGGCAAAAACTTGATATTAACTGTCAAAGGTGAGGATCCTTCTAGCCTTTTTCTTCATTTATTTTGGGTCAATATCTCTTTTAGAGAAGGAAAGATTCTAATTTTTCTTTAATAGGTTCTTTGAGTTCTCAAGGGAAAGAGGAGATTTTGTCGTCAAGAGACTCCAAAAGTTGATTTCTTTGAGAACAACAAGCCTCAACATTGCTTTGTAAAATCTCATCGTAAAGACAAGATGCCTTATTTATTTAGATATCACAATATTTGTGAGATAAAGCTTTTGAGCTTGATTCAGGGCCTGAGGAAATTGCCTTGTTTACGGAACCTCAATATCGGTTTCATGGTGTAAGCCACGAAGGAAGAGAGTTCTCTTTCTAATCTATCAATAGATGCTCAGTTTTGAATGACATTACGATGAAAGAATTATGCCAAATCCTGAAGAGGCTCTGTCATTTGCGAAAAATCAAGCTGGATTTAAGAAGGTAAACAATGAAATCCTCTTGGAGTATTGAGTCTCTCCTAGTTCAAGTGAAATAAACGACTTGAGATTGAGGAAACTGTATCAAAGCATGAGAAATCTTCATTCCTTGCGGAATTCAAGCTTGAATTTCTCGGAGTATTTCATTGCTAAACTTGGTCTTATGATGATAGTTGTCGGAAAATTCATCGGACAGAACTCAAGAAAGCTGGCCAAGACTTGTCAAAATTGCGCTTTTTACAAAACTTGAGCCTCGATTTCAGCTAGTAATGACCTTGCTGATTTAATTATGAGGTTGGTAGCTGTAAAGAAGTCCGCGATTCAGACCTGCAGAGTCTTTGCGAAGGCCTCGAAAGTCTTGCTATTCTACAGAATCTAGATCTCAAATTTAATGCGTGCTAATCAATATTATTAACGATGTTCTTATTGAAGAAAAAAGGTGCTCTAATATAAGTGACAAAGGAGTTTTAAAAATGAGTGAAAGCTTCCAGAAAATCACTTCGTGAAAAGGACTGAGTCTTAGTTTTCGCTTGTAAATATGAAAATAAATTGTTGATGATCTGACTGCATAGGTGTTCGAAGATTAACGACATCGAAATGAGTTTGGAAAACCTCAAATCCCTGGAGAGTTTCAGCCTGGACTTTATTGAGTAAATTTATCTCAAATTTGTGATGATCTTATGTTGATAGGTGCTCTGGCCTAACAGATATAGGAGCTGAAAATGTCGCTGAATGCTTAAAGAATTTTGGTTCTCTTAAGCAGGTCAGCCTCAAATTTTCTGAGTAAGAAGAATTCTTTGCTAATGATGATGATGATGATGATGAATATTGAGGAATAGATGTCAGAAGATTAGTGTCCATGGACTGTCCAAATTGTGTCAGAGCTTTGAAATGCTCACTTCTTTAGGAAATATTTGTCTTGAATTTGCCAAGTAATTTCCAGAATAAGCAAGATCTTTATGATAATAGTTGCAGTAATATTAATGGTTTTGGACTGTTGAGAATTGGCAAAGCCTTGAAAAATCTTCCTGATTTGCAAAGTCTAAGTCTTGATTGTCAGGGGTAAATGAGAATTCTCCGAAGATAACATTTCTGATGTGATGATAGGTGTGGTGTGACTGAAGACGACCGAAAGAAATTTGATGAGGTCTTGAAGAGTATTCCAAAACTGAGCCATGCGACTCTTTTATTTGAGAATAAAAAGAAGTCTTTAAAAGAAAGTTTTCTCCTCCCGAGGCCCTTCAGATATTAAGATTAGAAGGGGTAGTTGACTGACAAGTGACAGAAAAGATGGGATTAACTTTGTTTGAGAAAATGACAGAAATTCTTACTGTCTATATTATCAACAGAAACATTGTTTTATGAATATTGATTGTTTGTTTATTGATCAGAGAAATGTAACAAATGGAAAAACATCAGGATCTCTAGGATTATTTAGCTATTTGTATGAAAACCCACAAGAATTCGGAATAATAATAAAGTTATCAAACTTTTTGCTATAAATCCCTAAAAACCCTCTGAGATACTTTAAGATGTTTTCATCCACGTTCAATTTCAGAGCGATTCCGTGTAATTTTGGGCGCTCTTCTAGGCTTTCCTTCATAAAATCTTTGAAATCAGACCTCAAAGCTTCCAAGTTCCTGTTTTCGAAAAATTTTGTTTGGAGTTTAAGGCGAAGGCTTTTCGGTCTAGAGAGTTTATATAGTTGCTGCAAAAGAGACAACAAAGACTTTCTCGTGCAATCGACAGAGATATTGAGCTTTATGGTGGTAAGTGAATCTCCAAGAGAGATGATTTGCTCCAAAAACAAAAGAATATTGATGTCAGAATGATCCAATATTCCAGTTATTGTTATAGCCGATAGCTTGATAAATTTGTTTCTCAATGAAGAGAGATCAAATCCGGAGATGATACTTCTCTCACTCCCAATTTCAAGTGTTTGATGAAGATGACTCAATGACTGGAGAAATTGGGGGAGATATGTGTCATTTAGAAAAGGCAGGGCATCTTTCTTTCGGGAAAAGCGAGCAGGAGAGCCCATGAAAGTTAGCTTTTTGAGAGAGGAGATCCTTTTGAGAATGCCTTGAGACAAATAGTTTTGATATTTGTAGCCTTCTTGACTCACATCCGATCGAAAGAATATTTTCAAGACTTGTAAACTATGAAGGCGATGAAAGTTCTCGTAAAATCTTTCGAGAGTTGGGGTTCCTTCCATATGATCAGTGAAAATGTGATTTATTCGACAGAGAATTTCCATTGAGAGACATTGTTCAAAGTTGAGAATAAGACTTTCAACCAAAGGCGGCAAAGTAAAATCCCTCAGAAAAATAAATATATCACCAATCAGGAGGTTCAGCGATCTGAGGTTTTGAAAGGTTTTCACAGCGTCCAGAAAGTTTATTTCAGCACTGAGTTGTTGATCAAAACTCTCTGGACAGCAAAATTCAAAAGAAAGACATGACAGGCTCGGACAACCACCAGCTAAGGCCTGAAAATTGGCGTAATGAGAAGGAGAACTCAGCATTCCGAGCTTCAGGGAAGTCACGTACTTCAATAAGTTTTTGCTATTTTTCAAGATCTCCATCATGTCGGTATCTTGGCCGCCTCTCCATTGACAAGAAAGAATGAGATTTTTCAAGGATTTGAGAAGCCTTGGAGATGCATTAAGCTCTTGGAGCAAGGCTTTTGAGAACTTAGTTAATTGTATAAATTCAAGATTTTTCAAATGTGAAAGACGTTTCATCTGATTACAAGCTTTGAGAAGGTGAACGTTGTTGTTTGCAGATGAATGAGGAGTGAAAGGTAAAAAGATGTGGAGTGAGGTCAAATATGAGAGGAGTTTTATCTTTTCAGCAAATTGATTTGTAAATTCTGGATAGCCAGACAGAATCTTCACGCTTTTGGCTTTGTTTGCAATAATAAGCCTCCATTCTGGGCGTCGGTGATCAGCAGAAGAAGAGGCTGTAAAATCTCGAATGACTTTTGTTCTCTTTAGTTTGGAGATGATTGGATCACCTTTTGTCAAGAAAGACAAATCTTTGAGATATTTGGGAAAGAATTTTCGAAACAGGCTTAACCTAATATTTGGAGGCCTCTTCTTCTCGTTTGAACGTGACAGTGAGACTGAGCTTGAGCTTGGATCAAAAGAGAAAAGTCCCTTCATTTCGATTGGAAGAGAATTGATTTATTATTGTTCATAAAAAGTTGTTTATTTTATGCGAAAACACGTTTTTCAAATAAGAAATATTTTTTGCTATTAATATCTGATAAATTGAGAAAGGAGCAGGGTCCAGAATCGTCCGGGTTTTCACGGACCCTCTGAATTTTCTAAAAGTCGTCCGAACTTGGTCCAGGTTTTTTAATTTTGTGGCCCTATTATTTTTTTTTTTAAATAATTTTTTCTGAGAGTGTTGGGCCTTTAGATTTTCATGCTCCTCGACCCTTAAGAATTTTTATCAACAAATATGAACTTTCAAAAAAAGATTGGAAATTTGAAAACTTCAAAAAAGTATGAAATTCAAAAAGGCAAAAAGGGTATGAGAATGAAAAAAATCCTAAAAGATTTTATCGTTTCTAAAACTCAGATTTCAGATCTTTACGAATCTATGATTATTAATTTCTTAGTGAACTCTGTCTGGAAACAATATGGGGAAGGTAAATTTGAAACGTGGTTATTGCATGGTTTTTGGCCCCGAGAAACTGGTAAGAATTGTGAATTTTCTTCTGCAAGAACCCCCGAATTCTTACCCACCATTTTCAGTTGAAAATTTTTGTCTTTGTGTTATTTTCTTTAGAATCCTCTCTTTTATTTTTTTTTTTTTGTAGGAGGAAGAATTAATTTTTTTTTAAAAATTTAATTTTTTTATTAAGCTTTAAATAAAGCATGA